>JQIA01001322.1_pt1 | contig 13336 bp, 16 predicted proteins | sample 811431 | NCBI WGS metagenome assembly JQIA01 (sample SAMN02998118, study PRJNA258478) | marine sediment metagenome | biome: marine; feature: seafloor; material: sediment; isolation source: oil-polluted sediment collected from 3 locations (0.5 km, 0.7 km and 0.9 km)... | place: USA: Gulf of Mexico ... | reverse complement strand
CCTCACTAAAATAACTGTTTGTAAATACACAAGTTGAAAACAAATCTTGGTTAACATTGTTAATTGTTGTCTTTTGTGCAGCATTATAAATTGCCAGAAACGGTTTGATTTTTTCCATCGAGGGATTATACCTTTCTGTATCATGGTTTTGTAGTAGATTGTTTGTTTTTGTCAAATAGCCAATAGCAATTGATGAATGAGCACTAATCAAATATTTTCTAAGTGTGATTATTATACTGCTTTGTTTTGAACATCCACAAAAATTGACACGGATAGTTTAAGAAAATTTGCAGCAATGGTTGTTGAAATATATTTGCTTATAGTTCATTAAGACTAAATAGCATTGATAAAATAAGTAGGAATCATTAAAATTGTAGGCAATGATATAAAATAATAAGAGTTACAAAAACACAATGATTACAGTTTATAGCGATAAGCACCGGCTTCACAATGGTAGAGGTGAGCTAAATGATGGTCAAATAATGCCTTGCTTTGAAAACCCGAATCGAGTTGATGCCATATTGGCTAGGGTAAAATCTCAAGATTTAGGGGAGGTTATTAAACCTCTAGAGTTTTTTAATGATGCCATATTAAGAGTGCATACTAGAGACTATATTAGTTTTTTAGAAAAAGCATGGGAACAATGGACAAAGCTACATGGAGATATTGATGCTTTTCCTTTGATATGGCCTGTGCGTGGATTAAGACAAGTGTGTCCTGAACACATAGACGGTAAAATATCTTTTTATGCCATGGATGCAGGCACACCAATCACAGCAGGAACTTACGAGGCAGTGATATCAACTGCCAAGGTCGCATTAACAGCCCAAAAACTTATTGCCGATGGAGAGTATTCAGCATTTGCCTTATGCAGACCGCCGGGTCACCATGCCAGTAAGGATGTTTATGGGGGTTATTGTTTTCTTAATAACGCTGCCATTGCAGCACAGGCATTTATTGACCAAGGTGCAAATAAAGTGGTGGTTTTAGATGTTGATTATCACCATGGAAATGGCACACAAGATATATTTTATAGCAGAGATGACGTGATGTTTATTTCGATTCATGCGGACCCCAAAATGGAGTTTCCATATTTTCTTGGGTATGCAGAAGAAAAGGGTCAGGCAAAGGGTGAAGGGTTTAATCATAATTTTCCACTGCCATTTAGCACAGCGTCTGAAAAGTGGTTTGAAGCTTTAGAGGCTGCATTAAAGTTGATAACTGCTTATGCTCCAGATGCCCTTGTTGTTTCCTTGGGTGTAGATACTTTTGAAGGTGATCCAATTAGCGAATTTAAATTAAAAACGATTGATTATAGCCCTATTGGAAAGTTAATAGCTTCATTAAAATTGCCAACGCTATTTGTTATGGAAGGCGGTTATGATGTGGCTGAAATTGGCGTTAACACGGTTAATGTTTTATCAGGTTTTGAAGGAGGTTAGCCCAGAAATATTAATTTTTTCTCTATTCGATGACTTTGTGCCTATTGTAAATGTTAGAAAATAAGTTAGTATAATGATACGTTAAAAATTGAAGCTTCCTAATAGTGTTTAAATCAATTATCACAATGCCGATCAAAACTAGCCTTAGTTTTAACCGTTCTCTTGTCTGGTCAGTCGGATTATATATGGTTTTGGTGTTTAACCTTCTTGAGCCCTTTGGCATTACAATACGGTCATTTATCCCCGAATACCACCTTATATTAAGTACTTTTGGATTAATCTCTTCAATGACAATGGCGTTATGGGTTTATTTTATTCAACCTATGGCAGTGAAATATTGGCCAAAAATCGATAATATTAATGCCGTTTTATGGTTTTTAATTGTTGTGTTAGTATTAAGTTTGGCCAATTGGTTGTACAGCATTGTTTTACATGATTTTCTAAATGGGTGGCATAACATATATGTTGTTGATCGAAGGTTTATGGTGGTAATGCCTAAATTTTTAGTTCTATTTGGCCTATGGGCATTGATTGCCTTGGTTAATTTATTCTTTATAAACCAAAGTAAATCTGATAAAACTCACAGGCCTCAAGAACTTGAAGAAACATTGACCTTGCACTCTGAAAATCAAGCAGATAAATTTAAAGTCAGTGCTTTGCAATTGGTGTGTTTTAAAACCTGCGACAATTATTTGGAAGTGTTTTATTTGGATGAAGCCAATGCACTTAAAAACCGCATGATAAGGTCAAGCATGAAAAAAATTGAAGAGCAGTTGAACGTATCCCAATTTTACCGCTGTCATCAATCTTATCTGGTTAATTTAGCTTATGTTAAGGGCCTTAAAAAAATTAGAAACAACCATTTTTTAGAGGTGGCTTACATGGATTTCGATGTCAGTATTTCAAGAAAAAACCTTAAAAGTATAAAAACCTTCTTAATTGGTTAACCCAATCTCCCTAAAACCCTGCACAATCCCCCCAAGCCCTTGTTTTAAATCATTTACGGATTATTATCAGTCTATGCTATTTTGCAACTAAATTTAAAAATGAGGTGATTCTTTGAATAAAATAAATTTAAAAACTTGGTCAATACTGCTGATATTGAGTACTTTTACATGTTATAGTAACTGGCTTTATGCTCAACCACAATATGCCAATGAGAACACACGCGAAGTGATCGAAAAAATGGTGGATGCACATGGAGGCATAGAAAAATGGCGCTCAGTTCCTGCTATAAGTTTTGATAATATCATGCATAACAATTACCACGGAAAAAATGAATTGGCTTGGTGGGTAGCCAGGGAGAGCATTGATCAAAAAACCAAGCAAGTCTACCAAGATTGGTATTTGAATGATGCACAGATCGCCTATGACGGTGAACAAGTGTGGTCGAATAATTGGAAAAAAGCCAATCCTCCAACCGCCATGCTGTATTTTTTTTACTATTTTGTAAACTTGCCATGGATTACTCAAGATGATGGCGTTCAATTATCTGAAGTAAGTGAATTTGAGTGGCCTGGTCATGGTGGAAAAAGCTACCACCAAGTTAAAATGACTTTTGCACAAAGGCCTGTCATTGGAAAAAGTGCATTGGATTATTTTGTATTGTACATTGACCCTGATACAAATCTTTTAGCAGGTTATCAATACGCTGTGGGGAACCGCGCGTTGCTGAAATCACTGGGACAACCAACTGAGAGAAAATTATTTGGGCCTTTATGGCGCATTATTACCAAAAACCAAACCGTAGAAGGCTTGGTCTTTCCTGCCGCTTTTAGAACTATGCCTGAAGCCGATGAACGCATCGTTGGCAACCACATTGTTACTCATATCGATGTGAAAAGCCCGTTTGATTTTTCAAAAGTGATCAGACCAAGCACAGCTGTGGTTGATGACATAAAAAATCAATAACTACGGAGCTCTCTCATTTTAATATAATTTTTTAGAAATACCCCGAACCCATTATTGGAAGTTGTTGAAATTATAAAACTATTTATAAAAACCAATATTGGGTTTTTGGCGTTGATAACACTGCCCTAATACCTCTTGGTCAACAAACCTTTGTTATTGGAAGCTGGAGGCATGTACACCAAGGCAAAACATATTACATGCTGGGGAGCGGATCATTTTTCACAAGGCTCAATTCGTGAAAGTGAGGGTTGTAAAAAAGTGCAAGACATTATGAAATATATTTGACCAAATTTTATATAATCTTAGTCAAATATCTCTATTCTCTTCAAATCGTGAGACATTTCTCATTTTCGGTCAGGCGCTAAGTATCATTTTTGTACCCAAATTGTGCAAAAATTGATTCATGTCAATTAAAATAATGTGTTATATTAGTAAAATTGAATATATAAAATTCAATTTGAATATTTTTTGAGGGAAAAACATGAAAAAACAATCTTCACCATATGTGATGACATTTCTCATTAGTTTGTTATTGTGGTTGTTATTAACAGCCTCTTTTGCAAAAGACGAACTAATTAGTGGTGTGATTATTGCTTTGGTTATTAGTCTTATTTCAGCGCCGAAGATGAAAATTCTTAATGGTTTGCGGATTCATATTGGTTTCTTATTTGCCTTGTTGAAGTATTTGCTATATTTTTTCTATGCATTGCTTAAAGCCAATCTAGATTTAGCCAAGCGGGTTTTATCCAAAGATATGAAAATTCATCCACGTATGGTTGAGATTCAGACCACAATGCAATCTGATTTGGGCAAATTGTTTTTGGCCAATAGCATTACCTTAACCCCAGGAACTTTGACAGTTGATGTTTATGACAACCGAATGTTGGTGCACTGGATAGACTGTCCAGAGCATGTTGATATTGAATCAATTACCAAAGCAGTGGTTAACAAATTTGAAGAATATCTTAAGGGGTTTGTGCTATGACTACATTACAAGTTTCTGCCATGGTATTGATTGCTCTGGCTGCATTATTTACTTTATTTCGTTTACTTTTTGGTCCAACAAACGCCGATAGAATTGTGAGCGCTGATGCGCTATCGTTGATTACTGCGGTTTTTTTGATTTTCTTGGCGGTGTTGTTTGACAGTGTTCTGTATTTGGATATTGCTTTGGTTTATTCGGTGCTTTCATTTGTCGGTATTATAGCTTTGGCACGGGTCATAGAAACCAAAGTAAAACAAGGCACAAATAACAAGGGAGAAGGTTAATGCAATATATTGGTGATATAGTATTATTTATTGGTGCTATTTTTATTTTTTTAGGTGCTTTTGGTTTGTTGCGAATGCCAGATGTCTATAACCGAATTCAAGTAGGTACTAAAGCCGTTACTTTAGGAGCCATTGGTGTAATTGTAGGAGTGGCTTTGATTCAACCCTTGTGGTGGAGTAAGTTGTTGGTGATTTTGGGTTTTATTTTATTAACCAGTCCAGTGAGTTCATCTGCCATTAGTAAGGCTTTTTATCGCAGTGGTATCGTTCCTTGGAAAAAGACAGACAAAAGTGAAAACAAAGACAAAAAGGAGTCATCCTCATGATTTGGATAGTAGCCCTAGTGGTATTTATTATGTTGGCAGCAGCCATAGCTGTTTTAGTTTTGGATAATATGATTGCTGCAGTTGTTTCTGCGTCGGTAGTTTCATTGGCTTTGACAGTTATATTTGCTCTATTAAAAGCCCCTGATGTTGCTATGACTGAAGCGGCGATTGGTGCAGGTTTGAGTAGTTTGATATTGGCGATAGGTTTGAAAAGGTTGGGTTATTGGGATATAAAAGACTTGAAAGCCAATGAATTACAAGGAGACAACAATGACTAAATATGCCTCTTTATTATTTATTTCAGGATTGGCTTTTTTCTTAATGGTTATTACTGGGTTTTTACCTTTAGGAAATAGCCCAATGTTGGTTGGAAATGCCATATTAGAGAATGCCAAAGATCAAGTGGGTGCTGCCAATGTGGTCACCTCGGTAGTGTTAGCCTATCGTGGTTTTGACACACTGGGTGAATTGTCCATCTTGTTTGCTGCGGCTTCTGTGGTTGGATTGGTTTTAACAAAATCCAGTTTTAACAAGTCATCAAAAGAGATTGAAAAGCCTGCAAAAATAGAAGCCAGTGACAGTGGTTTTGTTGCCATCAATGCGATAGATTTAATCTTTCCATTGTTGCTAGTGGTGGGTATGTACATTATTACTCACGGACATTTAACACCTGGTGGAGGATTTCAAGGTGGTGTAATTTTGGCCATTGCTTTTTCCATGCGCAATATTGTACGACCCAAACAGAAATCTGTTGATCATGGAGTGGTGGCTTTTATAGAAGCTTTTGCAGGGTTGAGTTTTATTGGTATTGGCTTGGTGGCTTTGTTTTTTCATGGAAATTTTCTACAACCCATGTTTGATCAAGGACAGTTCGGTAATCTTTGGTCGGCAGGCACTATTCCTCTATTGTACTTGGCAGTAGGTCTTAAGGTTGGAGCGGAATTGGCTGGGCTAATTCTGGCATTAAATACAGATGAGGTGAATGACTGATGTTTATGAACATAACAATAGAAGGCTTGTTGTACTTTGGTGCTATCTCTTTGAGCTTGATTGGCTTGTTTGGTTTGCTGGTTTCTAACAATGTATTTCGTATGTTGTTGGCTCTGGTGATGTTTGAAGCGGGTGCCAATTTAATCTTGGTGTTATCGGGTTTTCGTGAAAATGGCATTGCTCCTATATTTTTAGGTGACAATACAGGGGCCATAATGAATGACCCGGTTCCACAAGCTTTGGTGTTAACAGCCATTGTTATTGGTGTAGGCATTCAGGCTTTGGCTTTGGCTTTAATATTTCGAGTTAAAAAACATTATAACAGTTTGGACATGCGTGTTATTCGGGCACAACTTGAAGAAGAAATTGCCACGCGTGCAGGAGTCGAAGCCATTGGTAGTCATAACGCGCCAAAGGCTGTAGAACAAGTAGGAGAAAGACAATGAACAATTTGATTCTTTTGGTGGTTTTACCTTTGTTGTCGGCTTTTATTGTTCCGGTTATTGCCAAATACTCAAAAAGCTTTGCTCGATTAATTGGCCCTGCCGTTTTAGTATATATTCTGGTGTTGGTGGCTTTCTCTTGGAACAACATCGGTAGAGACAGTTTAGCCATTTATGTAGGTGGTTTTTTACCTCCTGTTGGTATTGTATTTTATGTAGATCACTTTGGTTTGATGTTTTCGGCCTTGATTGCAGCCATGTTGCTGATTGTTTGGCCATGGGGAGAGTACACCGCACCAAGACAACATTCTTTGTACTTGTTGTTAGCAGCATCCAGTTTTGGTTTGGTGCTTAGTGCAGATTTATTTAATCTTTATGTGTTTTATGAATTATTGGCTGTGGCAACTTATGGTTTGATTGCACGACAAAACAACGGCTCAGCTGCGGCTGCTTCATTGCGATATTTGTTTATAAGTAGTGCCGGTTCGGTCATGTTATTATTGGGCATTGCTATTATTTATACCATAACAGGGACTTTAAATATAGCCCACTTAGCAACCATGACAGATCAATTACATAGCATGGCTGGATTGTCGGCTTTTGTTATGATTGTCATTGGAGCAGGGGTGAAGGCAGAAATGTTCCCGGTAAATTCTTGGGTTCCAGAGGTTTATGGTAGTACAGATGTATCATTGGCAGCCTTGCTTGCTGGTTTGATTTCTAAGTTGGCTGTCGTGTTAATTATTAAGGTATTGTTGATGTTATTTCAACAACCTGAAGCGTTGCAGTTATTATTGGTGGTTGGTATCTTGGGTGTAATCAGTGGCGAGATGGTTGCTTGGCGTGCCAAAGACATGATACGTATGTTATCGTTTTCGTCGATTGCTCAATTGGGGTTAATTTTTATTGCCTTTTCGATCGCTGGAAAAATTGGTCTGTGGATTGGTTTGGCATTGATGTTGCATCATTTATTGGTCAAGGGCGGTTTGTTTTTATTGGCAGATAAGATGAATGGTTCTTTTGCTGGTTTAACTGGTTTTGCTAAACAATCACCGATGGCGGTGGCTGTTTTTATTGTGTTTATTTTGTCTTTATTGGGTATTCCTCCTTTTCCTGGGTTTTGGATTAAATTATTATTAATCATGAATCTGGCTGAACAAAATGGTGGACTGTACCATTATGCCATTGGTTTTATCTTGTTAGCGACAGTTATCGAGGCAGCCTATTTGTTCAAGTTGGTACGTATTTTGTTTCAAACTGAAGAAACCAAGGCCACAGCACAAACTGGTGATGAAACAAATTTTTTATACGCACAATTATTTGCCTTGATTTTGATTGTATCAATGTTATTTATTTCCCCCATTTCACATCGACTCAAAGACATGGCATCACAAGTGGCAGATAAAGACGTGTATATTCAAACTATTTTATCCAATCACAAACAAGGAGATGCCTCATGAATTTACTCGACCAGTTCTTTGTTATTGCAGTGGTAGCATTGGTTTCGATTACGTTGTTAAGAAACTTTAGGATCAACGATAAAATGGCTCCGTTATGGTATGCTATTATGGTAGTAATGTTGATGCGCATGTCAGGTATTGCTTATGATGCAGATGTTTTGGTATCAGCTTTTGATTTGAATATGCTCGGATTTACCCTGAGTTGGCAGTTTACATCCTTGTCTTGGTTTTTTGCAATCATTACGGTTGTAGCTGCTTTGGCATCGGCTGTATTTATGTCTGGTGATTGGGGCAGACAATACCGAGAGCAAGGTGGCAATTTTGGCTTGTTGCAATTGGCTTTGATTTTAAATGTTGTTAGCATGTTGCTGTTGTTAGCCAGTGGTGATTTGCTGTCATTGTTTATTGGTTGGGAGTTTGTCAGTTGGGCAAGTTTCTTGATGATGGTGTTAATGCCTTCAAAAACAGCCAAAAAAGCCGCAGTTAAATATATTGTTTATGCCATGTTTGGGGCGATGGCCTTATTGGCGGCCTTGGCCATGGTATATTCGTTTAGTGGTGGATTGGAGTTTCAACACATTACCAGCACATTTGCACAGGTTGATGGCACCTTGCGTTTTGCTTTGGCGATGTTGTTCTTCATTGGTTTTGCCATAAAAATGGGATTGTTGCCGTTTCATTTATGGCAAGCGATTGCTTATGCTGAAACCCCTGGTCCGGGAGCTGCTTTTTTAGGTGCGATTTCGTCTCGGATGGGTTTGTTTACAATTATTATTGTGCTTGTACAGTTTATTGGATTGAATAACTTACAAGAGATAAATATTGGCCTGCCGTATTTAAACATGAAATCATTGTTGGCATGGATTGCAGCATTAACAACAATAATTCCGACATATATTGCCTTACAACAGCATGATGCAAAACGCCTACTGGCTTGGCATGGTGTTGGGCAAGGTGGATATATGTTATTGGGCATTATGATGTTTGATAGTATCGGCAGTGCAGGTGGTATGATGCATGTATTAAATCATGCTTCGTATCAAGCAGCCTTGTTTTTAACCGTTGTGGGTGTGGTTTATCGAACGGGTACTTCTGATCTGAATAAATTAGGAGGTTTGGTCACACAAATGCCTTTGAGCTTTTTGGTGATGTTGATTGGTATAATTGGATTAGCAGGACTGCCACCAATGAATGGTTTTGTGTCTAAGTGGATGGTTTACCGTTCTTTGTTAGTTAATGGTGAACCCCTGTTATTTGTTGCTGCAGTACTTGGAACATTGGGAACCATATTGTCGGTATATAAATTGATACACAATACTTTTCTGGGTCAATTACGGATGGAACACAATCAGGTTAGAGAGGTTCCTTGGAGCATGATGGCCCCAATGTTGGGTCTTTCATTGATAGTCTTTATTACTGGCTTTATGCCTGGTTTAATTCTGCCATGGATTGCCTCTGTTCAAGAAACAATTGGTTTGCCCGTGGTGGCTTATCATTTGGGGGGTGTTGAATACATCAAAGGTGGATTGGACATGATTTGGGTCAGTGGTATCCTGTTTTATGGTTTTGGTGTAGGTGCTTTAATCTTTTATTTCTTAGGTGGAAAATCCAAGCGTGTTCATCAATATGACAATTATGCTGGTGGTCATTTTCTATCATCTGATGTGAAATACCATTATTCTAACAACTTCTATCCTGGACTAATGCACTTGATTGGTGGTTGGTATCGTGGCAGTTTTCAGTGGATGGAACAAGTCATCGTTTCGGCATTGAGTTTTGTTTCAAAATTATTTGAGAACATGTATCGATCTCGGCAACCGGTGATGTTATTGGTCATTGTACTGGTGGTTGCCTTATTTTTCATTTTCAAAAATTCAGCAGGAGTGAGCCCATGAATGGTTTACATATTTTGAGCGAGTTATTATTGATGCCTTTAATCGCTTTTGTGGTTGGTTTGATGATGGTATTAATGCTGCGTAAGATAGCAGCCCGATTACAACGTCGCATTGGACCACCTTTCTTTCAGCCAATATATGATATTGTAAAACTCTATGGCAAAGACACGCAAATTTCACATGGCTTGATTCATGATATTGGTATTGTGATGGCGGTTGGTGGTTATATTGGTGCTGAAATATTATTGCCAGTGCCTGGTATGGAAGGCATTGCTGGTAAAGGTGGAATTATCACCTTATCTTACTTTTTGATGATTCCTTCTTTGGGTTTGGCTCTGGGCGTTGGGCAATGTGCCAACCCGAATGGTTCAATTGGGATTTCACGCGCACTTACAGCCATGCTTGCTTATGATGTGCCTTTTATTATTGTGGTGTTTGGCGCCGCTTGGCATTATGAAAGTACATCTTTGATCGGAATGATTGAGTATCAACAAGCCAATGCCTGGGGAATTGTTGAAATGCCCTTCTTAGCTATTGCTGGTTTATTTGCCTTGCAAGGCATGCTGGGCAAACAGCCTTTTGAAATTTATATTGCGCCGGCAGAAATTGCCACAGGGCCAATGGTAGAAATGAGCGGCAAATATATGGGCGGTTTATTCGTTATGCAGACTTTCCAGTTATATACCGCTGGTGTTTTATATGCCTCGTTATTTTTAGGCGGTGGTGAAAGCTGGTTGAGTTTATTGCCTAAGGCATTCTTGGTGGTTGCTATTCCCATGAGTATTGCCTTTATGTTCCCTAGATACAAAACTGAAGACGTCATTCGCATCCTTTGGAAATGGCCTGTAATGTTGGCCTTAATTGGCTTAGCATTCATACTGTGAATGGAGTTTAAAGAATAAATTATTATGAAAAAAGAATTATTAATAAAAGAAAAAGAGCAGAAACGCACCAATCCATTGGCACATGTTTTTGATGATTTTATCGATTTTTGCCAATCAAAGTCTTTGTTTATGCTGCATTATTGTACTGGCTGTGGGGCGATTGAATTACCACCGGCAATGACCTCTCGTTTTGATATGGAACGCTTGGGTGTTCAACCTATGGTAACACCCAGACAAGCCGATATTTTACTGGTAACAGGTTATGTTTCGGTCAAAACACTCAAGCGTGTGATTTTAACTTACGAACAAATGCAAGCCCCTAAATATGTTATTGGTATTTGTTCCTGTACTGTCAATGGTGGAATGTATTGGCAGAGTTATGCAACTGCAAAAAAGCTCAACGAGTACATGCCTGTTGATGTCTACATTGCTGGTTGTATGCCAAGACCTGAAGCAGTATTGGAAGGTTTGCAAAGGCTAAAGAAAAATATTAAGAATGACCGAAAACAGCAAAAAGGCAGTGCTTGGAAGGATTATTTTGAGAATTATGATACCTATTTAGGCAACCAACAACGACTTTTTGGTGATGATTGGCAGACACCTGTTGATATTATTGCAGAGGCAAAACTCTATGGCTTAGAAGGAGAAGGGACTTATGGGGAAAATACTAAAAAATTAGAAAAAGTTCAACAACCTTTACTGGAACAAGAAATGAAAATAAGGATGAAACCATGAACAAGCAATTAATAGATGATATATTAAAAAAAGTTAATGGCATTAAAATCACACACAAACGTACAGGAAGAATTCGCGTAGATGTGCAAGCAGATTCTCTAACCACCTTGTTAGAACTGATAAAAGGACAAGCCTCTTATGTTCACTTATCAGCCATCACTTGTGTTGATTGGATTAAAGATAATCAGTTTGAATTGGTTTATCATGTTTGGTCTTATGAAGAAAAATGTTTAATCTCAGCCCATACACGTATTGACCGAGATGAAGCAAAATTTGTCTCTGTTTATGATCTGTATAAACCTGCGGACTTTTTTGAACGCGATATATTTGAAATGTATGGCGTATTCTTTATTGGCAGCCCTCGTATGGAAAAATTCATATTAACAGAATGGTTCGGTATGCCACCTATGCGCAAAGACTTTGACTCAGAAGCTTATGTACAAGAAACTTTTAATTGGACAGAATATAACCCTGATTGGCTACAAGAACTAACAGATCAAGGTGGTGGTATTGCGATTAAACCTGAGGATATTCGATTGTCAGGAACATTACATAATAAGGCCACACACAGAGAAAGAGATAAAACCAAAAAAGAACAAAAAGTAGGCAAGGGGTGGAAATCATGAGACCAGAAAACTACCAAGCGGTAAAGTTGGGTGATAGCAACGAATACGAAATTTTCATTGGCCCTAACCATCCTGGGATTGAGGGTAATTATGCATTGAAACTAATCTTAGATGGCGATACAGTAATCAAAGGCACCACAGATGCAGGTTATTTGCATCGTGGATTTGAAAAACTTATGGAAGGTCGATTATGGATTCAAAACTTGGCCATTGTGCCACGTATTTGTGTTCCAGATCCCGCGCCAATGGAAGTTGCCTATTCCTTGGCTGTGGAAGAAATAATGGGAATCGAAGCACCTGTTCGAGCGCAATGGATTAGGGTTTTACAATTAGAATTGTCCCGCGTTGCGGCACATTTGTTTACCTTTGGTGGACATGCAGCGACCACAGGTATGTACACACCGATGTATTGGGGAGTTGCTGATAGAGATTTGGTTTTAGATTTGTTTGAAGATTTTACCGGTGGTCGAGTTTACAGTATTTACAATATCCCAGGTGGCGTCAGGCGTGAATTGCCAGATGGCTTTTTACAAAAATTGAGCAATTTATTAGATTATTTAGAATCTAGGCAAGATGATTATGATAATTTATTATTTACCAATCAAATATTTGTACAAAGGGCAAAGGGTGTTGGCATATTAAGCAAAGAAGACGCATTAGAATATGCTGTAACTGGACCTAATTTGCGTGCTTGTGGCTTGGACTTTGATGTCAGACGTGATGATCCATATTTAATTTATGACCAATTGAAGTTTGATATCCCAACCCAACAAGCAGGAGATGCTTGGGCACGAATTTTAGTTCGACGCGATGAATTATTTCAAAGCATAAGAATTTTACGCCAAGTTATAGAAAAATTACCGACATTAAAAGGCCCAATTCGTACCGCTATTCCAAATCCTTTATCGTGGAATGTACGTGCTGGAGAAGCCTATGTGCGAGTGGAATCATCCAAAGGTGAATTGGCTTATTATGTCGTTTCAGACGGTGGTGATAAACCTTATAGAGTACATGTGCGCGGACCATCAAGTATGCACGCAGTACAAACTTTGGAGTATTTAGTCAAAGGTTCAAGATTGGAGGACGTGGCACAAATCATGTTCTCGTTAGATGCTTGCCCACCAGAGGTCGATAGATAATGAAAAAAATAGATTATAAAAACAAAGGCAGTATTCTTAATCCATTAAAGAACTTACAGTTTTTTGCACGCAAGCCTGTTACAGAAAAATTAGAACCGCGTCCAGCGAGCGTCAATTATCGTGGTTTTCATATCAACGATATGGACAAATGCATTGGTTGTAGCTCGTGTCAGAAAATTTGTGACAATGCAGCCATAACTATGGTGGAAATTCCAT
>JQIA01001307.1_pt1 | contig 13339 bp, 10 predicted proteins | sample 811431 | NCBI WGS metagenome assembly JQIA01 (sample SAMN02998118, study PRJNA258478) | marine sediment metagenome | biome: marine; feature: seafloor; material: sediment; isolation source: oil-polluted sediment collected from 3 locations (0.5 km, 0.7 km and 0.9 km)... | place: USA: Gulf of Mexico ... | reverse complement strand
CGCATTGTATAGATTTTTGTTTACTGGTCAATACTTATTTAACAAAAACTTCATTTTTCTTTGTAACTCTTGCTCGATCGCTTATATATATAGCAAGGTGATGTTAAAAAGAACGGATATTATTGAATCATTAATAAATAACATAACTACTGCACTATAAAAAATAGTTGCACTATAAAAAAAGGTGAGTAACATAGAATTTCTATTTTCAATTATGAAAATCTCTATTAAAATAATAATTAGGTATACATTATGAAGTCTCCGCAAATCTCAACAGTAATAGTTGCAATCATTTTTGCATTGCTCGCTTATCTTGTTTCAAACTATGTGTCGCCACTCACTCCGCTAGTTATTGCGACTATAGCTTTTGTTAGCGCTTTTATTGCTCCCCTTATTCCAGCCTTCATTACTAGGTCTTCGTCTGAACAATCATCTCAAGGTGAATCTGACGACGCAAAAACCTTGTATGTTGGTAATTTACCTTATAGAGCGAATGAAGCAGCCGTCAAAGAGTTATTTTCTAATTATGGTAATGTTCTATCAGTACGTTTAATGAAGGACAAGCATACGGGAAAACGTAGAGGGTTTGGTTTTGTTGAAATGCATGTAAACGATATTAATGAAGCAATTGATAAATTAAATGATACTGAATTCCAACAACGCACTCTAAAAGTAAGAGAAGCTAAAGAAAGGCCAGAAAAAACAGATTTTAATACCTAATATAATACTGAGTATTATATTAGGTATTACAAAAAACCCACTAATCTTTATTTATTAGTGGGTTTTTTTATATCTGTCATTAAAATCACCATTAAAGAAAATAATAAAAAGTTATAGACAATGAGTAAGGCAAGCGTAAAATTCGCGCTCTAAAATTTCTTAATCTTGTAATTCACACCAATTGAAATAAAAAGGCACTACTATTATGTTTAGTCACATAAATTCTGATAACTACGAAAAACAATTATCAAACAAACAGCATGATATGGCGGAACTTTTTTCTTGTTTTATGCTACCTGAAGTTAATGTTTTTCAATCTATACCATTGAATTATCGGTTACGAGCAGAATTTAGAGTATGGCACCAAGGTGATGATATTTATTACATAATGTTTGATAGCCAAACCAAAGAAAAATTTCGTGTTGATAATTTCCCTGTAGCCAGTCAATTAATTAATAAAGCAATGAAAGCTTTGCTTATTGCAATTAAAGAAATAAAAGAATTACGCTATAAACTATTTCAAGTCGATTTTTTATCGACCTTAAGTGGTGAATTACTTATCAGTATGTTGTATCACAAACCTTTAGAAATTAACTGGGAAAATTCAGCACTCAAACTTAAAAAACAATTATCAGCTATTGCTCCCGTCGATATTATTGGCCGTGCTAAAAAGCAAAAAATTATTTTAAACAAAGATTATGTGATGGAATCGCTGATGGTAGGCGATAAGAAGTTTGTTTATCAACAAGTAGAAAACAGTTTTACTCAACCTAATGGTGGTGTAAATGAAAAAATGTTGCTTTGGACGCAACAAGCAACAATGAATGTTGGCGGTGATTTAATTGAGTTATATTGCGGTAACGGTAACTTTAGTATTGCCTTAGCTCAAAATTTCAACCGAGTATTAGGAACTGAAATATCGAAAACTTCTGTACGTTCTGCGCAAGTAAATATCAAAGCAAACAATATTGAAAATATTGATATTGTAAGAATGTCTAGTGAAGAATTTAGTCAGGCAATGAATGGTGAAAGACAGTTTAGGCGCCTTGAAGGGTTTGATTTAACAGCTTATAACTATGACACTGTATTAGTTGACCCACCTAGAGCGGGTTTAGATATAGATAGTGTAAGGTTAGTAAGTCGTTTTGATAGAATTATCTACATTTCATGTAACCCAAATACACTTAAAGAAAACTTAGATCAATTAATTCAAACTCATCATATTGAAAAGTATGCTTTGTTTGATCAATTTCCTTATACCAATCATATTGAAGTGGGTATGTTGCTCACTAAAAAATAAATATGATTAAACATGCTAGGTGTTAAATAGTTTCAGCATAATCATCAATGGCTGTTAATGCTGCACGAGTATCTTTAAGTAGCGCATTAACTTTATTTAAACTTTTAGGTATTTCATTACCGCTAAGTAATTTCGACCATTGTGCACACAATAGCTGTAAATCATTTGCCACCAATATCTTAGCATTTATGTTCAGCCTTGAAATAATATCACTCGCTTTATTAATATCTTTAGCTTTGATGGCGTGTACCAATAGGTTTAATTGTGCATGATTATCTTGACTATACTCTTCAAGCATAAATAAGGCTATTTCTACTGAACCCTGATGTTGTAAATAACGAGAAAAATCGAAAACAATTTCATTTTCTGGCCTTTGAGTTATTGAAGAAGCTATTTCAGTAATCGCTATTTCGTCTGCTATAGTTAAATTGTTTTGTGCTGATAGTTGATGAAGTTTAATGCTAGAAACGTGTGTTTCAGTGTTAAGCCAAGGTGATAAAGTTTCAGTTAATTCAGCTAATATAGTGTTTTTATTTAATAATCCTATATACCACAGGGAGAATTTTTCATTCTTCGTAATTATATCTACCAAACTGAAAACACCAACATTTACCATCGGTAAACTGTCCATATTAAGAAAAATGTTATTAATAAATTCGGTAATAAGCAGACAATAACGCCCTGTTTTCCATTCTAGGTATTGTTGTTCTTCAGTAGTGACTATATACACTTGCAATCCTAACAAGTTTAATAAACGCTGCATGATTTGATATTGTTGTGGATTATCTACCGCTAAGAGTACCGTTATTGAACTAGTTATATCGCTATGGAATTGACATTGTTCTGCCGACAATAACTGATTACTTTGATGTTCGCTAGCAAATAACTTTTTAATTTCAGCTAAAAAATTCTCTTGGCAAAAAGGTTGCTCGGCTAATGAGAAAAAACCATGTGTATTATTATTGAGCTTCACAGTTTGTAGAAACATGAGTTTAGGCTGCATTGCATTTGGTAAATTAGCTAATTGCTGTTCAATACAATGAATATGTGCCCGTGTATTATCTGCAGAAACAATTAATAAATGACACTGTTGGCTTGTCAGCGCTTTAACACTGAAATATTGCTCAAAACTATCCATTGTTGAAAATAGTACTATTTTTCCTGAGCAGTCAGTCACCACATCACTTATTTGTTTGTTTAACAGCTTATTACTAGAAAAAAGATTGATATTAACACCGTTTAAGGCAAAATTATTATCAAGTGTTTTTATACTTTCACCAGTAAAAGCAAGTGGAAGCTCAAAAGTGAATTGATAACCATCGTCAATTAATTGGACTGAGATATTACGTCCATATAACTTCGTAAATAAAAGTTGAAATGCGGATATTAAAGGATTTTCATCATTGGGCTTGGTTTGTATACTAATTAAATTTTTTATAATGTCAGGAATAACCTGTAAACCCTTACGTTTTACTTCAAATTTAAATTGAACCTGTTGTTGTCCCGTGCTTTTATTTTGTAATTGTAACTGCAAATGATATTGTGTGAATGGCGTAGCAACGAAGTTAATATCAATTAGTAACGTTACTAATTGCCCTAATAAACGCTGATCAACTTTAGCATAATGTTGTAATGGTCGATTAACACTAAAAAATAATTCTTGATTATTCAGCTGATATTGCACTTGTTTATTAAGAAATATCGCATATATGCTATTAATAATATTGATATCATTTAGCTTCAGTATCGTATCATCAGATTGCAGATAACTAAGAAAGTAAAATAATTCTATTTGATCGTATAGTTTGGTTAACGAAATATTACTTTGACTACTATTTTCTCCCGTATTAACTTGGTTATCTTGTATTAATAAAACGACTGCGTTTTTTAAAATAGCATAGCATTGCATTTCCTTAGTAACGTTTCGTGAAAATAGCTTATCATTAGCCATTTGCTGATCATCACTAGTTTTAGACAACTGCTGTAGTTCTTCTTGCAGCTGCACGATAGTGTTTTCATGGTTTTTACATGTATCATGCAACTTCTGAAAATCAAGGTCACTGTATTGAGGCTTAGATATTTTTGCTAATTCTACTAATATTTCATTAGTTTCAGTACTGTTGGTACTACTTATCTCGTTAGAATCGTTTATTAAGGCGGCTTTGATAACTGCAACACTCTGTTTAGTGCTTCGCTTTATTTGTTGCCGAATTAACCATAATAAATACCAAAAAAATAGAAAAGAGATAACACTACCACTGAATAAAGTTACAGTGATATTTTTATTTGAAAATTTAATATTATATTGCTGTAATAAATCATTAATAAGCCCTTGCTTATTTTTTTGTGTACTGGGTATCTGATATGGCTTATTCAACAAACTTGATAATTGTTGCTGTTGAACATGCAATTTTGTTTGATAATTTTGTGCAAGTATCAAAAAACCTTGCCATTTATCTAACACTCGCTGCTCTGTTAAAACAAGGTTTTCAAAAGTATCTACTTGTTGAATCAAGTCAATCATAGCTTTGGTTTTACTGATATCATCTAGTGTAGTCATTTGAATAAAAATATTTTCTACGTTTATTCTTAATAATTCAAACTGCTCTAACGGCGTATTGATAGTAAGCTGTTCAAACCGAATTAATGATTCAGTAATCAAGTTTCCAAGTGATTTTAGTATGCGTGATTGTTGAGTTGGTTTATTGTTAATAATGCGTGTTATTGAAGATTTTATTAAGTGCAGTTGAATTATACTACTTTGTTTTAATTGATCATTTTTTGAATTACTTTGCTGTAATCGAGAGGCTGTTTCTATCGTTTTTTTATTAACGATTAGCCATTGTTGATAAATGGCAAAATTTTTATTTTTTAATTGTAACAGTTGTTCATCAAGCGTAATTAATCCATTATGGTATTCAATAATATTTTCATTTGGACTAGGTGATAACAGTTGCTTAATAATTTCCTGATATTTGTTTAGCTTAATAAATTGAGTTACTTGTCGCTTTAAGGGGACTAACTCGCCATTTATTAACGACATAGTTTGAGCGTGATATTGTTGAAAAAGTAGCAAAGAAAATAATAAGGTAAAAACTACTGAGAATAATATACCAAAAAACTTATGCGTAAATTGACGTAATAACGGTTTTTCTTGCCTTATTTTATTAAATTCACTACCAAGTTTTAATGGTATGGCTTGCTTAGCATCTTTTTCATTGCTAGCGGGTACTACATTACTACTCATAAATTATTGCTCATAAATATTATTTTTACTTAAGTGCTAATCCCTCGTGGCTTAAATGTATATCAAACATCCAACAAAATAATAGTAAGTCACATTTAAATTATCACTTTTGCTCTACAAATTTAAAAAAAAACATACGTAAACCAAGTTGATGTACGTATGTAAGGGTGATTTATATTTTAAAGAAGTGTTCTTGATAAATTTTCAACTCAGCAATAGACTCTCGAATATCATCAAGTGCTAAGTGAGCACCAGTTTTTACTACCTTATCCAAAACTTCAGGTTTCCAGCGGCGTGCTAATTCCTTAACTGTACTAACATCTAAATTTCGATAGTGAAAAAAATCTTCAAAATCAGGCATGTACTTATTAATAAAGCGTCGATCTTGACCGATACTATTACCACACATAGGTGATTTACCTTTTGATACATATTGCTCAACAAATTTAAGCGTTTGTATTGTGGCTTCAGCTAAATCTATTTGGCTATCTCGACACCGTTGCGTTAAACCTGATTCACCATGGTGTTCAATACACCAAGCACTCATATTATCTAAAGTGCTATCAGGCTGATTTATAGCAAAAACAGGGCCTTCTGCTAGAATATTTAGTTGGCTATCCGTTATAATGGTAGCAATTTCTAAAACCACATCAATTTCAGGCTCTAACCCAGTCATTTCTAAATCAAGCCAAATTAAATTTGTATCGTTATACGTCATAAAGATCCCTTAAAAATTGCACAAGTAATTAATCAGACCCATGTTACTTCAAAACATATTGAAGTAACATGGGCACCTATATGCCCAAATCGCCTCCAGAGACCAGTTTCAGGATATCTGAACAATTCATGATCAAGGCGCGTATTTTATTAATGGTTGCTTCTTTGATACACACGCAACAAAGAACATTATTTGTCTCAGGTAGCCTGTAGGGCTAGTTTAAAACATCTTATCCTGCGTTATCAATGTCGACAATAGAACAACTATTATTGTCAATCAATGCCTTACCTAAAGACGTTTCTAATTCCAGCTGAATCCTGTACCTTGAGGTGGCTTGGGTATAACTGTATAATAGCTGACAAATAACTAGGATTAAATAAAATGATCAACCTTCTGCGGTTAGCACGTTAAGAATGGCTAAAGCTAAAAAATTGACCAAAGGTCAACAACGACGCATTAAAGCCAACCACGACAAAAAATTGTACACTAAAGAAAACAAAGTTCAGTGGCAAGATGATGATTTAGGAGAGGCTCAACAAGGTACAGTTATAAGCCGTTTTGGTCAACATGCTGACGTTGAGGGTAATGATAGGATTATTTACCGTTGTAATTTACGCCGTTCAATTCAATCTTTAGTTTGTGGCGACAAGGTTTTATGGCGCTTAGGCAAAGAGACGCTACACAGCATTCGCGGCATTATTGAGGCAGTACATCAGCGTAAAACCGTACTCAGCCGTCCTGACGTATACGATGGAGTAAAACCCATTGCCGCTAATATTAGCCAAATACTGATTGTATCGTCTTTATTGCCTGTATTTAATAGTGACATTATTGATCGCTATCTAGTCGCAGCAGAACAAACAGGAATAACACCTGTAATAGTGCTTAATAAAACTGATTTATTCAATGAACTTAGCCAACAAGCACAAGAGAGCATTGAACAACAACTAGAAATTTATCGTGATATTGGTTACCAAGTACTTTACGCCAGCAGCCAAACCTTGGAAGGTATTAGCGACATTAAAACACAGTTAAGTAACCACACCAGCATTTTTGTTGGTCAATCAGGTGTGGGTAAATCAACCTTAGTAAACGCTTTAATGCCAGAATTAGGCTTGATCACCAAAGAGGTTTCAGAAAATTCCGGCTTAGGACAACATACCACTACCGTAGCACGTTTGTATCATTTTGATGATGGTGGCGATTTAATTGACTCACCTGGTATTCGTGAATTTGGCTTGTGGCATTTAACTCCTGAGCAAGTATTTAACGGTTTTAAAGAGTTTGATCAATTTCAAGGCTTGTGTAAATTTAGAGATTGTAAACACCAAAGTGATCCTGGCTGTGCGCTTACTGGTGCAAATGCACAACAAATAAACCCTAAGCGACTAGCAAGCTTTCAGCGTATCATTGCCAGCTTAGGTGACAATAAATTAACTTCAAGATTTAATGATTAATCGCAAATTAACGAAAGGAAAAGGCGTGTCTTCAAATAATACTTCTTCAGAAAACAACTTGGCAGATAAAATTAAAATAACGCTACAATATGCTATGCCAAAACATGCTATATCGCGCTTGGTAGGTAAGCTTGCTGCTGCAAGAATGGGTTGGTTTACCACTAAATTAATTAGTCTATTTATTAAAGCTTACGACATTAACATGAACGAAGCTAAACTAAAAAAAGCCAGTGATTTCATTACGTTCAATGATTTTTTCACAAGAGAATTAGAAGACGGTGCTCGCATAATTGATGATGATATAAATACCTTGTGTTATCCAGTCGATGGCGCAATTTCTCAACAGGGCGATATACTTGAAGGTAAATTAATTCAAGCAAAAGGTTTTGATTATAGTCTTACGTCTTTATTAGGTGGTGACGCTAGAACTGCAGCCCCTTTTCAAAAAGGTAAATTTTCTTGTATTTATTTAGCGCCAAAAGATTATCACCGTATACATATGCCAATGGCGGCAACCTTACGTGAAATGATTTATGTTCCTGGTGAATTATTTTCGGTTAACCCGTTAACCGCAAGCAATGTTCCCAATTTATTTTCTCGCAATGAACGCGTGGTTACCATTTTTGATACCGAACATGGTGCATTAGCAATGGTACTGGTAGGAGCAACAATCGTCGCAAGTATTGAAACTACATGGGCAGGCACTATTACCCCGCCCGCTGGAAAGGATATTTTTAGATGGCAATACCCTGCAAAAGGCATGGATGCGATAACCTTTGAAAAAGGGGATGAAATGGGTCGTTTTAAATTAGGCTCTACCGTAGTTAGTGCCTTTGCTCCTAATATGATTGAGTTTGCGCCTGATGCTGGCCCTGAAACAGTAACCCGTCTTGGTGAGTTATATGCCACATTATCTGTTATTACAAAAAACGCCTTTAAATAGAGTTATTATCTATGAATTTCTTTACTACATATAAAAACCATCCCCTTTATCAAAAAATAATATCAGCTTTATTTGCTTTTTATCTAAGTTTGTACTTAATTGTTTGGGCGTTATCCTCACCTGTAAGTAAATACATAATTGCGCCCTTTTTACAGGAACAAAACTTAACGCTATCAAAGAACTCTAGCATCAGTTTTAACCCTTTTATGATGCAACTAACGATTAAGGATTTGGTACTATTCAAAAATAAAGAGAAAGTACTTTCAACTGAAAATCTTGTCGTTCGCTTAACGCTATTTCGTTTGCTTTTTGGTGACATTGTTATTAGTAAGTTTCAGTTAAACAATGCCTTCCTTAATATTACCCGCACACCAGAAGAATTATTTATTGCTGGCATTGACATCACTAAAGAAGAAGGCAAAATTCCAGAAAAAACATCGCCAAAAGCTGGGGATGAGTTTAATTTTTCACATCAGGTACTACTACCACAACTTGAATTTAATGCCGTTACCATCGCAATCGACAACAATACTAAGCACCACAAAATAAAATTAAATCAACTTGTTATCACAGATTTGTTAGCATCCAAACAAAACCAACAAGCAAACTTTACGTTGCGCAGTAATATTGATGGTACTGACGCAACCCTTGCTGTCCAGGCTAAAATAACCAATGGCAAAGGTGAAATTAACAGTACCTTATCATTGAGTGAATATTCATTGGAAAATTTGCATCATTATGCCAACGATTTATCTGTATTGTCTGGTGCTATTTCTTTTGAAAGTAAACAAAAAATCATTCTTAAATCAGAAGATATCAGTCTTCACGTTCAACAAGCTACTTTTACGAGTAAACAACTCGCGCTTGGCTATCAAGAGCAGTTTTTTACGTTAGAAAAACTACAGCAACAAATGACTGATTTAACAATAACATTAAGTAAAGGAAAAATATCAGAGTTACATGGCTCAAGCCAATTATTGGCAGAAAATGCAAATGTTCATTATCAAACCAACAATCAAAAACTAGCTCACTTCGATACACTGTCGATAAATGATATAGCCCTTGGCTTTGACAATGCTGTAAAGGTAAATATCAATAGCTTCATTGTAGATGATATTTTTATCTCAAAAAATGAAAGTACAAAATTACCAGCGCTAGTAAAAGTAAAACAATTTAGTATTGAAGATATTTCATTAGCCGAGAGTTTTCTCTCAATAAATAAAGTAATTGTTGATAGCTTTCAAAGTGATATTATTTTAGCCAAAGATAAAAGCTTAGAAAACCTAGTTACGTTGCCAACAACTAAAGCAGAGCAAGAAGAAATTACTGATATTGGTGAAGATGTAAGTGAAAAAGTCAATTCGCCAAACCATAACTTTACGCTTTCATTAGGTGAACTTTCTTTTATTAACGACAACCAAATCTCTCTATTAGATAAAAGCGTTGAGCCCATCAAAGAACGCAAAGTATACATTGATACGTTACATATAGGTTCATTAAGCAATAGCCAAGACAAGCACAATCAAAAAACACCGTTCGAATTCATTGGTCGCAGCAATAAATACGCGCACTTTAGCTTTAAGGGCTTTAGCCAACCTTTTGCTGATCAAAAAACTCATCACTTACAAGGCTTTTTAAAGGAGCTTTCATTACCTGCTGTTTCTCGCTATATGAAAAAAGCGGTGCAAATGGATCTAAAAAATGGCCAATTCAACACCAATATTGACGTAACATTAGCGGATGAACAGCTCGATGGAAATATCATTATTTTACTTCAAGGGATAGAAACTGCCATCGCAGATAGTGATGAAGCTGGCGCTTTAATTGATCAGGGTGCTCTACCCTTTAATATAGCCATTGGTATGCTTAAAGACAGTCACGGCGATGTTGAACTTGATGTTCCTATTTCTGGCTCTACATTAGATCCTGATTTTGGTATAAGTAGCATTATAACGTTGATCTCCCAAAAAGCTATTTGGATGGCAACTCAAGATTACTTAATGACTACATTTGTACCTTATGCAAATATTGTTTCAGTTGCTATGTCAGTCGGTGAATTTGCATTAAAGTTACGCTTTGATGATTTAATTTATCAAACAAAACAAGTAATCCCAAATGAAAAACAAAAAGCTTATTTACAAGCATTTATCGCGCTGATGCAAGACCAAGAAGATGCCCGAGTAAACATTTGTGCAATTAGTGTTCCTGCAGATATAAACTTAGTAATAACTGATAAAGCTATTGATAAAAAGAACATACGTCAGCTCAAAAACCTCGCTGAACAACGAGAAGAAGCTTTTAAAGAATATATTATCAAACACGGTAGCATAGCCTCTTCAAGATTATTGTTATGTGCGCCTAAAATTGATAGCAGTGAAAATGCGCAGCCGCGTATAGAACTGTCAGTATAGAAAATATAATGAAAAAAACGGATCGTCAAGGCAACTTTATCAATTAAATCAATACCAAAAGAAATGAAGTAACCTTTTTAGGCTTACTCACGTACACGATGAGAGCAGTTAACTTTATATTTGGGCAAAGATAATGAGTGGAAAACGTGCCAAACAAAAAGAAAAAACGCGTCGCTTATTAGTAGATGCTGCGTTAAGCCAGTTAAGTGCCGAGCGCAGTTTTTCAAATTTAAGTTTACGCGAAGTTGCCAAAGAGGCAGGTTTAGCGCCTACCTCTTTCTATCGCCATTTTTCTGATATGGATGAGTTAGGCTTAACCTTAGTTGACGAAGCAGGTTTAACGCTAAGACAGCTGATGCGTCAGGCTAGACAACGTATTGCCAAAGGCGGTTCAGTAATACAAATTTCTGTTGAAACCTTTATGGAGTTAATAGAAAGTAATGGCAATGTTTTTAGATTATTATTACGCGAGCGCTCAGGTACATCCGCCGCATTCCGTTCTGCCGTAATCAGAGAAATTCGCTATTTCACGATGGAATTACGTGATTATTTGCAACAAGCTAATGATTTAGATCCTGAAGTTGCTTATATTCAAGCTAACGCTGCGGTAACAATAGTATTTAGTGCAGGCTCTGATGCTTTAGATATTGAAGATAAAGCTGAACTAAAGCAATTGTCGAACCAAACGATTCAACAATTACGTTTTATTGCGCTTGGTGCCGCTGAGTTAAGTAATCGTCGTAAAGCGAATAAAAAGAAAAGCATAAACCGAACTAAGTAACCCGTTTACTATTATTAATTTAAACTCTGCACTTCAATGCTGAATTTACGTAATATATAAGGATCTTATTATCCGCTTTTCAAAAACAGTATTTTTTACATTGATTATAAACTTACTTTTAATTAATCAATGCTATAGCCAAAACAAAGCGCGTATTTATAAATATAAATCAAGTAGTGGTGTTATTTCTTTTTCTGATATTGAACCATTAAATACTTACTATGAAAAAATTAAACTTGATTGCTATGCCTGCGAAGTTGATTCTTATATAGATTGGTATAAAGCTAAGCTTTACTTAACCCAGTACCGCCATGCCATACGTAAGGCTGCACTACATTACAATGTAGACCCTGCTTACATTCGCGCTATTATTCATGCTGAATCTCACTTTAACCGCGAAGCAGTCTCCAAACAAGGAGCACAAGGCTTAATGCAATTAATGCCCGCTACCGCCCAAGAGCTGGGTGTTATCAACCCTTTGATCGCTCATGAAAACATTAATGGAGGGGTAAAGCACTTAGCTAAATTATTAACGGTATATCAAGGAAGTAATCGGTTAGCATCAGCAGCTTACAATGCTGGTGAAGGTGCAGTGAAACGCTATTCAGGCATTCCGCCTTATGCTGAAACTAAAGTGTATGTTGAAAGAGTGGCTATTTTGCATCAACGCTATAGAAAAGCGATTGTTCTATAGTTTTAATGCTATAAAGAACATAATAAGTGCAACTTCACTTACACTTATTAATCACTTAGCGCTTACTGTTCAATCGAAAATCAATGTCTGTCTAATAATTAAAAATGAACGATTACGCCAGCAAAAACACCTTTAAAGTCAATGTCGGTATATAAATTATCTAAATCATCTAACTCTAATTTAACGGCGCGATAACCTACCGTTAAATCTATATCAACGGCTAAGTTATCTAACAATTCATAGCTCACCCCTATTTGGTAATCATAAATAGTTTGATCATCAAAAGATAAAAAATTCGCTTCCGCAAAAACGTTAACCCCTGTAAATGGTAACCCAATGATAGTATTCACATATACTAATGGTATAATACCTGAAACAGAAAGTTCAGAGTTGGTTTCAACACCGCTAACATCACCCACTACTTTAATTTGGCTATCTAAATCTCTGGCCGTTAAACCAAAATCAAAACTTAGTAAATCATTATCAAACAGTTCATAATAAAAAGTATAATCAACATAGCTAGCATCAAAGGTGGTAGCTAAATTTGATGTTGTGTCATATGTATTACCTCCAAAATCAAAACTGCCATTAAAAGCTGCATTACCCACAGTATCTAAAGCGGTTGATGCTATTTTAATATTAGGAATTAATGGAATAGGATGTTCAAGTGCAATAAAAAAACTGCCTTGCGTCTCATCATTAAAATTGGTTACAGCTTGATTAGTGCCACCCTCACCAAAAGAACCATCAGCTTGGTTTGCCCAAACTTGACCACCAAGATAAAGCCCCAGTAGGGTATCTGCCTGTGCATTTACAGACATTAATGCAGTTAAACTCGCTGCGATTAGTATTTTTTTCATGTTATTACCCATTTTTTAAAAGTTCATTTAAGTCAATTAACGCGGCATTAGCGCGTGAAATATAATTAGCCATCACTAAAGAGTGATTAGCTAACAAGCCAAAACCGCTACCATTTAAAATAAAAGGACTCCACAGCATTTGTTGACTTGCTTCTAGCTCTCTTATTATTTGTTGTAAACTAATTTTAGCGTTTTTATTTTCTAATAC
>JQIA01001321.1_pt1 | contig 13341 bp, 15 predicted proteins | sample 811431 | NCBI WGS metagenome assembly JQIA01 (sample SAMN02998118, study PRJNA258478) | marine sediment metagenome | biome: marine; feature: seafloor; material: sediment; isolation source: oil-polluted sediment collected from 3 locations (0.5 km, 0.7 km and 0.9 km)... | place: USA: Gulf of Mexico ... | reverse complement strand
GGCTGTCCTGTCTTAACAAACGAAGTTCTAAATCCATTACCACCTTGAATGTTAATACCTTTGGCACCGTTCTTATGGTAAAGAAATTTAGCTGCAGCAAAGGCACCTTTTGATTTCTTTCTTACTGCCCTTATCGCTAAAGCGTAAGCTCCGTTAGGAACCTTTGTCACTCCAACCTTCCCTTTTCTTGTATGCTTTCTAGTTCTCTCTTTTTGTCTTCCTTTAGAAACACCAAACCTTTCTAGCTTTCTAGAGTATGGTGTTACGTTAATAAATCGGAAAACATCTTTATCGTCAAAGCTTAATTCTTTTCTTGCTTTTAAAAATGATCTGAACTCGCCAATATTTCTGGCCACTAGCCTTGTATTAAAGAACACATAATTACTGGCCCTGTATTGGCCACTTACTCTAGGCGATCTCTTATGTATTTCAGAATAAACACTGGCCAGTACTTTCAGTGCTGACTGTCTAGCAAAAAATTCTATCTTACCAAAAGGAGATACACCAAACAGGTCTTTGTTAAATTTGTTATCTACTCTTGTTCTTGGTTTTTTATCAAAGCCATTATTTTGCTCTTCTCTTAATACCTCAATAGATGTGCTAATTAGAACATCTTTAATATGCTCCACTTCTTCTAGCATCGAACCTTTAAGCCCACCAGAGCCAAGATTATACTGAGTACCACCCTTTCTTGTTTCAATAGTGATACCTAAGTTTAAAGCTCCCATTATCTAAACCTTACCCTGTAAGCAATAAGCTCGCCCATGATTATCATTTCAAGAACTCTGTCTATTTGTTGGTCTCCAAAAATGGTATCAATTATTCTGTCACCTTTTTTTGGTTTATCAATATTTATGGCCGTAAACGAATCTGCCATAACAACAACTTCATTTGAGTTAATAGTTATCTCTTCTGGCCCAATAGTTTGTCTAAAATAATTAGATGGTGCTGCTGTAATAGTGCCAATAACCGGAACTGCATCTGGTCGTTTGTATGTCATTTCTCTGCCTTGCATTGCTATAACAACTTTAAAGGCTTGCTTAACTGACATAGTTATCCTTTATGGTTCCAAGCACTGCACGTTCACTTCTAAACATATCTAAGACGTTAGAGTAACCCTTTATAAACATTCCGAACCTTGTATTTCTCTCGTTGTTTTGAAGAGTGTAGTCAAAGTCAATTGACATTACGCCAGGGACACTAAATCTTTGAACATCATTACCAAAGTTCAAGTCTATTCCTGACTTATGTTTATTGAATCTCTCAGCTATCAATTCAAACATTACGTTTTGAATCTCAAGTGGGACTATTGCGTAACCTGCATCATAAACAACTTCAACTCTGGCCATGTAGCCTTGAGACATGCAAGCAAACCAGTTTTCTTTTAAACCATACTCGTTAAACTTCTCAAGCTTACCAAAGGGTTTATGTATTCTGTATTGGGTAGCATCAACAAGTGTCTCATCATCAACACCGTCAACCGTAATAACTTCTTTTACTGTTGTTACCGATATGATTGGGAAACTAAATGCCCATAACTGTCTTCTTTGTGATATGTCATCAAACTGATCCAGGAAGAACTCTTGAGTATATGTTGCTTGTTCAAACTTTCTTCTGCAGTAACTTTCGATAACAGAAGAGAGGAAGGCTATTTGTGAATTTAAGAATACATCATATGTTGTATCACCAAGTGGTACTGCTAAATAATTCTTTGTGTCGTCCAGTGTGACTAGCATTACAATATTCCTTTAAGTAATATGCTTATGGCCTCTGGCCCATTAATGAGAAGAGAGATTAATATTGCGAAAGTTAAAACCTTCTTTTCTATCTTCTCTATTTTTCTGTCTCTTTCTATGTCTTCTCTGTGTTTTCTCTTTAACTCTTTTTCTAGTGATTCAAACCGCATGTCTATATGGTCTTTAATAAGTTCGTACTCAGTCATCAATAGCTCCAAATTATGGAATTGTTACATTTGATTTTACCACACTTTGAGTTATTCATTAGATGCTACCGAGTTAATTATTAGGTCTGCTGCTCTAAAATCATAATCGTCACTATCACCAATGTCTAACTTTAGAAATCTTGCTAGTGTGACAAGAACGTACTCATGGCAAACTAAATATCTTTTATTCTTTCCAAAAGGGTTTCGCTTTATGATGCCTAGAGTTATTGCGCCTATTCCGATCAATTGCCAAAAAGGATACTTGGCACCTACTTTGCCATCAACCCATGCGTTAAAAATATCGCTATCAGTATTCATGTCGATACTAACTGAGTCGGTTATAGAATATTGCTTTATCCATTCATGGTAGCTTACCTTTCTAACACCTTTTGCTTTGGCATCACTACACCAAACAACTCCGTCTTCATCTGTGAACTGAATTGCATAATGATTATGCTTTGTCTTTTGACTCTTTCTTATAATCCAAGCAAGCGGAGCGAATCGCTTTTTTGATCTTGCTTTTAATATTTGAATTATCATTACCAATCATCCCCTTCTTTAGCTGATGTTGTATCAACTGATTGTTGATCTACAAAAATCCAACCATTGGCCAATACACCTACTTCACTATCTCCTGTGTTTTCATAAACAACCTTAAGCCTAACACCAGTACTGGGCTTTGTTGGGAATAATATTATTGGAGAAACGTCATTATCTGTTACATAGAAATTCTTTCCAAACTTCTTATAGCGTTTCCATTCTGCCAAAGGCGGAACGTAATACTCTGTAGACAGTGTTACATAATCTCCAAAGTTTGCTCCGTTCGTCTTAATCTGAATACCGTTAAAAAACCCTTTACCGTCACCTGCGTCAAGGTTTGAAAAATCAAAGTTGTAGTAGTGTGTAGACGTTCCAACTGGTGCAACAATCCTAAATAGCCCTTCAAGCCTTGCGTCCAATAATGGATTACTTGTTCCATAGCTCATGTGTACTCTCTCCATTTACCAGAAAATAAGGCCTTTGAGTTTGATGACAGTGTTTCAATAGCGAGTACTAAAACATCTGATGTTCCGTTTATTGATCTTCCTAAATATATGTCTGATATAAATTCACTAACTAGTGTTTCTCCGCCTATTTGAATATAACCAGAATCTAGAACGGCTCCACCTGAAAATGATGTGTAGCCAGTTAATCCCTGTGCTAATCCTGCAGCGTTATTGGCCCACGTTCCCCCAACAATTGTCGGGTTTAGCAGGACTCTAAAATGTAGAGTTGAATTACCAGAAGTCCCCAATATTCTAAAGTCTACTGGTTTTATTGAGGCACGATTGGTTGATGGGTTTAGCCTTAATCCGTTCAGTATGACCGGACTTGTCCCTACGCTTGTCTCGCTTGTTCCGCTGTCGCCAATATAAACTGGCCCTTGTAGGTCTGGAAGTGATTCTGATTGAACACTTTGACATGTAACTTCAATGGTAGAACCTGCGCTTGCTGCTGTGTTTTCTATTTCTATTCTTATTGGCAACGTTCCTGCCTGACTATATGAAACATCAATCACATTAGAATGAGTAAATGTGTGAATTAAAATTAATTCACCGTTAATCATAATAAAAAACCTAACATCTGCTATACCGAGCCAACCAAAATCTATCGTTAGGAATTGTTGTTTGGAAATATCTAAAGTGTAACCACTAGCACCAGTACCATCAAGCTTATCTTTGTTCCAACTACTTTGCGCCACCTTAGTGTCTACGATAGATCCTGAAACACTACTTCTTATACATACTCCAAATTCTGTTCCTAGTGTATAGAAGAAGTATCCATTGAGGTCATCGAACAGGCCATATTTTTTACTTACATTAGCAACGGCTTCCTTAAAGTTTCCTGTTAGAAATATTGTTTGTGATTTACCTTTTGTATATTCTATATATCGTCTTGTTTGGTGTATTAACTTATCACCACTCGCTGTAGTGGTGGAGATTATCTCAGAAGATTTATTAGCACTATGAACAAGAGATGCTGCACCTGTCGTGTCTGTATCCCATCTTATTGAGTCTAAAATATCATATCTATTATCACTAGCAAAAATTGTTCTTGGCATTGATGTTCTTAGTCTTCCAAAAGCATCTCTAGAGGCAGCGGTTTCTATTGCTATTGTCTCTATCTCTTTTGGAAATAATCCCTTTACTAAGTCTAGGCCATCAGAAGAAGTTAGGTCTTGAGTACCATCATTAACAATTATGTCACCGCTTCCAACATGGGTTACGAGGTCAGAACTTCCTGCGAACGATAAGTCATCTGTCGATTGAATTGTATAGGTAGCAGGAGAAGCGGGAATGGTTACTCCAACATCTCCTAGAAGTATTGCGCTTGCTGTTTGGTTTTTTAATATCTTACTCATTAGCTTGTTCCTTGTAGTTCAAGACCTGCCACAACATTTCTAGCACTACCACTTGATAGTTTTAATGCTAGTTGTTTATCCGTTGGCACTGGCCAATCAACAGTGAAAGAATCACCGTATAAATTATTAACTACAACACTTCCCATGAGAGTTAGGTTAATTTCGTTACCGTCATGGTAGTACACTTCAATAGTGTATGTTGTTTGTTGCTCACTTGAGACAAACACTCTTGTTACTTTTGCTGCGTTTATATAAACCCAACGTCCTGCTTTGTTTGAAGGAACCCCTTCGCAGTTTAAAAAGGTTCCTGAGTTTACGTTACTTGCCCTACCGAAAGAAAACCCCGGAGAAGCAGAAGTGGCAACGGTGGTACTAATCTCATCAATGGCACCTTGTACGTCATCACTTATAAGTTGACCGATGATAGTTTTGTCAAAGGTTGTATTAGCTGCAGACAAATCATGTTCCTGTTGAAACTCAAGTTCAACTCCATTCTTCTCTACAATTAAAACCTTAACTATATCTACCATCGGTCTACCAATTAAATATTTTTCTTAACAAATTCTACTGTTGCAAGAAGGTCTGTTGCATTTTTAGCAATACCTGCAAGCCAAACATAGTTACCAGAAGTTGTTGGTTGAACAGTTGTTAATGCTGAACCACTCCAGTAGTATTTTGTTCCTGCCACTGCACCTGCAATAGCACCGCTTACTAGTTCGTCCCATCTTGCGTAACGAACATCGTTACCAGAAGTGGCCGTATTAAGTGCAACACCTACACAGTTTAATCCTGTTGTAATCGTTAATGGGAGAACCGTATCTGCAGCACTGTAATAAATTAAATCACCTTTCGCTACACCTGCTGCACCTGCTAAAGCATGTTCACCTGTTGAAACACTTGCAAGGTCATAAACTTCTGCTAAGGCAGCTTCAACATCTGTTGCTGTATAGTTACCTGCTGAATCTTCAATACCAATTATTGAAGCACCTTCTGCATTTGCAACAGAGGCAAGATCACTGGCCTTAATTGCTTTTGCATCATTAAATGCTGTTGACCAATCAATTCCTAAATCAGAACTACCGTCAAAAAATAGTCCCGGATCTGTTGCGGCCAAATCAACTTCAATAACTGTTCCGTTAATTATAATACCGTCACCTGAACTTAATTGAGTAGAAGTTGTATAAAGGTCAAAAACAATATTATCTACACCGATAGTATGAACGCTATCAACACCAGTACCAACACTTGAGATATAGAAAGATTGAACTTCTTGACCACTTGCAGAGTTTTGTACTCTTGGAATTAAGACACCGTTTACTATTTCAGCAGTAGGTGAGTTATCCATATCTTCTGATCTGGCCCAAGCTCCTGCAGCGGTAACATAAATACCGTTTTCTTTTGGATCTGTTTGATCTTTAACCAAAATTCTAGAAGCAGAAGTTAGAAAGCCATCAATAGTTTGCTCACCAGTTAATGCAATATTAGCTGTTGTTGCAACATCAACATTTCCCTTCATTCCATTTTCTGTTCTTAATGAATCTGCATAGGCTTTATTTACAGCATCATTCGCTGAAATTGGCGTAGCAACACTTGTAATAAGGTTTCCACCCATTGACTGATTGCCAGTAAAGGCGCGTGTTCCATCTACTCTAATGTATTGAGTATGGCCATCGTCAGCTAGTCCAGTTAAGGCCCCATGGTCAATTGATCCAAAGTTGATAAAACTTGAATCAATCTGTCCACCTGCATCTGTTAAGATCGGTTTCGCTGCATCTGCAGCACCCGCTGTGGAATTGATATAGTCTGTTGATTCGTATGAATTAGCTTCAACGCTAAACCCACTCGCATCAATGTAAATAAATTTCTTACTCATTTAGTCCTCCCTGACTATTTCACCTGTCTCTGGATTATAACCAAAGTTACCTGTGATTTTATATTTATCTTTTAATGTGTCAATGAACTCTCTATGCGAATCATTCTTGGCAGCAGAGACTTCTATTGCTCTTGCTTTAATATTATCACATTTTAAAATTTCATAATCTTTTTCATGCACAGCAGCTTGAAACTTTAACTGCACAATTTGTCTCTTGTACTCAATCTCTCTAATTTGCGCTTCTCTTAGCTTTTTTTGATAGCTCGCTGTTTCGATACTATCCATCTCTTCATGTGAGAGACATTCTTTAATTTCGTCTTCCATGTTATGCCCTTATTACTGGTTCACCTTTAGAGACAAAGAAAGTTTTGTCTGAAAATGGTTGACCTATTTTGATTCTAACTGTTCCGCTTACTGTTGGTATTGTTGTTACTAGTAACCCCGCAGTAACATCTGATAAGAAATATAGTTTTGTTACATCAAGACCTGCGAAGTCTTCACCTGTGACACCCGAGACTCTTATGTTACATACTGTAGACGAAGGCTTCGATTCAACTATGCCTAAAACATTTGCGTTGCTTATATTATCTGCTAGAGCGTTAAGTGCTGTTCCACCAGAATCCATTCTTACTGCCGCACCAACATAAACCGATGCGTCACATGGGACATTTCTTATTACAACATTGGCAGGATCTATTTGATAAGTTACCTCGGCCACTCCGTTAGAAACAGTTACCGATGCATCTACTCCAGTAAAGTTTATTGTTTCTACAACACCTTTGGTGGTTCCGTTTTCTTGTATTATTACTTCTGTTGGCGCACCACCAGAAGAGAGTCCGATAACGCTTCTAAAGAACTTCTTTATGCTTGGAATATTAATATAATCTGTTTCAATAGAGGTGTTATTATTAAAGTAGAAAGTGAAAAAGAATTTTTCCCCTTTCTGAGTAATATCAATATCCACTATAACAGGAGCGTCCGCTCCGTTCTTTCCATCCTGCCCAACCGCGCCTGTTAGTCCTGCAAGACCGGGCGCACCTCTATATCCCTTAAGGGATTTTATAAAGTCTTCCTTAGTTCCGCTAAAGCCTAGATTACTCCAAGTATCAAAAGCAGAAAGTCCTAGTTCACCCTTTTCTCCATCGAGTCCTGTTTTACCTTTAAGGCCTCGCGGGCCTCTCTTTCCAGTAAGCTCTTCTTTGTTTTCTTCTGAAAGGTTAGTGAAAGTTAATTTTAAAGAGTTTTTTTCTTCTTGTGTTAGGTCGCTAAATCTTAGCTTATAATCTTCGCTGTTTTCACTTACCCTTTCTTGAACAGCTTCTAATATTTCTTCTGAGTGAGCATCCCAATTGAAAGATTTACCCTTTTGTCCGCGTGGGCCTTTTTCGCCTTTCAACTCTTGCTTCTCTTCTTCTGTTAGGTCTTCGTAGTTTAGTTTTAGTTTGTTGCGATTAGATTGTACGTTTTCGCAAATCATTTCATCTATGGTTTCGCAATGATCTTCCCACTCAAAGGACTTACCGTTTTTACCACGCGAACCAGTGAGACCTTTTAGTTCCTGTATCTCTTCTTCTGAGAGGTTTTCAAACTTAAGTGTTAGTTCGCTTTTTTGCTCTTGAGTTAAGTCTGAAAACTTTAATCTAAGTTCCTGGGAGTTTTCGTTAACGGCTTGCTTTACTGTTTCTAATATCTCTTCTGCGTAAGCGTCCCATGTGAAAGACTTACCTTTTTGTCCTCGCGGGCCTTTTTCACCTCTAAGCTTTTGAAGTTCCTCTAGTGATAGAGAATCAACGGTTAAGCTCAAAGAGTCTCTGTCTTCTTGGGATAGGTCTTTAAAGTGCAGCTTTAGAGTGTCTTGAATTTCGGTTATTTTAGATGAAACTATTTCTTTAATTTGATCTTTGTTTTCTTCAAAGTCAAAGTCTCTACCATCTCTACCCTTGATGCCTTTAGCACCCTTAGTAGGAAGGTTATTCTCAATTTCATCCCTAACAATCTTGTCAATTAAGGCAATTATTTTTTTCATAGTAACAGTGACCTGCTGCGCATTAAACGAGCTTAGCTCTATTTTTTCTTTAAGTAGTTAACAATTTCTTCATCGACCTTACTAACTTCTTGCTTGGGTGCTATCTGTGAATTGATAACGTCATCAAGTCTGCTTATCGGAGTAAAGTTATTTGTGGCGATATAATAGTCTTCACCTTTTTCATATGGTGACATGCCTTCTTTGTTTCTAATTTGATTAGGAGTTATTGCTCCTATGCCAAACATATTCTTAAAGTAGGTTGACCTTGTATCCATGTCGCCCCTAAAAAGGTCGTACAAGTCAAACTGAGAGTTCTTTCCTGCGTGTCTATTGTTAAGAAGTTTTTTATCTACTTCCTGCTCCCACACTTTTGCCCACGGGTCAATTGTGTCGTTGGCCACCTGGATATTCACTTGCTCAACATTTTTAAATGTTTGAGAGTCTGAATCAAATAGTTTCTGTGGTGGGACTCCTAAGAATCTGGCCACCTCATAAACATTAAACTTTTTAGTACTTGTTAATTGAAGAGCTTCTGGATTAAGCATTAACGCTTCATACTTCATGCCTTCTTCAAGCATAGCTGTTCCGCCAACTTTTCTATTGCCGTGCTTTTCTCTCCAACCTGCAGCGATTCGCTCGAAGGCCTCATCTGAAAGATTCCCTGGGACAGTAAGAACACCAGAAGGCATACCGCCGTTGGCAAAAATTCCATTAGAGAAGATGTTTGCGCCAAGAGAAATTCCTAGAACTTCTTTGGCATAGTCTATTATTCCCATTCCGGTTAAACCATCTTTTGTGTGAAGGTTTGGAATATGGAAAATATCTCTTGGTTTTAAAATTACATTTCCACCAGAACCGTCTATTGCTCCACCAACTATTCTATAGCGAAGGTTAGAGTTCTCATCACGGTATGGTTGACAATGCCCTGGCGTCATTGGCCATAGGGCCACTGGTCTTCCTAGCATATCTCTCTCAATCTCTGCGTAGGCATTGCCCTGACCTGCAGCAGTTTGAGTCATAAACATTCTAAACATCATTGACGTTTGTTCTGTGTTTGGAGATAGGTCTATAATCTTAGTAACTCTATCGTTCTCTAAGACCTCTAGGTTTTTATCTTTTACTTTAAATGGAAGCTTACTTAATTGAGAAGAAAGATAAATCATTCCTCTATACCAAGCAGAAGTCGTCATTGCTGCGTCTTCTGTTACTGGTGTTCCATTATTTTGATAAAATAACCTTCTCGACTGTTGAGGTTGAGAAGGTTGATAATTTCTTTTTGAAAAGAACATAGGTTATATCCTACTTTTTAGAATCTTTAGAGTCTACTGCCTTTTCTTCTTTAGAAGATTTCTCTTCTTTGTTTTCTTTGGCAACAGGAGCAGGTTTCTTGTCTGCTTTCTTTTCTTTTTTAACTTCTTCCACGATACGCGGATCTTTAGATGCTTTAAGCTTTTGATCTTTCATCTCTTCTTTAGAGATTTCAACGCAACCACGCTTAAGCCATCTAAGGGCAAAGTCTTCTTCTAGTTCGTAAACGCAACCTTTAACAAAACGAAACTCGTTGTACATCTTATCTTCGTTAAATTTTATTAACTTCATTTAATTCTCCGCGAATTTAGTTTAAAGAAAAAGGCCCTAATTAAAGGGCCTTAGTAATTAAGCTAGGTCTTGTGAGTAACCAGGCTCAGAACGTAAATTATGAAGCTCATAAATTACAGCAGCGTTTCGAGCTACTGCGCCCTGGGTAAAGTTGATCGAAACATGAGTAAACCCATTATCTCTATCAAGCTCTTCTGCCATCACTTCAACAACAACCATACCTTTAGCACCATTAAGTGTAGCATCAGTAATTGTAGAACCAATAAAGTCCTTCTTTGTGAATTTTGTTTCAGCACCAACTTTTGCATAGTAAACATGAGAGATGCTTAATGCTTTAGATGTTCCACCTGCAGCAGCATCATGTTGCTCAAGATCAACAACTAAGTCCGCAGCAGCAGTAACGGTATCAATAACGATACCAAGTCTATAGCCGACTGACATGTCAACACGTTTACCTGTAATACCGCCTGTTAAATCAACGATGCTCTCAGATGTGATTGCTAATTTTTCTGATAGTGTACATTCCATATATTTCTCCTAATTTAAAAATGTATAAAAGGGAGCGTTTGCTCCCTTTGTTAATTATCTAGCTGCTAGATCAATAAGACCTGACATTTGATAAGCACCTTTTTCAGTAACAACAGGAGTTTTAAATGGGCAAGCTCCTGCTAGTCTAATTCTGAATTTGAAAGCAACAAGGTCACTATCAAAATGAACATGTGTAGACATGAACTGCTCAATTCCACCAGTTTTTAATACTGAGTAAAAATAAGAAAGGTCAACAAATCTAATATCACCTTTATCTCCAAGAGCTTCTGTTGATCCCATCAAAGGAATAACTGGTCTACCCATTAGAGAACCGTAAGGAGAATCATTAAGTCCACCCGGTGGTAAGTAAGCAGGAACCGGAGACGCTGCACCAGTAACAAACTTCATTTGTCTTAATTGCTCTTCACATGCAGGGTTATAAATCCAAACACCTCTAGCTCTTGCAGCAGGTAGTGCATGAGAATACATCTTAACAATGTTTTCATAAACAATTGTGTCAGCAGCTTGTCCACCTTCAGCATCAACAGTAACACCAAAACCTGAGTTCAAGATACCTTTAGGCATACCAGAACCAGTACCACTAAGGATAGCAGAGTTGACCTTGTGCATAATTGCAGCAGTAGCTTCTTGCTGTAAGAAAGACTGGAGAGCAGTAGCGTCTTCAAGTAGCTCTTCTGAAACTGGAACATAAGCAGTTAACTTATGAAGTCTAAAGTTTTCCATAGAAAATTCTGGTTTAGAATCTCTATAAGTCTTAGCTTCACCTTCCCAATAAGCCTGAACACCAGTAGTGTCCCATGGCGCACTTTCATTAATTGGTAATGAGAGATTATTAGAACCAGTTGTAAATTGTCTTGTTAAAGGAAGTAGTGACTCGTCACCTTGAACTTTCTTTTGGATTTCTGACATAAAGTCAGTAGCTACTAAAAAACCACCATCTTCACCGATTTTTTCAACCGCTGCAGCATTTTTAAGGTTAGCACTAACGTCTCCGCCCATTCCTTTTTTAGCAACATCTTTAAAGAAATTACCAATCTGCTTGTAACCAAAGTTTTTTGCAACCTTTGGCTCAGAAACAACAGTATTCCCTGCAGGGGCCATTGGAGCTACTTTAGGTGCAGAAGCAGAAGCAGAAGCAGTAATAGCTGCCATCTTTTCTTTAGCTTCAATATTCTTTCTTAGTCCGTCAAATTCAGCACTAAGAGTATTAATCTCTGTGTGATTCTCATCTGACAAAGCTTCGCTTTCATTAATTGTTGTGATTAGAGCTACGATTGCTAGACAGCGCGCTCTCATTTCTTCGATAGTCTTCATAAAATCCTTCTCCTATTATGACTGTTTATTGCTAAGGCCGCTGCGCTATTTACGAGCTAAAAATTCCTGAGCTTGTTTAGTAAAATTATTTATTGTTTTCTTCGCTTCCTCATTAACGGACTTCATTGTCGGTTTCTTATTAATCCATGTTGCGCGATTAACATTTAAAGAAGCTGCGATATTAGATTGTTCTCCATCTTCCATCTTCCTGTCAATGAAACCTTTTTCGATTGCTTGATCTGCATCGAACATTGTCTCAGCAGCAAGTAGACCTTTTAACTCTACTTTACTTAAGGTGGAATTTTTTCTGTAGACATTTATTAATTGATCTTCGATTAGGTCAAGTGTGTCAATAGTGTTGGACATGTCGTTTGCGTTACCCGCAGAAAACGTCCACGGCTTATGGATCATAAAGATTGAACCTTCACCTGCTATTACCTCATCTCCTGCTAATGCAATGATTGAAGCAATAGACATAGCAGCACCATCTATATAGACAATAACCTTTGCGCTATGTTGCTTTAAAAGATTATATATTGAGAAGCCTTCAAACACATCTCCACCAAAAGAATTGATTCTTACTGATATTTCATTAACTGTATCTGGAAGTTCTCTTAGGTTTTTAGCGAAGTCTACGAGTCGAACAGCATCGTCCCAATAACCGCCAATGTCACCATAGATAAAGATTTCTGCTCTTGTTTCCGAAACATTTCTAAAAGTCAGAGACTTCTCTTCTTTTAACTTTAGTAATTCACCCATGATTCACCTCTACTTAATTATAAACTAGTTTGAAAATAATCTACTATTAATTTTAAAAAGTAAAACATTACATGAATCTTAATCCTCGTGACTCATAGCAAGACTCATTTTCTTCTTCACTTATCCAACCTGCAAGGGCCATTATAATTGCGATAATCGGATCTATCTTTAACTCCTCGGAGTCCTTTCTTGGAAAAAAATTATCGTTTGCATCGGCCTTAGCAACAACATTACCAAGACACCATCTTAACAGAGGGTTTCCGTTGTGTTCTATTTTCCCTTCCCTTATTAATGAGTCTAATCTCTTCATTGGTTCAGACAAATTCCCTGTACTCATTCTAAATTCGATCATATCTAGGTTTTGAGAAGAAAGCCTTTGAGCAAATTCAGTAGCGTTCCATGGATCATAATTAATACCGACAATTTTAAAATTCTTCTTTGAGTGAATTACTCTTTCTTGTAGCTTTGGGTAATTGATGGCCGCGCCTTGTGTTTGTATTAACCATCCATCCTTAACCCAATCGGGATAGTTTTCATTCTTTGATTCTTGAACAGTTTCTTCTGGGCAAAAGTTATCTGTGAATATCTGATACTTATCGTCAACCTTAAAAATGTAAGCAATTGAAGCAAGGTCAATCTTTGAAGCAAGATCAAGACCTATCCAACATTTCTTATTATTAAAGTCTTCGTATTTTATTGATGTTTTGCACTCATCCCACTTTATTATGTTAAAGAATGGGTTTTTAGCATTAGTCCACATGTTTAAATGTTTAACCATGAAGTTATTTAGATCATTGTGATTTTGCTGCGCTTTATTTGCTTTTGAAGCGAAGTTTACCGGATCTACCGATACTCCATAATTAGGATTAGCTTTGGCC
>JQIA01001320.1_pt1 | contig 13341 bp, 11 predicted proteins | sample 811431 | NCBI WGS metagenome assembly JQIA01 (sample SAMN02998118, study PRJNA258478) | marine sediment metagenome | biome: marine; feature: seafloor; material: sediment; isolation source: oil-polluted sediment collected from 3 locations (0.5 km, 0.7 km and 0.9 km)... | place: USA: Gulf of Mexico ... | reverse complement strand
AATTAAATTTTAAATATTTTGACTCTTATTATAACTTGATCTGCATAAATCTGTTAAAATCTATAGTTTTTGGTTTTAAAATTGTAAAATTTCTTATTTCTATATTGTGATATTTAATATTAATTAATCTTGTAGATGTTATAAAATCTATACAGGATCATCTTTAATACATGAATTACTATCTAAAATAGTAAATTTAAATTAATTTTAATAATATCTCAATATATGAAATAAGATATTTATTATATTAATTTTTTGAAGGAGTTTTAATTTATATGATTGCATCTATACCCATAGAATTATGGATACCAATATTATGTTCGATAGGAGCATTGTTATACGGAGTTGTATCAATCAGTTGGATTTTAAAGAAACCTGATGGTAATGAGCGTATGCGAGAAATTGCTACCGCAATTCAACAAGGAGCGCAAGCTTACTTGAATCGTCAGTATAGTACTATTTTAGTTGCCGGTGTCATTATTGCTGGATTTATTTGGTACTTTTTAGGTCTAAATACTGTTATTGGTTTTGCCATTGGAGCATTTAGTTCTGCTGCTGCTGGTTATATCGGTATGCATATTTCAGTGCGGGCTAATGTGCGGACTACTCAAGCAGCTCATGAAGGCTTGAACAGTGCTTTAGCTGTTGCGTTTCGTAGTGGTGCAATTACTGGTATGTTGGTAGTTGGTTTAGCTCTACTCGGTGTTGCTGGTTACTATGCAATATTACAATTAATGTTACCAGAAGGTCAAGTTGTAGTTGATTTAGGCCCTCTAATCGGATTGGGTTTTGGTGGTTCTTTAATCTCTATCTTTGCTAGATTGGGTGGTGGTATTTTTACTAAAGGTGCTGATGTTGGTGCTGATTTGGTAGGTAAAGTTGAAGCAGGAATCCCAGAAGATGACCCACGTAACCCAGCTGTTATTGCTGATAACGTTGGTGATAATGTTGGTGATTGTGCTGGTATGGCTGCTGATTTATTTGAAACTTATGCAGTGACTATTATTGCTACTATGTTATTGGGTGGAATCGTATTCTATGCCACTCCTGAAATAGCTAATAAAGCAATTTTATTCCCACTAGTTTTAGGTGGAGTATCAATCATTGCTTCCATAGTTGGTACTTTCTTCGTAAATGCCAGAGAAGGCGGCAAAATCATGAATGCGTTATATCGTGGTTTAGCTGTTTCAGGTGTTATCGCTGCGGTAGCATTCTATCCAGTTACTGAATGGATTATGGGTGGTAATGGTCTATATTCAGTTATGAATCTATATGGTGCTGCCATTATTGGTTTAGTCTTGACTGCTGTTTTAGTTGTAGTAACTGAGTATTATACTGCTACTGAATATGGCCCAGTGAAAGGAATTGCTCAAGCTTCTACAACTGGTCATGGTACTAACCTGATTGAAGGTTTGGCTGTATCTATGGAGTCCACTGCTTATCCAGTGTTGGCTATCTGTGCTGCCATTGGTGGTTCTTATTTTCTAGCTGGCACATATGGGATTGCAATTGCTGCAACTAGTATGTTGTCCATGACTGGTATTATTGTAGCTTTAGATGCTTATGGTCCAGTTACTGATAATGCTGGTGGTATTGCAGAAATGGCTGAATTAGATGAGAAAATTCGTGGTATAACTGACCCATTAGATGCAGTTGGTAACACTACTAAAGCGGTAACTAAAGGTTATGCAATCGGTTCTGCTGGTTTAGCTGCATTAGTATTATTTGCTGACTATACTCATAAAATTGAGCAAGTTGCTAAAGATGCTGTCATTGATGCTGGTGGAACTATAGAATCTGCAACCCATGCAGCGGAAATGGCAAGTAAATTTGACTTGTCCGATCCGATGGTTATTATTGGTCTGTTTATCGGTGGTATGATTCCTTATTTGTTTGGAGCAATGGCTATGAAAGCTGTTGGTCGAGCTGCTGGTAGCGTAGTAATTGAAGTACGCCGTCAATTTAGGGAAATTCCTGGCATTATGGATAAGACTGCTAAACCAGATTATTCTAAAGCTGTGGATATGTTGACTAAATCTGCAATTAAAGAAATGATAGTGCCTTCTTTGTTGCCAGTGTTAGTGCCTATTATTGTTGGAGTTACATTAGGACCTAAGGCTTTGGGTGGTTTGTTGCTTGGTACTATTATTACTGGTTTGTTCTTGGCTATTTCCATGACCGTCGGTGGTGGTGCTTGGGATAATGCGAAGAAGTATATTGAAGATGGTAATCATGGTGGTAAGGGTTCCGAAGCTCATAAGGCTGCGGTAACTGGTGATACAGTTGGTGATCCGTACAAGGATACTGCTGGCCCAGCTATTAACCCATTGATTAAGATTATTAATATTGTTGCTTTGTTGATTGTGCCGTTGTTGTAATTTTTTTGAGTTGGGTCTTCTGATTATTGGGAGACCCGATATTTTAATTTTTAGGATGAGATAAAATGATTTTAAAATCAATTAAATATTGTAGAAATAATGATGAAGAAAACGAGTGGAGCATAAGTAATCCAACTGGTGAAAAATTTCTGGATTTAAACCAAGTAAATTTGATTGTGGGTAGAAATGCTTCAGGAAAAACCAAAACGATAAATATTATTCGTGAAATTTCTGATTTATTAGCAGGTGACACTAAACTCTCAGAATTAATTCGTAATACCTCTAAATATGAACTTATATTTGAAGATACAAATGAAAAAATAGAGTATTTTTTGGATTTTAAAGAAGGTAAAGTAGTTCAAGAAACACTCAAAATTAATGATGAACATGAAAAGTTGAATCGTAAAGATAATAAATTGTTTTATGAAGGATTTAATCAATATGCAAAATTTAATACTGATGATGATTCTCTAACCGATGATGATTCTCTTACAGTACCATTAATGCAACAAAATACTGTACAACATCCTTTTTTTAAAAAACTGTATTATTGGGGGAAAAATCTGAATCATTATAGATTTGGGGATACGCTTGGTAAAAATGATCTTCTTCGAGATATTAATAAAGTAAAAGAAAATGACAAAGATGATTTAAAAGATGGAAATGAGGTTACTAAAATTTTTGTGAAAGGAAAAAAGCTTTTTGGAAAAAAATTCGTTGAGTTGATTAAAAATGATATGGAAAATCTTAATTACTCTATTATTAAAGTAGATGTTAATGTTTTGAAATATCTACCAATTGGGTTTGGTTTACATGTTAAAGAAGTAGAATTAAATACTGAAACTGATCAAATAGAAATGTCACAAGGTATGTTTAGAGCTTTATCATTATTAATTCAGCTAAACTATTCTCTGTTGGCTCAAACTCCAAGCTGTATTTTGATTGATGATATTGGTGAAGGTTTAGATTATGAGAGATCAAAAGCTTTAATTGATTTAATAATTGAGAAAGTGAAGGGTTCTTCTGTGCAAGTTATTATGACAACTAATGATCAATTTGTTATGGATAAAGTTCCTTTGGAATATTGGCAGGTCATTAAAAGAAAAAATGGTAAAGCAGTTTTTTATAATTACAAGAATTCACAACAAAATTTTGATGATTTTGCATTTACAGGACTGAATCATTTTGATTTATATACATCTGAATTTTTTATTCATGGATTTGATGATTATGTAAAGGATGTTACTCCATGAAAAAAATAGCTATTTTTGTTGAAGGAGAAACCGAACTTGAATTTATAAGTAAGTTTTTAAAAGAAATAATTGGTCAAAAAAATATATCTATAGAAGCTTATAAATGTATTGGTGGTAAGAAAATAGAAAGAATAGATTTACTATTGTCAAAAGATTCCAGTACTGATAAAGAATATTATGCTCTCATTTATGTTAGTAGTACAGATAGTCAAGTTAATTCTGATATTAACAGAAAATTACCAACACTTAAAAAAGAAAACTTTAATCAAATTCTTGGATTAAGAGACTTGCGTGGAGAACAATATAGTATAAAAATGACTTTAGCTGATTTGCCAAAGTTAGAACTATCTTTCAAAGTTGTTGAAAAGAATTGTCATCCTTTATCAGCTCACATTGTAATTGCTGTCATGGAAATTGAAACTTGGTTTTTAGCTGAAACAAATCATTATGCTTGTATTGATGAAAAATTAACAGAATCTAAAATTACCTCAGAAGTTAATAATCTTGGGTTTAATCCATATACTGCTGATTTAACTTTAAGGGATGAACCAGCAGAAGACTTAAAAAAACTATATCAACTTGTTGGTAAATCCTACAGTAAAAAACCGGATCATAGGAAAAGAACAATTGAATGCCTTGATTATGCAAATATTTATTTTGACCTTAAAAATCGAATTGTTAAGTTGAAGGAACTTGTAACAGAGATTGATAAATTCTTTGATTAGCCATTTTAAAAAAATAATTTTTTCATTAACTATATAAAAATAGTTAAAACTAATTATAAGCTGGTACATCAATTCCTACGTGGCTATTTGAGAAATAATTAATTAACATCATACAGTAAATTATGCTATTAAACCATTGATTAAGATTATTAATATTGTTGCTTTGTTGATTGTGCCGTTGTTGTAATTTGATTTGGGGGGTGTGAGAAACGCACCCTATTTGTTAATATTATCTATGATAATATTAACAAATATGCCACATATTTCAATGTTCTTTGGAATAATGATTCGGATGTTTTTTAACGAACATAATCCACCACATTTTCATGCAGAATATCAAGGCCAGAAAGGTTTATTTGATTTTAATGGCAATATGATAAAAGGTCATATCAGGTCAAAGACAGCTAAAAAACTTATAAAAGAATGGGCTTTAATGCACCAGACTGAATTAAATAAAAACTGGAAAAATATAGAAAATAATAAACAACTTGATAAAATTGCTCCACTTGATTAAGAGATTAAATTATGGATAATTACATGCCAATAGTTATAGATGCAGAGTATGTTAGCGAATATAAAATTAAATTAACATTCGATAATGGAGTTAAAAAAATTGCCGATTGTTCGCAATGGATAAAAGGAGGAATATTTGAGCCTCTTAAAGATATAGAATATTTTAAACAATTTTTTGTTGATGGTTGGACAATTTCGTGGCCTAACGGTGCCGATATTGATCCTGAAACTCTGTATAGATAAATTTGTTGCGGTTACTTGTAATTCAATAATATTAATAATTTCAGTAGCAATTCTTTGATTAAGATTGTTGCTTTATTGATTGTGCCGTTGTTGTAATTTTTTGGTTGGGTTTGCTGAGATAAAGTAACCCAATTAATAAATATATCGTTGGGTTACGACTATGTCTAACCCAACCTACTTAGTTTTGCCGATTTTAAGAAAATAAAATAAATATCATGAATGAACAGAAAATATTTGAATGTGCTATTTCTTTATTTCATAAAGATGATTTTAACGGATATTATTTAGAACCTCAATTTAAAGATGTGTCACGATATATCTTTGTATCTGATCCAGAAGAAGAAAATAAAGATTATAAATTATGTTTAAGTTTGTTAAAAAAATTACACCAAGATATTAGAAATGTATCTCTTATTGCTGAACGCTATGACTATAACCAGAAATTGAGTGAAAAAGGTATCATTAATGGGCGATGGAAAACATATACTGCAATTGATATTCAATATTTTTTTATAGAATTACGTTCCATGATGGATTATATTGCTCAAATTCTAAATGTTATTTGCTTTCAGGGAAAAACAAAGCGTGAAAGAAAGAAGTGTGAAAGCTTTAATGGACTACTCTCAATTTTAGATAAAAAGGACTTTACCAATAATTTAGTAGAAGATATTGTGAGTGTACTAAAGTCTTATCAAACATGGTTTGAACACATAAGAAAAATACGTGATCATCTTGTTCATTACGGTGCAAACATTATGACTTTTGATGAAAATAATGAGGTATTATTTCAAATTTATAATTCTGGGTTAGATGAACAAGTTATGCAGTATAGATATGTTATGTACAATGAAAATGCTGTTTATTTTAGTAAAAGTATCTCCTTACATATGGCATTTCTGTTGTGTTTTTTATCGGATATTTCAAACAAGGTATTTTGCTTTTTAAATAAAAAAAAATACAGCTTGAAGCATCCAATGATCTAAAAATATATGAAGAAATGTATAAACATAAAATCCAAAGTCCTGGATTTTTAATTTTACGTAATTGGATGTTAAAACTTGCAAACAATATCAAGTAGATAGTATTAAACGTGCCTTTAATACTATCAATTCTCTACAACCATTCATTTTCTTATAAAAGCAATTTTCAAAAAAATGGTTGGAAACTAATTACCAATGTTGATACATCAGTTCCTACGTGGTTATTTGAGAAATGATTAACTGATGATTATACAGTAAGATTTACAATTAACCCATTGATTAAGATCATGCCTGTGGATTGATAAAATGGAGGGGTAGAGGTTTTGTCCACCTCACATGAGCAACTATAATAATCAAATTATGATAATAAAAAGCATTTACATAGATAATTTTAAAATCTTAAATGATTTTAGATTAAATTTTGAGCCAGTTACGGTATTAATTGGTGATAATAGCGTTGGCAAATCAACTATTTTACAAGCTTTAGAACTGCTTTCTTATTTTACTCAAGGTAAAAAATATGGCACGCTTGATAATTATCTATTAAACAACGGTTGGGAAGTAAAAGATATAAAATCTACTCTAAGCGGTAAAAAACAATTAGTAACTTTTCAATTAGATATTGAAACATCCGCTCATTTATACCAATGGCATATAGAGTTTAAGATTACAACTAATAGACTTTTCTTGATTACAGAATGGATAAAAGATGAAACTGAACATAAATGGTTATTTAGAAAAGGTAGAGAAGCAAAAATTTTAAACAAAAATGGAAAAGATATATCTATAATGGATGTTTCTTTTTTGAGTTCAGGATTGATTTTTTTAGATGAAAAGAATCATCAATCAGATTTTTCTGAACTACTTGAACTTATGGAATATTTGAATAATATTTATTTATTTGATTTTTCAGCCACTGATAAACTTAAAGCTCCTAATCAGATCAACAATGAACTAATTATAGGAAAATCTGGAGAATATCTTACTTCTTTTTTGTATCAGCAACCTAAAACTGTTTTAGCAGAATTATCTAAAAAAATGGCTGATTATATTCCATTTGTTAAAAATATTATGATAAAGAAAAAACATTTAGGTGAAGTTGAATTAGATATACAAGAATCTTTCAATAATCATTTTATAGATGCTAATTACCTTAGTGATGGAATGATGCGAATATTGGCAATTATTTCCTTATCTTTATTAGGAGAAAATGCTAAAACTATGATGATAGAAGAAATTGAAGATGGTATTAATCCTTATTTGATGGAAAAAATTGTAGAAATGTTAACAGGTTTAGCGAAATCAAAAGAAATACAATTTATACTTACAACTCATAATCCATTAATTTTGGATTGGATGTTGGTAGAAAATATCTGTTTATTGTATAGAAATAAAGAAGGACAGGTAAAAACCAAACGATTATCTGATAGTTCAACTGTTATTGACAATCTTGACTATATGAATGCTGGTGAAATTTGGATAAATTTTGATGTAGATACTATTGTTAATTCATAAAAGTTAAATTGGAACTAGTATGCAAAATAAGAAAGAACTAAAAATAGGACTTATTGGAGAAGGTAAAAATGATATAGGTGTTCAAGGTAAAAATGAATGGGAATTTGGTGTAATGCCTGACTATTTAAATCTATTATTTGGAAATGACTTTGAATTAGAATTTATTCCTATTCACATAACCAAAGAAGATACAAAAAAACTTAAGCAAGGTCGTGGTGGTAAATATTCTAAAACTATTTTTAAGGGTGTTTCTAAAAAATTAGAAAGATTTCTAATAAATTACAAATCAGTTGACTTTGATATACTAGTATTTTTTTCAGATACAGATAAAATGCAGGGTAAAAGAGCTACAGAAAAAGAAGCAAAACAACAATATTGTAAAATAAAAAGTAATATAGAATATGGGTTTACCATTGTAAACAAACGTTTTTCTGAACTACATTGTGTTGTGATGATACCCATAAGAATCGTGGAATGTTGGTTACTTGGAGATATAGAAGGTTTTAAAGGTATTGGATGTTCTACTCAGGATTTACCCAAAAAACCAGAATTTATTTGGGGAGATAAATATGATCCAAAAAGCAACTATCCAAAAAATTATCTTAAACATATTTTAGAAAATTGTAATTATACAGATAACACAGAAATTTTTAAAAATATTGTTTGTCATAATGATATTAAAAATCTTAGAAAAAATTGTCCAAACAGTTTCGATATATTTTATCAAGACATTGAAAATATTAAAACTAATATATAATGAATAATTGAATTATGTCTTCCTTCCTCCCCAAAACTTGACAACCAAAAATTTAATCATCATAATCAACAACACACTTGGCTAGGGAATCTAGACCTGAAAAGGTGGTAACCATAGAATGCCACTCTGCTAAGTGTTCCTCTTAAAATTCTATAACTGCTATGGAGTGTCTATAATGACAACTCAAATGATGATAAGCCGTGATTTTAACGGTGCTGTAATCCGTCAACGTTCTAGTGATGGCTACTTAAATGCTAGTGATATGTGCAAAGCTAATGGTAAAAAATTCAATGATTATCGTCGTCTAAAATCCACTAAGGAATTTTTAGGACAACTACCTGATTTTATTGTTAAAAATCCCGTTGCGGGGATTCCCGTAACGGAACAAAATCAACAACTTATACAAACCATACAAGGAGGGACTCCTGAAGAACAAGGAACATGGATACATCCCTACGTATCAATTAATTTAGCTCAATGGTGTAGTCCAATATTTGCTGCTATGGTAGCAAGCTGGATGTTTGAATTACTAACCAAAAGTTCAGTATCACTAAAACCAGAACCAACCCAAACAATGGCCGAATGTGCCAAAATTAACTCTGATCTATTAGAAAGCTTTGGTATCACTGGGGAAGCTAAACGGACTGCCCTAAATAATACTCTCAAAGATAGATTTGGGTATGATGCTTTACAAGAATGGAATGTAAAAACTGAAGTCATTGAAGCTGAAGTACAATATCTGAATCCAACTGCAATAGCCAAACGCACTGGTCTAAAAAATGCCAGACAAGCCAACCTAAAATTAACCGAATTAAAACTACAAACTCCATATCGAGACAAAAACAACTATCTGCATTATAAACTTACCGACAAAGGCCTGAAACACGCCACCTATCAAAATAAAAGCTATAATTCCAGCCAACCAATTCGTTCAATTCAATGGCATGAAAGTGTATTGAATTTGTTTTAATCTCATTACCAAATTCAAGATTAAAAGCTTTTGAGCAAGATTTAACGGATTACAAAGATAAGCAGGATTTTTTACCAATTTGATTTAATAGACATCATTCCTAAATAACGAAAGTAATATAATTATGTATGATTGTATTAACAACGTGAAATTTACCAAAACTATACAATTAATTACGGATTTTATGTAGGATGTAATTACATCTTTTCGAGTCACATTAGATACACGATTGATGCAATTCATTCCTACATTTATATACCATTATTTAGGAAAGATGTCTAATCATGTTTAATCCTTAAATCCGTTAAATCATGTTCAAACAGTATAGAATAAGTAACCAATTTTCGTGTTGGTAAAATCCAATAAGCAAGTCTGAGATAGAGCAATTTAAAAAAGCAGTGCCTAATAGTTTGTTCATAAGATATATTCTTGCTTCACCAACCCTACCCAACTTCATCATTAAATAATTATAATCCCAAAATTAAATTTAACATCCTTAAATAAAAATATGACAATATATCATATCACCTAGAATTGCTATACTCTAGCATTATTATTAACACGATAGATTTATCTTTAACAAAACTATAGTTGACTATTAGATTGGCTTATGCTTAAAATTATTATTCAATACTATTCACAATTCAAGATTTTAGAAACAAAAATTTTACATATAAAAGAGCAAAACAACTATGAGTGATAGCAAAGTTTATGATGTATCTCCAGAAATTGCAGCAAAAGCCCATATAACTGATGAAAAATATCAAGAAATGTATGCACGTTCAATTTCTGATCCAGATAGTTTTTGGAGCGAACAAGCCAAGAAATTTTTAACTTGGTTTAAAGATTGGGATAATGTGCAAAGTGGAAGTTATTCAGAAGGAAAATTTAGCTGGTTCGCAGGTGGTAAACTTAACGTATCTTACAATTGTTTAGATCGCCATTTAGAAACTAGAGGCGACCAAGTTGCTATTATTTGGGAAGGAGATGATCCTAATGTCGATCAAAAAATAACTTACCGAGAATTGCATGAGAAAGTATGCCGCTTTGCCAACGCATTAAAAGCTCGTGGAGTTAAAAAAGGAGATCGGATTTGCATTTACTTGCCAATGATTGTAGAAGCATCAGTTGCTATGTTAGCTTGTACTCGAATTGGTGCAGTGCATTCCATAGTATTTGGAGGATTTTCACCAGAAGCTTTGAAAGACCGAATTTTAGACTCTGACTGCCAAGTTATTATAACTGCTGATGAAGGTTTGCGGGGTGGTAGAGGCGTATCTTTAAAAGGTAACGTAGATAAAGCATTAATTTATTGCCCAAATGTACATACTGTTTTTGTGGTAAAAAATACTGGCAAAGAGCAAGCTTGGACTGCTGATAGAGATGTTTGGTATCACGAAGAAGTAAGCAAAGTTGAGGCAACCTGTCCAGCTGAAGAAATGGATGCCGAAGACCCATTATTTATCCTTTATACCTCTGGTTCTACTGGTAAACCTAAAGGTGTATTACATACCACTGCTGGTTATCTACTTTATGCAGCGATTACCCATAAATATGTATTTGACTATCATGATGGTGATATTTATTGGTGTACTGCTGATGTAGGTTGGGTGACTGGCCATTCTTATATTATCTATGGACCATTGGCTAACGGTGCAACTACTCTAATGTTTGAAGGCGTACCAACCTATCCAGATGCTGGTCGTTTTTGGCAAATAGTTGATAAACATCAAGTTAATATTTTTTATACCGCTCCTACTGCAATTAGGGCTTTGATGGGGCAAGGTAATGAATTAGTTAAAAAATCTAGTCGAAAAAGTTTGCGTATTTTAGGTAGTGTGGGAGAGCCAATTAATCCAGAAGCCTGGGAATGGTATTATCATGTAGTTGGTGACGGACGTTGCCCAATTATGGATACTTGGTGGCAGACAGAAACTGGCGGTATTTTAATAACTCCATTAGCTGGTGCTAATAGTTTAAAACCAGGTTCTGCCACTCGCCCATTCTTTGGAATTAATCCAGAAATTATTGATGCCGACGGTAATATACAAGCAGGTGCAGTCAGTGGAAATTTGATTATTACTAACTCTTGGCCGGGTCAAATGCGGACGATTTATGGTGATCATCAACGTTTTATTAAAACTTATTTAACTACTTATAAAGGTAATTATTTTACTGGCGATGGTGCAAGACGGGATGAAGATGGTTATTATTGGATAACTGGACGGGTTGATGATGTGATCAATGTATCTGGCCACCGGATGGGTACGGCTGAAGTAGAAAGTGCGTTGGTATTGCACAGTGCAGTTGCCGAAGCAGCGGTGGTAGGTTATCCGCATGATATTAAAGGTCAAGGTATTTATGCTTATGTTACTTTGATGAATGGAGTGGAAGAAAGTGAAGAATTACGCCAAGAATTAGTAAAACAAGTGCGAACAGAAATTGGTCCAATCGCTAGTCCAGATGTAATTCAATGGGCGCCAGGTTTACCAAAAACCCGATCTGGGAAGATTATGCGACGAATATTACGCAAAATTGCTGCCAATGAAATTGATAATTTAGGTGATACCTCTACTTTAGCAGACCCTAGTGTAGTTGATAATTTGATTGATCATCGAGCTGTTAAATAATTTTCAAAATTTATAGCATTTTCCGTTTATCTCTATTTAAGGATGGGATTATGAAGGATTGTATTGAATTGGGAAATGCTATATTTTCAGATTTTTTATAAAAATCTTTCATTTTGTAAAATATCAATCTGTTCAAAAATTGGTTCGGTAACTGGAAGTAATTTCTTTCTCATTAAACTTCCAATTGCTGTAGTTTTGGAAAATATTGGGCGTAAAATTGAATAGTTTAGTCCAGATAATACCAGCATAGCTTTTATTGCTTTACGAGATTCAGGCAGTAAAGTTAATATTTCTTGGGCAGAATCACAAGTTTTTTCAGCTTGTTCTAATAATTCTTCTATTGTCATATCATCGTGATATTCTGAAAATTGTATCTTACTAAAGTAATTACTCACTACATCAAATAAAATATTGACTACTTCTTGATCACTCGGTTTGTGTAATATTTGTTTGAAAATATGTAAAAAACTTTGGCCAGTAGTAGATGTTATTTTAATTAACAAAGCAGCTAGATTATTTTCTACTAAAGATGCTAATTTAAAATTAATATTTTTGAAATCAACATGTTCATTTATTTGTATAGGTAAATTATCTGGTCGAGTCCATAAAAAGCCAATTAAATATGAGTTAGTATTTCTAGTTCTAGTCCATAATTTCTGACAAGTTTCCTCAGAGATCAAATCAGCTTGTAACACCAAACGTACGGATTCAATAATATTAACTTGCTCTTCTTCAAACGGTAGATACTCAATTATATACTGAGCTAATTCTTTACCAAACTCACTAGTAACTAGATTAGGATTTTTAAGCATACTACGAGCATTGTCGGAATTTGGCATAGACCACCATACTCGACGAGCTAATTCTGGAGTTAAACCGGAAGCATTAGCCACTGCTACTACAGCTTCGGCTTCTCCTAACATTAACCATTGAGCCAGATTTTCATCCTGAGTTTCTCCCATTTGTCCCCAATTGCGTAAATAAACCGGATATACTCCAGAAGAGTTACGCAAATAACTAGCAATTACTTCTCGTATTTGACGTAAATATTTTTCATGGCGACAGTTAGGATGTAAATGAATTTTTGCCTCACCTTTTTCTGATAAACCATAAACAATCATCTTAGATTCATCAATCCGAATTGCCTGTAAAGTGTTTGCTAATAATACATTTAAACGTAAATTGTCTTCAGGAGATAATGTCATAAATTTACTTGGATAATGGTGAAAAGATTACTAACTGATAATTAATGATTATAGCATTTACTAACTGATGTTACGCAGAAAGCATTTTAATCAATTAGTATTCCATATTGCATTCCATAGGTTTCACCTATGGCTATTCATGTTCCACCCCGTTGGGGTTGTTTCAATCCTG
>JQIA01001319.1_pt1 | contig 13341 bp, 8 predicted proteins | sample 811431 | NCBI WGS metagenome assembly JQIA01 (sample SAMN02998118, study PRJNA258478) | marine sediment metagenome | biome: marine; feature: seafloor; material: sediment; isolation source: oil-polluted sediment collected from 3 locations (0.5 km, 0.7 km and 0.9 km)... | place: USA: Gulf of Mexico ... | reverse complement strand
CCATTCACTAATGTTTAAAAAGTTATGATACTTGGTATCAAAACTTTCAACACTTTCTAACATTACAAGAATAATACTTATTAAAATAGTGATTATCAATACGATATCAAACCACTTTCCTTCTTTTGTATCTGCTTCATAAATTATATCATGAAGTTTGACTTTCCATTTAGGTACTTCTTTTTTATTTTTCAATTATTAATTTTTAATGAATATGAAATCTCCACCTTCGTCACCAATTCCATGGATAACTCCATATTGTGGTACATTTGGACTATTGTTTGCAACGGGTATTTTAATATTTGTAAATAACTCTAAAGCTGACATATATTTAGAGTTATTATTTTTAAGCCTATCCGTTAAATACTTATAAAATATACTTTTATTTGGTACTGTTTTTAAGGTTCCGCTTGTGATTGCTCTTCTGCTAGGTAATTCATATAATTTTTGATATGCTTTTGGAGCATCGCTAGTTAAAGAGCGTGTTTTAAAGATGCTTCCGCTAAAGCAAGCATCGGAAATTAAGAGGGTGTGTTTTGCTTTTATCCGTTTGATGGATGAAACTACTACAGAGTTTTGAATCCAATTTGCAGTATAATTTTTTTCTGCATCTGAAGGCAACCAATAACCTACTTCAGAATCATCTTCGTACACTCCATGTCCGGCATAAAATATTAGCAAATTATCTTTATCAGTTGTTTTTTTTCTTAAATCGTCAAAAGCATTTAAAATTGAAGTTCTAGTGGCATTAATCAATACTTTCACATTCTCATACTTAAAATTATAGTTCGTTTTCAAAATTGTTGCTAACCCTTCGGCATCTTTATTAGGTAAGCCTTCTAGATCAACTATTTTGGTATCACCATAATCACTTACTCCAATTAAAAGAGCGTAATATTTCCCATTGTTTGTAGTAACAATATCGTCATCATCGTTATCATTGTTAATCACAACAACTGGTGATTCACGTTTTACATAGAATTTTTTAGTGGTTGATTTTCCTTTGATATCTGATGCTTTTACAATTAGTTCGTTATCACCAAATTTTAAGGGAACTTCTGCATTAAAATTACCATTAGCACTAACATAGGCATCAACTCCATTTATTAAAACTTCATAAATTCCATCGCTGTCTGTAGCTTTTCCTTTGACAGTAATTTTTTTAGCTTTTACAATTTTGAAACCTCTTTCTACAACAGTTGGTTCTGTAATTTCAATTTCAGGAGGGTTGTTATAGTCTTGTTTCAGGTATTTAATTTTCAAATAATCAACAGCAATTTTTGTTCTTTCATAGAGAACCCAACCAAATTTATAACTAGGAAGAGAATAAATATCTGTTTTATTTAAATACTGATTGTTGATATAAAATCTGTAAGTATTTCCAGTTTTTTTAATTTTTAAGGAGTTTGGTGCATAACCTGTTGCTATGTACGAACTTTCTGTCCATTTAAAAACAATTGTTTTTTCGCCATCAATATATTTCCGTAGTAGGTAACTTCCATTATTTGAGATAAAAAATTCATATTTATTATCATTGTCCTTTTTACCAAAAACAAAGCCGACACTTCCATTATCTGTACTAGGAACACGTTCAATATTTGTCTCTATTTCAAAATCTTTTTGCTCGTCAATTTCAGTGTATTTTCCGAAATACCACCCACCAGATTCAGGTTTATGTTCTAGATGGTATTTTCCGTCATAAATTGCTGTATGAAAGTTCTCATTATTTTCATCAGACCAGTCCAATTTATTATCATAAAACTCTTCTTTTAATAAGTAATCACCCGTATTATTATTAGTTACAACAACAACTGGTGATTTTTTGTCTAGATATTTTACTGTCAAATAGTTGGCTGAAAATTTTTGATTGGAAAAGGCTACATAGCCAATATTATTTCCATAAAACGGACTATAATCAATAGAATTAATAAAGGTGTCGTTGATATAAAAATTGTATTTATTATTTTGTTTTTTGAGTGTTAATTTGTTGGTGTCACCATCTGCTGTTTTGATGTGGGTTGTTGTAGTCCAGTCAATTATGTTAGTGTAATCACCATTTTCAAATTTAGAAACTCTATAATATCCTGAGGATGTGATATTAAATAAAAATTGGTTCTCACCATCTTTTCTCCCAAATAAAAGGCCATACCCACTGCTAGTTTCACCACTTATTTTGGTTAATTCAGTATCAATTTGAAAATCTCTTGTGCTTTCAAAAGAAGCATAAATTGTTTGGTATTCACCGCCAGATTCAGACTTTTTGTCAAAATAATAACTTCCATTGTAAAAATAGTTATTTATAGAACTATTATCTGGTGTTGGCCAATAATTAGAGTTGGAATTAAACTGTTCGTTAAATACGAAAGTATTATTGGTTGTTGTTATATTTCCAATATAACTTACTTTTAAATTATCAATTCCAACCTTTTGTTTGTTATGAACAGTAAATCCTATTCGGTCACCAATAAATTGTTTAAAAGTTGAAGTATGCACTAAACTTGAATTGATATAATATTTTAAATTATTGCCAGTTTTAATAATTTCCAACTTATTTTTACCACCTTCACTTTGTATTATATATGAAGAAATTGTCCAGGGTTTTATTTCTTCTGTTTCTCCATTATTTTCAGCTATTATTTTATAATATCCGTTGCTAGAAATTATAAACTGATTTTCATTATCGTTATCTTTTCTTCCAAAAACCAATCCATAGCCATAATTATTTACACCACTTATTTTCTCAATATTACTTTCTATTTTGAAATCTTTGCTAGTATCAACAAATACTTCTTGGCTAGTTATCCAACTACCTTTGTCTCTTTTGTGTTCAAAATAGTAATACCCATATTTTAAATCGTAGGATCGATCTTTATTATTACCAACAATCCAATCATTGTTATTATTTGAAAAGGTTTCTTCAAAAATTATGGATGATGAACTACTAATTGTAGCAGTATTTAAATAATAGATCTTAAAATAATCAATAGCGATTTTTTGATCATTTTCAATATGAAAACCAATTTTATCACCGTAAAATGCTCTAAACTTGGTGCTATGTACGTATTGATTATTGATATAAAAATTAAAAAAATCACCTTTCTTTTCAACTTTCAGGGTGTTTATGGCATTATTTCCTTGATTTATTAAACTTGTTTTTTCCCAAGGTTTAATTTCAGAATCATTGTCGTTAATTCTAAAATACCCATTTGCAGAAATATAAAATTCAAATTGATCGCTGTTATCATTTCTTCCCCAAAGTAGCCCAAATCCATTATTTTGTATTCCACTAATTTTTTTGATTTTAGTTTCAATTACAAAATCTTTAGATTGATCTATTTCAATAGTTTGATAGGAATTGTAACTTTTTGTTGGCTGTTTATGCTCAAAGTAATAATAACCATCTCTAATAGAAAAAGCTCTTTTTTCATCACTACCTTCATACCACTCATTTATATTGGAATAAAAATTATCGGTAAAAATTTCAGTAGTATTTTGCGAAAACAAATACGAATAACTCAATAAAACAATAAATAATATTTTTGATTTCATGGCTTTTACTATTTATGATTAACTTCTATAAATAAAGGAACAATTGATGCGTTGGCATTATTCGATATTGCTTTAAATGAGATACTGTTGGTTTCAAATTGAATATCTTTCCCTGCATATAATTGAGGTTTTAAAGCCGTTTTTACAGCACTTGTAAACTCGCTATTACTTTGTTGTAATTTATAGATTAAAGAACTTATGTCAAGTTTTTTAGTACTATATAAAATACACAAAATATCTCTTCCAGGGTTTTGGTCAATTTCAATAAAATATTCTTCATTTGGTATAGCAACTTCACTTTTGGTATAGCCAAAATAAGCACTGTAATTATCAAAAGGATATAGTTGAGCAACGGATTTGTCACTTCCTCCATAACCTATTAAGTACACATAAGCTGCTTGTTCACTATTAAAGTAGATTCTAAATTGAGTTCCAGAACTGTATGGTTTTGTAATTTTATAAGTACTCTTGCTGGCTGAGACAATATTAAAATTTCTTGAGGCATCAGGTAACAATTCAGGGTTCATAGTTGTTCCGTTACTCAGTTGTAATTTCATAGAGCCTTGCAAAGCGATTTCTTTAGGTTGAGGAGCCTCAATCTCATCAATCATAACATAGGCAGTTTTAACATATTTCTCAAAATCGGAATAGGTTACCCAAATAAAACCGTTATTTCCCCAGTTCGTTCCCCATGAATTTAAAATTTCAAATGCTCCTCCACTTTTAGAATCATCATATCCAACAACAACCATAGCATGACCTCCAATGGCTCCAGTTTGAATTCCGTTCCAAGTACCCTTAACTTTATAAAATGAGCTGGAAATACGCATTCCAATTACTACAGGGTTGTTATTAGCAATTGCTTTTTTTGTTTTTAACGCCAAATTTGACGGATAATCCCAACTAGCCAATCGAACAAAAGATTCAATTTTATTTTTTTTGGCTAAATTATATCCGTGGTCAGATGGTTTTGTTGTACAACTTTGCTGACTGTAATTAAAATCTGTAAATTTTAAGATACCATAGTCTTTCATAAGTCTCATTGCGTCAGCAACATAAGACCCTTTTTGACAAGAGTAATCTGTTTTAGATTTAATTAAATTATATACAAATGATGGAGAAAAAGTATTTTGGTCGATTAACGTTGTATTATTTTTCCAGTTATTTTTAATAGCATACGAAATGGTTCTTGCCCCATATCCACTAGCCCAACCAACACATGAAGGCTGATTTCCTTGACTTTTGGGGGTAGGGCTAAAGGCCTTTAAACTATAATAGGAGGGTAGATCATCTAAACTTCTAGTGGTTAAAGGAGCGGTTAGTTCCGTTGTTTCATATTTGTCTTTATCTAGTAACATACCCATGGTATATTCGCTTTCCTGGGTATAACTAATAGTACTTAAAAATAAAAATAAGATGGCTAATTTTTTCATTTGGATTGAGTTTAGAAGTAATATTAATTTTTGAATGCTATTTTATCTTACTAATATAATAAATACTTCGGAGTAATAATCAAATTATAATTATTAAATAAATGAAATTAAAAATGTAAAGTTCTTATTTTTAATGAATAAGACGTTTACTTCCTCTTCAGTATAATGTGTGTTTTTTGTGAATTAATAATGTGTTTATACAAGATTTGTAATACGGAATATTCATTATTATAAAAAGTAGGTTTGTTTATTTTTATAGTACTGTTAAGTATAATTTTTGAATTTTCAATTTTTTTTGAAATAAGACTAAAACTTGCACCATTTCCAGGAAGCGTTATTGCTTTAGACTCTGGAAAGGATTCAATGATGTAATTTTCGGGAATTTCTAAAGAGAAATTAACAACGTACTTTCTTTGATGTCCATAATCAACTGGGTATAAACGATTTTCTTGTTTAAAAGGATTTACTTTTAGTTGTTCAGAAAGAAATGGATTTAAATAATAGGTAGTAATATTGTCTTCCTTTTCTATTGAAAATGTTATAGTTTCAATAACTGGTTTATCAATTTCATCGGTAGAATTGACATTATATTTAACCACTTCTAAGTCGTTAAATATAGCTTCAAATTCAGCTATAAGGTCTTCATCATTTTTGTTTAATATATAATTTCTTCTATTAAGAGCATCGTATCCAAAACTAGCTTTTCTAAGTTTTCCGGTAATAGTACCATCGGTAGCTAATTTTAAGCTAGCAGAAAGTTGTATTTTAGAATTCTTTATTGGAGTAATGTCAAACCAGTAACTACCATTTTTAAAGTCCATTACCCTACCATATCCATTGAGACATCTAAAGGGTACCAATCCAAAGGATACTAATTTATCAGTAGCATCAAGTAAGTATGTTTTATTATGAATGGTAATTTTGGCTATCAAATAATTAAAATCAGACATTACAGGATACAGTTTTGTTGGAAAACCATTATCTCTTGTTGAAAGGAGCATTATATGTGCATCTAATCCTATAGCTTTTAGAGCATTTACTAAAGAGATATTAATTTCACTAACATTACCTACTTTAGCTTCAAACGCTTTTTTTACATTATTTTCTAAAAATATACCATTTTCATTATTCCAAGTATAATGATTTTTAATGAAGTTGTAAACTTCTTTGGCTTTATCTAACTCAGAATTTAATGTTTTTATGTTTGAAGGTAATTTATCTTCAAAATAATTACTTTTTTTTAATTGTCCTCCAATGCGCTCATCAGTTTTAATTTTCTTATCTACTGATTTCCAAGTATCTGTGTATTTGTAAGCTTTTCCTTTAATACTTTTAAATTCAGATAATTCAAATTTTATTTTAGAGATAAAATTACTTTTATTTGTCATATGTTCTTCTTCAATAAAAGCAGGGATGTTTTCCATAGCATAGGTAACTACTTCACAACTTGCCGCTCGAGCAAAATGTGAAATGATAAAACAATTTCTTTTTATAGTCGAAGTATTTGTTTTTAATTTTAAATAACCAGTTAATTTTCTATTGAAGACATAATTTCCAGGAATGGAAGCTTTAAATTGGCTAAATTTAACAGGGATATCAGATTGAAAAGTCCAACTAGTTAAATTAAATTTAATGGGTGTTTCTAATGTATATTCAACTTCAATTAGGCTGCCCTCTTTTAAATTAGGTAACGTAAATTTAAGTTCTCTGAAACCTTCACTAATTGTTGTTTCATAAATAAGTTCTTGGTCTAAATTAATTTGGTCTAAATTATTGTGAGTTATTCCTTTAATATTAAGAATCGATGAATTTTCTCCTAAAGAAATAGAGAAAGTTGCATGTTTAAATCCTTCTTTATTAAAAATTTTAATTTTTTGATAGTAATTAGTACTCACTATTCTGGACCTTTTTTCTGTCACCTTATCTATTTTATTGACAAACGTGGTAGTTCCCAAATCTAGTAAAACCACTGCATTGGCCGTAGAATCTAGTGCATAGCTTTTTAAATTTAGTTCTTCAGTTGTGGGTTTCCCAAAGATATAATCTGATTGATTTTGAGCGTAAAATGTTATTGTAAATAAGAGAAGGAATATTGTTATAATTTTTTTCATAATAATTTTAGTTTTTAATTATTAGCATCAATTTTTTTTAGGGCTATTGGTGTTTTTTGATTATTAATTATATGATTGAATAGAACCATTAATGACTCATATTCAAAATTATAATATATGGGTTTGTCAATTTGAATTGTACTATTAATAGTTATTCTAGAACTCTTATGTTTTTTTATTTCAAGATTGAAAGATCCTCCCTTATTGCTTAATGCATAGGACTTTGACTTGGGTAATGATTCAATTGTGTAATTTGAAGGTATTTCTAATGAAAAATTTATAATATTCTTAAACGGAAATCCGAAATTTACAGGGTACATTCTCTTTTCTTGTTTGAATGGGTTTATTTTATATTGTGATGCAAAAAAAGGGGAGAAGTGATAGAAATTAGAAACAGCATCTATTTCAAGTTCAACTTCAAACGTTTCTATTAAAGGTTTATCAATGGCTATTTTATTGGTTGTTTCATAGCTAATTATTTCAAGATTATCAAAGTCTTTTTCAATATTAGAAATTATAACATCTTTAGTTTCATTTAAAATTTCCTCTCTTCTAAAAAGGGCATTGTATCCAAAACTTACTTTCCTTATTTTTCCCTTGATGATTCCATTTTCATGAAGTTTTAAACTTACAAAATGTTGTGTTTTTGAATTGGTTATTGGGTCAATATCATACCAATAGCTCTCATTCTTAAAATCCATAACTCTACCATAGCTGTTTAAACATTTAAAGGGTAGAATTCCAAAAGGAACTAATTTGTTAGTTGCATCTAATAAATATGATTTGCTATTAATTTTTAGCTTTACAATAACATAATTAAAGTCAGAAATGACAGGATGTAATTTAGTTGGTAATCCATTATCACGTGTAGAAATTAGCATTAATTCAGCATCTAGTCCCACGGCTTTTAAAGAGTTAACTAAAGAAATATTAATTTCTCCCGTGTTTCCAATTTTATTTCCAAATGCTTTTTTAACTTTTACGTTTTTGAAAATGCTATATTTTTTATTCCAAGTATAATGATTTTGAATGAAATTATATACTTCTTTTGCTTTTTTTAAATCAGAATCCAATTGGTGAATTTCTTGTGGGAGTTTCCCCTTAAAAAATTTAGTTTTTCGAACCTGACCACCAATATTTTTATCACCTTTAAATTCTCTATCCACAGATTTCCAGGTTGTTGTGTATTTTTGTTTCTGCCCATCGAACCATAAAAGTTCCGATAACTCAAACTTGATTTTTGAAATAAAATTATCACTAGATGTCATATAACCCTCATCAATAAAAGCAGGAATATTATTCATAGCGTATGTAACCATTTCACAATTTGCATAACCAGAAAAACCGGGAACACTGAAACAATTTTTTTTTATAACCGATGAATTTATGATCAATTTTAAATAGCCATTTAGTTTTCTATTATACACATAATTGCCTGGTATACTGGCTTTGTATTGACTAAATTTCTTTGGTATGTCAGATTGAAATTCCCAACCTGTTAAATTAAATTTAAAGGGAGATTCTAGTGTGTATTCAACTTCAATAATGCTTCCTTCCTTTAAATTTGGTAATGTGAAACTGACTTGACTCCAATTTTCATTAATACGTTTATTATAGATACTTGATTTTTTTAGACCTATTTTAGTTGATAAATTGTGAGTGAATGCACGAATGTTTTGTACTGATTCGCTTCTTGATTTGTTATTGTAAAGGGGTATCTCAAAAGTTCCATGTCTATACCCTTCTTTATTAAAAATTTTAATTTTTGTATAAAATTTTGTTTGAATAATAATAATATTTTTTTTTATAATGAAGGAGGTATTACCAGATTCATATAAAACGAGTGCATTTGCTGTTGTGTCAAGTTTATAGTTGTTAAGTGACCGTTCTTCTGGTGTAATTTTTCCAAATTTATAACCTAGTTTGTTTTGAGAGTAGGTTGTTACAGTAGCTAGTATTAAAAGGAATGATGCAATTTTTTTCATAGTTTTTTTCAAAAGCGAATTAATTTTTCAACGTTATTTTTTTGTAAGTATTTTTTAATAATATTTCTATTATTTATTGAGTTTTCCATAGGAGAGATTAGTGTTCGAAGAACAGCTATATTGCTAATTTGATAACTTAGATCAGCATAACAAAAACCCTTGAATTCATTATTTTCAATCAATAAAACAGATTTTTCACCCACATTTCTTCCTTTGTCAATCACCACTAAGTTTTCATTACTGAATTTGATAATTTCTGAATTTGACTTCCTTAAAAAATTATATTTCGGTTTATTTATTCTAAGTTCTTCTGTATATTTAAGTTGTGCTATAAGCTCATTTCCAGTTTCTTCATAAGAGATTGTTACCACACTTTTTTGTAAAATTTTGGCTTTTCTAGAAGTTCGCAAAAATAATTGGTTTACTGTTTTTTTAATATTTTTTCCTTTACCAATAAAGAGAATGGTTCTAGATTTATTGTGAACATAAAAAAGTCCTGCTTTTGATGGTAGTTCATCTAAAATAGAAAGAAGTTTAGGGGCTAAAGCTTGTGCAGACTCAATTTTTATAGCCTGTTTTACAATTTCTTTCTCAATATCTTTTTGAAGTAATAATTTAAATAATTGTACTGTTGCAATGGCATCACCATCTGCTCTATGACGACTAGAAATTGGTATTCCTAAATTTCTACATAATTTCCCAAGTTTATAGGATGTTAAATCTGGAATTAGTGCTTTACTCAATTCAACGGTGCACAATGTTTTCCGTTCGAAAGTAAATCCTAACCGTCTAAATTCTGTAGTTAAAATTCTATTGTCAAAGTTGGCGTTGTGAGCTACCAATACACAATCGGTTGTAATTTCTACAATGCGTTTTGCAACTTCAAAAAACTTAGGCGCATTTGTGAGCATTCCATTGTTGATACCTGTTAAGTTTACAACAAAAGGTTGAATATCTCTTTCTGGGTTAACTAAACTAATAAACTGATCTATTATTTGATAACCATCAAACTTGTAAATAGCAATTTCGGTAATTCCTTCTTCATTAAATTTACCTCCAGTGGTTTCTATGTCTAAAATAGCATACATACTTTTAATTTCTTGTTCCAAAAATTGAACTTCCAACTCTAATCATGGTACTTCCTTCTTCAATTGCTATTTTATAATCTCCACTCATACCCATTGAAACAATGGTTGGGTTAAAATTAAATGATTTAAACGCTTGAAGTGTATTGAAATTATTTTTTAGTGTTTTAAATTCATTTCTAATAATTGTTTGGTCTTCAATAAAACTGGCCATTCCCATAAGACCTTTTATATTAATGTTTTTTAAAGTTGAAAACTCTTCATTGGTGATAATAGCTTCAACATCTGATACTGTTAATCCAAATTTAGTATCTTCTTTTGCAATTTTAAGTTGTAAAAGACAATTGATAACCCTATTGTGTTTAATAGCTTGTTTATTAATTTCTTTTAAGGTTTTATAACTATCGACACCGTGAATTAAAGAAACAAAATGCGCCATATATTTTACTTTATTCCGCTGTAAATGTCCAATCATATGCCACTCAATATCTTTAGGGAGAACTTCATATTTGTCTACCATTTCCTGAATTTTATTTTCACCAAAAGCTCTTTGACCTGCATGGTAAGCCTTTAAAATATCAGCTATAGGCTTGGTTTTAGAAACAGCAATTAAGGAAACATTTTTAGGAGTGGACTTAGATATTTTTTTTAGATTTTCTGGGATGTTCATCATTAATTTAAAAATAGTAGTCAAATATAGCAGAAATTTAATTAATCATCTAATTCAAAAATAGTTAATCCACTTCTTAATTTAGGTTCTATGTATGTACTTTTTGGAGGCATTTTTAAATCCTCATTTACAACGGCTTTTAATTGCGCTACGGATACTGGGAATAATCCAAAACCAACTATAAAATTACCAGAGTCGACTTCTTTTTTTAATTGTTTTTTAGTGTAAACTGCAGGCATACATTTTATGCGAATATCAGTTTTAAGGTCTTGAATTCCTAAAATTGGTTTTAAAACTGTTTTATGAATAATATGGGTATCTAAATCGGACAGTGCATTGTTTATTTTATAATTGGTATTTTTAAGATAAAGTGAGTAATACTCACCATCTAAATACATGCTAAAATGATGTTTTTTACTGGGCTTGTATAATTTTTCGCCTCTGTTTTTAATGTTGAAATATTCGTTAAGTTGAACTATAAACTCTTCTTTGTTTAAGCCATTCAAATCTTTCACAAACCTGTTAAAAGAAGAAATTTTTAAGTTTGCATCTGAAATTAAATAACTCATAAAATAGTTATAACACTCGTTGCCAGTATGATCTTTATTTAACAATTTATTTTTTGAAGCTAAATAATTGGAAGATGCCGTTCTGTGATGACCATCAGCAATATAGATCGCATTCATTTTTTGAAATTCTTTTTCTATTAAAACTAATTCTGAGTCATCATCAATAATCCACAATTTGTGCAAGCGCTTGGTGTGCGTTGTAAATTCATATTCAGAACGTTGTTGGCTATATTTATGATAAATTTCATTAAGATAGTCACTTTCTGGATAGGTGAGTAAAACTGGTTCAGCATTGAAACCAACGGCTCCTAAATAATCTCCAAATAATTCTTCGCGTTCTTTTAAGGTGTCTTCATGTTTTTTAATCACATTATTTTGGTAATCTTCAACATGAGAAATTGCTATGATGCCCCAAAAAGTGTCCTCTTTATAGGTTTTTTGGTGCAAATAATAATGTGGCTTTGTATCTTTTCTATAAATAGCTTCATTTTTAAATTCTTGGTATTTTTCATGAATTAAATTGAAGTGCTTTTTTTCTGTTAGATCTTGTTCATTATCAAAGCTAGGTTTGATAATATGCAGAAAAGAAAAAGGATTGTAATTTAGTTGTGCTTTTAATTCTTTTCTAGAATAGGCATCGTAAGATCTGGAGGTAGCTAATGCTGCTTTATCACGTGTTGGTCGTATAGCTTTAAAGGGTTTTATTATAGCCATAATCAGATAATAGTTAACATAAAGATTAGTAATTCAAAGTTACAAATATTAATACTTCTAAGCTAAAAAAGGCTGTTAATTTAACAGCCTTTTTTGTCTATATATTAAACTTTTATTTAGGCTAAAATTTCAATAATTTGATGTGCCAGTTCTGTACCAATTCTGTCTTGTGCCTCACTGGTAGCAGCTCCAATATGTGGCGTTAAAGAAAGGCTAGGATTCATAAGTAATTGAATTTCAGGTGTTGGTTCGTTTTCAAACACATCAAGTGCTGCACCTGAAACTTGCCCGCTTTCAATTGCTTTTACTAATGCAACTTCATCAATTACACCACCACGTGCAGCATTTACCAAGAATGCACCCTCTTTCATTTTTTTAAATTCTTTGGTAGAAATAATGTACTCATTTTGAGCAGGTACATGTAATGAAATAAAGTCTGATTGTTGTAAAACTTCTTCTTTGCTAATAGTATTGATGGTGAAAAAGACTGCTTGATGATCAAAGAATTCTAATTCTATACTCACAGCTTCTAGATAAGGGTCAAAAGCTACAACATTCATCCCTAAACCTAAAGCAACTTTTGCAGTAGCTTGTCCAATTCTTCCTATTCCAATAATCCCTAAAGTTTTTCCTTTTAATTCGACTCCTTTAGCATAAGATTTTTTTAAAGCCTTAAATTTAGAATCACCTTCTAACGGCATATTTCGGTTCGAATCATGTAAAAATCGAGCCATTCCAAATAAATGAGCAAACACAAGTTCAGCTACTGAGTGCGATGAGGCAGCAGGGGTATTGATTACATTAATGCCCTTTTCCTTAGCATATTCTACATCAATATTGTCCATTCCAACACCACCACGTCCAATAATTTTTAAAGAAGGACAGTTATCAATGATATCTTTTCTAACTTTCGTAGCACTTCTTACAAGTAATACAGAAATGTTATTTTCATTTAAATAAGTTACCAATTCACCTTGAGCAACCGTTGTTAAATCTACTTCAAAACCAGCTTCTTCAAGTGCCATTACACCACTTGTTGCTATTCCGTCGTTTGCTAATACTTTCATGTTATATTGATTTTTTATGATGTTTGTTTTTCTAGTTTTTGCATAGCATTTACCAATACCTGTACACTTTCTAAAGGCATGGCATTGTAGATGCTTGCTCTGTAACCACCTACAGATCGGTGACCTTTAATACCACTAATTCCTGCTGCATTCCAAAG
>JQIA01001318.1_pt1 | contig 13343 bp, 11 predicted proteins | sample 811431 | NCBI WGS metagenome assembly JQIA01 (sample SAMN02998118, study PRJNA258478) | marine sediment metagenome | biome: marine; feature: seafloor; material: sediment; isolation source: oil-polluted sediment collected from 3 locations (0.5 km, 0.7 km and 0.9 km)... | place: USA: Gulf of Mexico ... | reverse complement strand
GAGCCAGCTCAGCGGTTCTGCCCGGCCGGAGTCTATGAGATTATTGAGGAAGCTGGAGAGAACCGCTTCCAGATCAATTCACAAAACTGTGTTCACTGCAAAACCTGTGATATCAAGGACCCTGCCCAGAACATTACCTGGGTAGTGCCAGAAGGTTCCGGGGGGCCAAACTACCCGAACATGTAAAATCTTTACATGCTTTAATTCAAGCCTGTCGGCATCTTGCCGGCAGGCTTGTTGCTTTAACCAGCATCGCCTAGCTCACCCAGCTCAAAGAACTCACCAGCACTCCAGATGCCAAGCAAGTTTTTACCATCCCTTTCAATCTCCTCCCCCAAATCTACCAGCTGGTAAAAGACATTCCTGCTGATCAATGCCTTAAGATTTTGACGCACTAGAAGGTACGGCCTGGGGTTGTCCTTGCCATCAATCTTTATCGTGATTGGGAAATCCTTGCTCGCCAATATCTGATCACCCACATTGGTAGTAAAGATCAATTGTTGTGATTCACCCACACCTTCGGTCTTTATCTGCGTAGCAATAAAAGGCGCATCCTCCACTTGGATGCGAAATTTCTCCACCGGCGTAACCAGGTAGTAGTAGCCATCTGCCTCCAGTTTCAAGATACTGGAAAACAGGCGTACCAGCGCTTCACGATCGATCGAGCCGCCTTCGTAATGCCAACGGCCATCGACCGCTATCCTCATATCCATATCACCCTTAAAGGGTGGATTCCAGTCCAATACAGGGGGCAGTGTTGTATTTTTAGATCGGTGCTGAGTGACCTCAGCAATAATTTGTTTTAGTGACGGAATGTTATTCATAAGTTATAAAGGTGTTGAGTTGCGGGCCTGATCGTTATTCCAGTATATAATTGCGTAGAGATATTCACTATTCATAAAACAAATAATTTCCCTACAATATATATTTCAATTGGTTACAGCTAACACTTAAAATATCTAGAGCTTCGCCAGGCTTAACTTTTACCGTAATTTCATATAGAATGCGCGCTTCATTTTGAAGCCGCTAATTTCTCCGGCTGCCGGGATTTCCATCCGCGAATCTTAACTTGACTGTGAGGACACCACCTTGTTAAAAGAATATCGTCAACATGTAGCAGAGCGCGCCGCCCAAGGCGTTGTGCCCAAGCCTCTTAATCCAGAACAGGTCGCTGGCCTGGTCGAGTTATTAAAGAGCCCTCCCGCTGGTGAAGAGGAGTTTCTGTTAGACCTTGTCAGCAATCGAGTCCCACCAGGAGTAGACGAAGCCGCTTGCGTCAAAGCTGGCTTTCTCTCCGCCATTATCAAAGACGAGGCCTCAAGCCCATTGATAGACAAAGCCACTGCGGTCAAACTGCTGGGTAATATGCATGGCGGATACAATATCGGAACGCTGGTAGAGTTATTGGATGATGCTGAACTAAGCGGGCCAGCCGCAGATGAACTTAAACACACCCTGCTGATGTTTGATGCTTTCCATGATGTTGATGAAAAAGCCAAGGCGGGCAACAGCCAGGCTCAGGCGGTTATGCAATCCTGGGCGGATGCTGAATGGTTTACCCGTCGAGATAAGGTTCCTGAAAGCATCAAGGTGGCTGTGTTTAAAGTAACCGGTGAAACCAATACTGATGACCTCTCCCCTGCCCCCGATGCCTGGTCACGCCCAGACATTCCTGTCCATGCACGTGCGATGTACAAGATGACCCGCGATGGACTGGAACCTGAAGAACACGGGGTCACAGGATCCATGAAGCAGATTGAAGAGATCAAAGCCAAAGGCCTTCCAGTTGCGTTTGTTGGTGATGTGGTTGGCACAGGCTCTTCCCGCAAGTCAGCCACTAATTCGGTACTCTGGTTTTTTGGTGAAGACCTGCCGGGCGTGCCCAACAAGCGTGGCGGCGGCATCTGCATCGGCAATAATGTTGCCCCCATCTTCTACAATACCATGGAGGATGCTGGCGCACTGGTTTTCGAAGCACCGGTTGAAAAACTAAACATGGGGGATGTCATTGAAATACGCCCCTACGAGGGAAAAATCCTCAGCGAATCTGGACAGACACTTAGTGAATTCACACTCAAATCAGAGGTGTTGCTAGATGAGGTTCAGTCTGGCGGGCGGATCAATCTGATTATTGGTCGTGGTTTAACGGCTAAAGCTCGCGAATCACTAGGACTCCCAACCTCCGAGTTGTTTCGCAAACCAGTTTCACCTGAAGATTCAGGGGAAGGCTACACCCTGGCACAAAAAATGGTCGGCAAGGCCTGTGGTGTTGAAGGTGTACGCGCGGGTACCTATTGCGAACCACGCATGACAACTGTGGGCTCGCAGGATACAACTGGGCCGATGACACGCGACGAACTCAAGGATCTTGCTTGCCTCGGATTTTCCGCAGATTTGACCATGCAGTCTTTTTGTCATACTGCAGCATATCCCAAGCCTGTGGATATCGACACCCAACACACATTACCTGATTTTATTATGAACCGGGGTGGGGTTTCGCTACGACCCGGTGACGGTATTATTCACAGCTGGCTGAACCGCATGCTGCTTCCCGACACAGTGGGAACTGGCGGTGATTCTCATACCCGGTTCCCGATGGGCATCTCATTTCCTGCAGGTTCCGGACTGGTCGCCTTTGCTGCAGCAACAGGCGTGATGCCATTGGATATGCCCGAATCGATTCTGGTGCGTTTCAGTGGTAAAATGCAGCCGGGTATTACACTGCGTGATCTGGTTCACTCCATCCCCTACTTTGGAATTAAAGCGGGTCTACTGACCGTCGAAAAAGAGGGCAAGAAAAACCTGTTCTCTGGCCGAATACTGGAAATTGAAGGTATTAAGGGGCTGACAGCCGAGCAGGCTTTTGAGCTTTCTGATGCGTCTGCAGAGCGTTCCGCAGCAGGTTGCACCATTGAGCTTGAAGAGGAAGCCGTTGCAAAGTATCTGCGCTCAAACATCGTTCTGCTGCGCTCCATGATCGCCGATGGCTATGGCGATCAACGTACACTTGAGCGTCGAGCTCAAAATATGGAAAAGTGGTTGGCCAACCCAAGCTTGCTGAAGGCCGATGACGATGCCGAATATGCAGCGATCATTGAAATTGATCTGAACGAGATCAAAGAACCTATCGTTTGCTGCCCGAACGATCCTGATGATGCCAAACTACTGTCAGAAGTGGCCGGCAGCAAAGTAGATGAGGTCTTTATCGGTTCCTGCATGACCAATATTGGTCATTTCCGTGCAGCGGGTAAACTACTTGATAACAATAGTAATGCGATTTCCACCCGTTTATGGCTGGCACCTCCCACCAAGATGGATCAAAAACAGCTGATGGACGAAGGGTACTATAATATTTTCGGTCGCGCAGGAGCCCGCATGGAGATGCCGGGTTGCTCGCTCTGCATGGGCAACCAGGCGCGTGTTGCAGCGAACAGTACGGTGTTGTCGACCTCCACTCGCAACTTCCCTAACAGGCTGGGTGATAGTGCCAACGTATACCTGACTTCTGCAGAACTCGCTTCAGTAGGAGCCATACTTGGTAAACTGCCGACCCCTGCTGAATATATGGAGTTTGCGAAAAATATCGATGCGATGGCCGATGACATCTACCGCTATCTGAGTTTTGACCAGATCAAGTCTTTCCAAGACGCGGCAGAAGAGGGCAAAAGAATTAGCGCCGAGCAGATAGATACCGTGAAGATTAGCTAAGATCTATTAAAAAGGCCCTCAACCGAGGGCCTTTTTTTATCAGGTTAAATCAAACCTCTGACTCCTCTTCTGCGCAAGATAACAACCCCGCGCCAGACCCAAGCATTATGGCTAACCCTCTGGTACCCTCAACACTCTCCAGCGCAATTTTTAATGTCATGGTTAGAGGCACTGAAAGCAGCATGCCGACAGGCCCCAGCACCCAGCCCCAAAATACCAACGACAAAAATACCACTAGGGCTGAAAGATCTAGCCCTCTCCCCATAAGACGCGGCTCAAGCACATTACCTACCACCACATTAACCACCAGATAGCCTGTTGCTGTCAGCAGTGCATCACCCGTCCCCAGCTGAACCAGCGCCAACAGGACAGCTGGAATAGCTGCCAACATAGAACCCAGCGTCGGCACAAAATTAAGCAGAAATGCCAGCATACCCCATAATACCGGGTAATCTACACCCAGCAGGGCCAACCAGGCGACAATCAACACACCGGTTAGCAGGCTGAGCACAGACTTGATCGCCATATAACGGTTAACACTGAGGGCAAACCGATCAATGGCGGCCAGCGAACGACTGCTGTTCGCCGAGGCTATTTTGAGTTTGTCATAAAAAACACTCTGTTCAGCCAAGATAAAAATCACTGTCAGCAAGATCATAAAAGCATTGGTCATCACATTACCCAGTGAAGCCAGAGTATTCCCTACCAGCCCCATTGCGGCACCAGGGTTAAAATTTTCCTGCAAGCGTGCGGATGAAAGGTTGATGCCCATACCCTGCAACCACGTCTGCAGAGCAGAAACCTGAGTTTGTAGTTTGCTTTGGTACTCTGGTAGATCCTGAGAAAAAGAGTGGATGGAGGAGCTGACAATAGCGCCAATAAGCAGCCCAAAAACAACTACCATAGCAATAATCAGCAGGATAGCGAGACCATAGGGCACATTTTTTCGATGCAACCAAGAGAGCGGCGGCGAGCACAAAACGGCTATAAATATGGAGAGCAGAAAGGGGACCAGCAGGGATTCCGCCGTTTTCATGCCGGCAACCACAATGATAAATGCTGCACTATAAATCAGAAAACGCGCTGTCGCTGAATGTTCAAGCGTTGTCATTATAATTCTCGTTTTTAAGTACTGACGTTATGGTAGCAAAGCGTTTCTGGAGTTGATATAGGTGCAGTTTGAGCTTATGGAATTCATTCAACAACGAATAGTTGGTCACTCTGTACAGCCGATTCTTGAGCTTCATAGGCCAAAATAAAGTCACACAGAGGTTTGAATGAATCCTCCGTATTTGCACCAAAAAGTGGATCATCCCTAAGCCCAAAGCGAGCCTGTATCGCCTCAAGCTCATCGCTGGAAAACAGTTGTTCTATCATCGGATAAAAGTAGGTGTCTTCAGTCTCAAGGTGCTCAAGCTGCATCGCTACATACTTACTGTATTCAGGTATAATTTTACCGGTAGGTACCAGACCTCTGGCATCAGTCGTTGAGAAATAGCCTGCAATATTTTTTATCAGGTTGTCCAGCTCCACATGCTGCTGGCGAATAGTAATAAACATATGCTGAAGTTCGTGGTCAGCTATCCGCTCCTCTAACTTAAGCAGTAACGTCTCTTCCAAAGGGTGATGGTACTGATCACTGCGAACCGCGTATTCAACCGCCGCTCTGATAAGATTCAGGTCAGGAGCGTCTGCGGTCTCCCCCTGTAGATAACGTTCAACCTGGTGCTCCAGGCTCTTGGTAATACGTTTTATCTGCACATGGTCCAAGGTTAATTGAGCGACCACCTTCTCCATAGTTCCCCCCCCTTAGGTAGCCAGCAAGTTTCGACTCAGGTGCTGAGCTTATCATACATGCAGATCCAACATATTGAAAATATCTGAGTCTATTCAATATCAACCCCTCAAAAAATATTTTTTAATAGCCAGTATCACTGATAAGCGGCTTTTTCAGAAACTCTCCTATATACTCAGTTTAACTGAGGATTCCAGGATAAAGCTAACTGAGGTTGTAGTGAAATATCCGAGTTAGATCATAGGGTAACCCGCCCTGAGGGGTGATGTACCCTCATCCATTTCATAAGTTTTATTCTACTGTCTTCTCCATACCCAGTGACAATACTATAATGACTCATTTTCTGGCATCTTTGGGCCAAATCTTATTCCAATAACGGACAGCTACTGAGGATCAATACCTTGCAACCCGATCAAGCGAGTAGAAACGAATTACAGAAGCAGGAAGCAGTTCTTTCCGCACAGTATCAGCAATATCTTGGTCAGCAATTAAACCTCGATTTAACACGGGGAAAACCCTCAATTCAGCAACTGGAACTCTCTAATCGACTGGATGGTATTTTGAGTGGCGACTACCGTGCAAAGGATGGAACCGATACACGTAACTACGGGGGGTTGGACGGCATTAGCGAAGCTCGAGAACTGGGTGCAGCCATTTTAGGGCTTGATCCCTCGCAAGTACTGGCTGGCGGCAATAGTAGTCTGACACTTATGCACCACGCACTGCTGTTTTCCTGGCTATATGGGCCCGCAGAGGGAGAAACTCCCTGGCGCTTGGAAGCTGCCACCAAGTTCATCTGCCCAGTACCTGGCTACGACAGACATTTTACGCTCTGTGAGGAGCTAGGCATCAAAATGGTCACCGTCCCCATGACCTCTGATGGTCCTGACATGAATCAGGTGGAAGCTCTGATTCGAGCGGACGCCAGCATCAAGGGGATCTGGTGTGTTCCCAAATACTCAAACCCTACTGGTGCGGTATACAGTAACGCAGTGATGGACCGTATCGCCAGACTAGGCAAAATCGCCCCCTCTAATTTCCGGGTATTTATGGATAACGCCTACGCGCTTCATGATTTGACAGAGCATCCACCACAGTTAGCCAACATCATGTCGTACTGCCAAAAACATGGGACGCAAGATTCAGTTTTCCAATTCACCTCCACGTCAAAAATAAGTTTTTCCGGTGCTGGAATCGCTTTTTTGGGCGCATCCAAGAGCAACCTGGCATCATTTAAAAAACATTTAGGCGGGCTTTCCATCGGTCCAGATAAGGTTAATCAACTGCGTCACTGCCGGATGTTTCCCTCTCTCGAAACGCTAAAAGCCCACATGCTGGAACACGCAGAGCTGTTGCGCCCAAGATTTAAAGCTGTACTTCAGTATCTTGACGATCATTTTACAGGCCGGGCCGTTGGCCAATGGCAGGAAACGCAGGGTGGTTATTTCATCTCTTTCAATACGCGACCCGGTCTGGCCAAAGAGGTTGTGCGACTGGCCTCAGAGGCTGGGGTAAAGCTAACACCAGCGGGAGCCACGTTCCCCTATGGCCGTGACCCTGAGGACAGGAATATTCGCATTGCCCCTTCAGTACCCTCATTAGAGGAGGTTGAAACCGCGATGCAGGTTTTTATCACTTGCGTGGAGCTGGCGACTGTTCGTCAATTACTGTCTGACGGTTAAGGTTAGCTTGGATAATTCATAAATGTCTAGAAAGATTACGCGGGGTATTGGTTTCACAAGGAGATCCCTGAAGATATCCAGCATGAGTGTTTAAGGATGTGGCTGAAGAAATATTCCTTATGGAATCAATAGACAAGCAGAATTGTTCATGATTTATCCGGATTAGATTGAATTGCCATCCATGTTGCCGTTAAAACTCCCAGCCCAACCCAAAAATATAGGCCGTGTCCTCTTTGGCTTTCCCTCCCGCCGGAGTTTGATCCCAGTCGTACAGCAGCTTTGCCTCCAGGGACAGGTGGCTGTTTATTTTTGAGCGCAGCCCGGTTTCGGTTTTGAGCAGCTGATCTTCTGCATTCTCCAAACTGGGAAACCAACTGCCACTATGGTAAAAGCGAACCTGCCCACTAATTCTTCTACCGGTACTTTGACCTCACCAAGAACAGAGGAGATAAACTTTAGATTTCCATCCTCCATGGAAAGCACCCTGCCATGCAACCTGTCACCATTGATAAACTCAAGCAGGTCAGCGTGTGCTGCTGATTGCGTAACCAGAATAATAGACAATAAGCAGGGTAAACCAGCAGGCTTCAATATATTCCCTTGGTAGTGGTTAAAATCGAAAAAAACGAGCGGGTGATGACCGGACTCGACAAGAGGAAATTTTACAAAAACAAAGCTTCCCAATCTTGAAGATCTGATTGAGACTCAACCTGGAATTCAAGACCACAAATCCACCGACTCGAATCCTGGTGACACCAGCGAACAATACCGGAAAGCAGGAATTTTTTTTGGAGCCCCTTGATTTCCAGCCAGACATCAACTTGAGTACTCTCTGGTAGCGCCACCGGTACTGCAACTGATACTCCACTGATGGATACATCCTGGGTTTCACAGTTCGAAATATGATTTTCCTTATCAGGATTTATCTGACAAGTTCGAACCCGAACGATGGCTCTCTCATGGCGCGCGCCCCTATCGGCAGACCTGCGTTCTAATACTGACATGACTTCTCTCCCGATGTTATTACTGTCCATAATTCAGCCTGAACAGTGTGACAATAGACTTCTTTATAGTACGGTGTCACCAGTTCATCACCTGTTTAATGAAGGGGATTGTTAGCTTTCTGTTCGCCGATAGAGACTGGCCATCAAGATGTTTCATTATGTGCATTAACTCCTGCAGACTTCGTCCTGCCCTATTGAAAATATAATGCGCTGACTCCTCTGTCAGGATCAACCCTTGTGACAGTGCCCGTGCTTGTAACAATGAAACTTTCCCAGAATCGTCAAGTTCTTTGACCTGGTAGACCACTGCCGAAGCAATACGCGACAAAAGATCCGGTAGTTTAATATCCAGCCCCTGGGGTGCAGATTTTGCCGCTATCAGCAGCGCACTACCCTGCTCAAAGATACGATTGAAAAAATGAAAAAGAGCCTCTTCCCACTCATTATTTCCCGCCACTAACTGTAGATCATCTATACAGATCAAACCAATATTTTCCAGACCTTCCAGTAACTGAGGGCTCTGGTCAATCAACTGCCTCAGGGGCAGGTAAATTGCTGAGCGTTGTCCCGAGATACTTTGGCAGGCCGCCTGCAATAGATGACTGCAACCTGAGTCGCGCTCTCCCCACAGAAACAAAAAGAATGGCACGCAGCTAGCCAATTGAGTTTGCAAATGAAGCAGTAACTGCTCATTTCCAACCCCAAGGAAATCATCAAAAACAAAATTCTCCTTCAAAGAGATACCCAAAGGAAGCTGTTGATATAGTCGTTTTTTCACTGCTACTCGACTTCCGCTAGCCTGAATATTTTTCATGGTAATGCCAAATTTTTAAGAGATCCTGGCGGGTGTTTTTTTCAAAAAAAGCGGAGCGTAACTGGTACAAGCGGCGCCCTTTATAAGTTGTTATTTTTTCCATAAAATCAAATTATTGAGACATATTCTTGCATGAGATAATAAGGTATTCAGGCTAACTCTTTCTCTGATTCAGAATAGCCACCATGGCCTTACGGCCCCAGGTCAAAACATAATCCAGACCACTAATCGAGCTGACCACAAACACAAGCCATATGCCGACTAAAAGAAGTTGTGCGGACATCGATATTAACGCCTGATCCACCATAACAAAGAGCACCAACCCAAACTGGAGCAGAGTGCTCAACTTGCCCAACAAAGTAGGTGCTAATTCATATTCTCCGAAAAGAATATGATAGCCAATCGCCCCCGCAAAGATAATCAGATCGCGGCCTATTACGACTACCCCCAGCCAAACCGGCAGAAACCCGGTATAAGCCAGCAACATAAAGGTTGAAACCAGCAATAATTTATCTGCAATAGGGTCTAGTATCGCACCGAAACGACTGGTCCAGGAGAAACGCCTGGCAAGAAAACCATCCACACCATCGGATAGGCTCGCGAGCGCGAACAACACCAATGCTATACCGAAATCATTACGCATAATGGCCACTACAACGGGGATCACCAGTAGTAACCGAAAGAGTGTGATTAAGTTGGGAATAATGTTTAATTCCAATACAGGTCCCTTTCAGAGGTCGATCCTTGTAGATCATATACCAATACAAGGTTCCCTATAAAGCCTGCCATCGATAGATTAACCTTTTTTGTTCTGCTATTTCAGCTGGTAGGTGCACCCGGATCAGTTTACTGTCCAGCGCGATGATCTCCTGTAATTTCTTTAGGTTACCATCCGCTGTAACATTGAAAACAAGTCTGTTTTTTTCAACTCTCACCAGACTCACCTGCCGTATCATGGCTATCTCATCTAGATAATGCAATGTCTGCGCATAGTGCCTGATATTATCGACACTTAATACTTCGATTTCCACTGTAATACTGTGGTTTTCTCCACTACTGATCGCATAATATTCGGCAAGATGATCCACTACAACGCCCAAAGCCTGAACGGCCCCCTGCACCTTTTCATCTGATTGAATGGCAAAGCCATAGGCTGTGTTATCAAAAAGAAACAACCAGCGACTGCTCCAGGTTGTATCGGTACGACGGTAGAGCTTGCCGGCCAGAACTGCCTCTGGCGAATATCGTGAAGAAGCTGCTTCGAGCTTATTCCGAAAAAGATACCAGAGTTCGTTGTAGGACAGATTGTTGACGTCTTCAATATCCATCAATGGAAATATCAGTGGCACCCCCCGACGATCAGCTTCAGCCTTTAAAACCTCCCTGGCAGGCAGGGCTTCTGTCGCGCTAAGCACCTGCTGGGCTCCCTCGTCTTCGATCGCCACCCACATTAGCAGATCAGGACGGTTACTACCCCAAACAGGAAGGCTTGCACCCTTTAATAACTTATTAACCAGATATGCATCGTATCTGATCTTCGCAATCTGCCTGTATTTTGATGCATCATCACCTATCGTTCGATCAAGGGTTGAATAACCAAACTCACTAATATAGTTATCTGGATCTTTTAGGGCAAAACGGATCTGTACGTTATCGGCTGTCTGGTTTTTTCCAGAAATCCTCACCAGCACAGTTGAAAATCCCTGCTTGATGGCGCGAACTCTCTCTTTCCGGCTCTGATCTAACACTGGCACTACAGTAAGATAAGGATCAGGTATCTCAACCGCTGTCACAGAAACGGTAACTAACAATCCGCAAAACTGCGCCAATACTAAAGTTTTTCTGATAAAATTCCCGATATTCATGGTTGGCCATTGTATGGAGGAACTCTTTAAATAACCAGAGAATCGTGCGTGCAACAGGGATTTTCAGGCTTCCAGCTTGGCGTTAAATCGAGGCTACTGTAGAATGTCGCCTCCTTAGCTTCCAGACTGACACAATAGCGGTACTTATGAGCGATCAAACAACCTTCAGTTCCAGTAAAGATACTCCCGTCTCTCTCAGTTACAGGGACGCTGGTGTTGATATAGACGCCGGCAATGCTCTCATTGACCGGATAAAAAATGTAGCCCGCACTACCCATCGTCCGGAGGTGCTGGGTGGCCTAGGCGGCTTTGGTGCCCTGTGTAAAATCCCGAAAAAATATCATGAACCGGTGCTGGTTTCTGGAACCGATGGAGTCGGCACCAAGCTTCGGCTGGCAGTTGATCTGAAACTACATAAAACCATCGGTATCGACCTGGTTGCTATGTGCGTTAATGATCTTATTGTCGGAGGTGCTGAGCCACTCTTTTTTCTTGACTACTTTGCCACAGGAAAACTGAATGTTGAAACCGCCACCGAGGTAATTTTTGGGATTGGTGAAGGCTGCAAGATGGCTGGTTGTGCGCTGGCAGGTGGAGAAACCGCTGAAATGCCTGGTATGTATCAGGGTGAGGATTATGATCTGGCCGGATTCTGCGTGGGTGTTGTTGAGCACGCTAAAATTATCGATGGTTCACAAGTACAGGCTGGCGATCAGCTAATAGCACTGGCCTCATCAGGCCCGCACTCCAACGGCTACTCACTGATCCGCAAGATCATTGAGCACTGCGGGGCTGATCTACACGATCAGTTCCAAGACAGCACCCTGGGAGAAACCCTACTTGAGCCGACCCGTATCTACGTTAAACCACTGTTGGAACTTTTTGAAAAGCTACCCGTGAAGGCGTTAAGCCATATTACCGGCGGCGGTTTTACCGAAAATATCCCCAGAGTACTGCCAAAAGGAGTTGCCGCCAGCATCGACCTGCAAAGTTGGCAGATGCCGGAAATTTTCAACTGGCTGCAGACCCAGGGTAATGTCACAGAAGATGAGATGCTGCGCACCTTTAATTGTGGAGTCGGAATGGTACTCGTTGTCGCTCAGCAACACCTTGATCTAGCGATCAAAGAGCTTGCCGCTGCCGGTGAGGTCGCTTGGAGAATCGGCCAGATCGATCAACAGCAGACAGATGATAGTCCGCGAGTTCTGTACCCGAGTTCGGTATAAAAGCGGGTTATGCCTTCTCCCAAAACATTGCAGCACAACGAGCATCCAAAAACACCTAAATTGAAACTGGTCATCCTTATCTCGGGTAGCGGTAGCAACCTGCAAGCATTTATTGATGCCACCCTCAAGGGAGTACTTGATGCCGAAATATTAGCTGTAATCAGCAATAAAGAGGGTGCCTTTGGCCTGGAACGCGCCAAAAAAGCAGGCATCAAAAGCCTGGCACTGTCTCACAATAATTTCCCAGATCGTGAATCCTTCGACCAGGCGCTTGCCGAACGGATCGACGGCTTTAATCCTGACCTGATCATTCTGGCCGGTTTTATGAGAATTTTGTCAGAACAATTTGTAAACCACTTCCTGGGAAAGATGATCAACATACACCCCTCTCTGTTACCAAAATACCCCGGATTAAACACCCACCAGCGAGCCATCGATGCTGGAGATGAGAAACATGGTGCCAGCGTTCATTATGTAATACCGAAGTTGGATTCCGGCCCGGTTATTGTTCAGGGGGTTATAGATCGTATGGGAGAGCAATCAGTTGAGCAACTGGCCAGCCGGCTGCTGAAAATTGAGCACCTCATCTATCCCCTAGCGGTGGAATGGATTGCCCAGGAGAGGATCAAGTTCAATCATGGAGTGATCTATCTGGACGGGGAACCTTTAGGACCTCAAGGATATCGAATTGACTACGATCAAAAAAACCAGCCTGAGCATCATCTTCCGCTAACAACAGATACAGGAAACTGTTTATGAGACCAATAACGCAAGCCTGGAGCTTGCTTTTATCTGGGTATCTGCTATTAACAGGCAGCGCCTACTCCAGCGAGATCAAGCCATACAAGGCCTCATACACAGCGAAATATAATTTTCTGCTACCCTTCAGTGGCACAGCAACAAGAGAGCTATCCCAGTCTAAAAATGGTACCTGGATAATCTCCCACAAGGTGACATCTCCCGTAATCAAACTCGAAGAATCCAGTCATTTTCAGCTAGAAGACTCCAATATTATCCCTTTACGATACCAATACCTACAAACCGGGCTGGGAAAAAAGCGCAACACACTGATTGAATTTGACTGGGGCAACGCAAAGATCACCGGCAGTTCAAGTAAAAAAGGGGGCTTTGGCTATGATCTGCCGCTAACCACACTGGATAAGCTCACTTATCAATTGCAGTTGCGTCGAGAATTGATGGCTGGCAACAGACCAGGCACCTATCGAGTAGCCGACAAACGCCGCTTAAA
>JQIA01001317.1_pt1 | contig 13346 bp, 19 predicted proteins | sample 811431 | NCBI WGS metagenome assembly JQIA01 (sample SAMN02998118, study PRJNA258478) | marine sediment metagenome | biome: marine; feature: seafloor; material: sediment; isolation source: oil-polluted sediment collected from 3 locations (0.5 km, 0.7 km and 0.9 km)... | place: USA: Gulf of Mexico ... | reverse complement strand
GATCGGCTCCAAAATTACTTGATCTTTTGTAACGATTCCTAAGAAAAAATTAGGAGGGCTTTTTTAAATTAATTGTTTCTGTAAAAGGTTTAAACCCCCGCCTTCGAGGCGGGTAGCATTTTGCTAGCAGTTGGATTATAATCATGGCATGAAATACCGACGAGGAAGCCATACAAAGTATAAAATAGAATATCATTTTGTTTGGGTAACCAAATATCGATATCATATGTTACAGGGAGATATTGCGCTTCGTGTGAGAGAGCTTGTTAGACAAACGTGCGATCGCTTCGAAATACGGATTTTGAGAGGAGTTGTGAGCAAAGATCATGTCCATGTTTTAGTTTCGGCTCCACCTAATATTACACCCTCAGATATTATGCGTAGGGTTAAAGGCAGAGTATCTCGAAAAATATTCGAAGAATTTCCTCATGTAAAGAAACGGTATTGGGGCAAACACTTTTGGGCGCGAGGTTATTTTTGTGTGACATCAGGAGAACTGACAAAAGACATGATCCAAGAGTACCTTGAGCACCATTTTGAGAAAGACCCCAATGACCAGTTTGATATTGAATGAATCCACCGGCCTGAGCCGGTATTGCTGGACTTTCAGTCCGCGAATTGAAACCCACCGGCTTTAAGCCGGTGGTTGTTTAGTTATTATACAAGGGAAATTTGAAATGATAATTGGAGGATCTACTGGACAATATTTTGCAGCACTGATGGGCATGGCTGTGGCATCCGGCTATAAGTTGCCGTATTCGCTCAGAAGACCAGACAGGCCATATAGAACTTGCCTCCTGCATGGATGTTCAATCCGCACAAATCACAATGGTGGGCACTGTTGTGCTGATCATTGCAAACGGCACAGGGTGGTGATAGTTAAACTAAAAAAGCATTTTACCAGAAAAATAAACGGGCATTTTAGATAAAAAGGAGATGTAATGATAAAAACGTACACCATCATTAGGGTTGGTGATGAGGATGCTTACAAAGATCACGAAGCTGACTTGGTAGGGAAAATAGTAGAGGCTGACCCTGAAGATATAGGGCATGTTTACCCAGGAGCCTTATCTGGATTCATAAAGAAAGAAATTATAATTCCAGGGGTAACTATACCAGTTAAAACATTTCATGAGTTATATCTGGAAGAGGTCACATAACACCATATAGATAAGACAAGGAGATATCATGAGAATTTATTATTTTGGATGTTGGGATAGACCGGGCCATTTTCTATATGACCATAAAGGTAAAAATATTGGTTTTTCTGTCGGAGGATTACCTTGGCGACGAATAGACGGGAATCTATGCCCAACCGATACCAGGAAAGAGGGTATCGTTAAAATTAACCATAAAAAGGGATGGACTGCTGCTGCATTTTGGGACTATTCAATTGATCATCGGGGTGGATGCAATAGCGTTTTTTTCTTTGAAGATTTGCTTGATTTTGATGAAATCATAATGGAATTCAAAAAAACTTTCCCCAAAATATATAACCGGTTTGATTTTGAATTGGTTGAATGGATTATTCCGGAAGAAAGATAACAATAACATTGCATGAAACGATATAGGGAGACGATATGATTAAATATTTTTGCGACCATTGTGGCGATGAAATAACAAACAAGAACACATGTGGTGGTAGACTTAAAACCACTATAAATGGCCCGGTCAAAGGCAAACCATCAAACGTTAGAACTGGTCTTAATGTTGAGGTTATGACATCCAAAGATTCTACGAAAAATGACGGACTTTTCTGTAAATATTGTGTCTTAAAAGCTGTGCAGAAATTGGATGATAGGCCAATTGTGCGAAGATCAATAGAATGTCCCAACTGTGGGGAGCAGATCAACTGATGAACAGAATAAAGGATAGAGATATGCCAGAAAAATTGAAACCATGCCCATTTTGTGGGTCTTCTGAAGGTGTATCTATTGAACCAGATATAAACCCCCACGGGAAACAAGATGGATATATAGTCGAGTGTCAAAATATTTATTGTATATTCCAACCTTCTGGATGGGCTGAGTCTAAAGAATGTGCAGTTAAGGCATGGAATGAAAGGATAACTAATTAGAAACAGGAATAAGGGATTATGGATGGACTCATAATAAAAAAACAATGGTTGGACCTGATTTTTCAAGGGAGAAAGACCTGGGAAATCAGGGGGAGCAACACGAAAAAACGTGGGGAGATCGCCTTGATCGAATCTGGAAGCGGCATGGTTGTTGGAACATGTAACATTATTGGTAGCCGCCCAGTTTCTATGGAAGAAATGAAAACGCATATGGATAAACACTGCTTGACAGGAGGTGCAGATGTGTCTTGGTATTTAACCTATTCCAGACCACACGCATGGGAGCTGGATAATGTATGGGAAATAGTCCCAAAAAAATACACCCACCCGCAAGGTGCCGTAGTTTGGGTTAAAAACGTTCTTTAACGCATTTGTAACAGGAGAATGGACCATGCCAACATTCCGAGAACACCTGAAAAAAAGCACCAGAAAAGTCAGCACCTGGCCAAAGTGGAAACGGGACGCCCTCGGGACTGTGCCACACACCCATAAATCCGGCGTAGTTACCTGGGAAACAAATGATTGCGCCGTCATGCGCTGCCCAGAATGTGGAACCGAAAACGAAGCCCCATGGGATGACGGTGACCACGACACGGCAAAGTGCCATGGTGGTTGTGAGGAGGTTTTTGAGTTAGACAAATCTTATTAGGAATAGGAGTAAGGATGAATAAAATAATCCAGCTTTCCAGGCTCAGAAAAAAGAAAATCAAAAAAGAGCCAGTGGAGTTTAAAACAAACGATGAGCTTACCCAAAGATTTAGAGGGTGGTATGCCAATAGTGGCCGGGAAAAACTTGATGAATCTATGGATCGTGCAGACGAAGCCGCAAGGGAAATGCAAACTGCAAGAGAGCCAGATTGGTCAATAATTCACCAGCCAATGACAATATAGGAGTAAGGATGAGAAATAAAAAGCCTTTTTGGTTTAGGTGGCAACATAAAATTTTTGAAAATACATCCTTGATCTGGAAAAATCGATACAAAACAGAAAAAGCCAGAAGCCAGGCCCTGAATAATTTAGATAAAAAGGGGCATAAACTAATTGAGATTGGTGAAGATAACTACTGATCTAATTTTATCGGTTTGGAGTCGAAAATATGGAAAAAATAGCTGAATTTCTGAAAAATATTAGGGAGTGGCTCATCTATTTTGTATTAGTATTAATTAATAGAATTGCCGACTCTAAAAAGATTTACGAGTTAAACCGCCAGATGAAAGATGCAATATTTAGGCGAGATAAAAACACATCAATACGTGATGAGACCTGTAAAAAATTCCATAAACTGCATCAAGACAAAGACGGCCTCTGCCCATATTGCGGAGAGGCTATTAGATATAAATTATAACAACTGACAGAATGTAAGGAGAAGATATGAAACAGGTTTGGAAATACACACTACACCCGGAAGAGATTAACCAGCAGATCCCAAAAGGTGGCCAAGTTCTTTGTGTTGATGAGCAGGGTGGAAATATCTGCATGTGGGTTGAGGTTGATATCAGAGCACCAAAAGAAACCAGGATTTTTAAGGTGTATGGGACCGGCCATAATATTTATGAGAGCTCAGGGGCATCAAGGGTGTATATTGGCTCTGTAAAACTTTTCGATGGGACTCTCTTTTTTCATGTTTTTGAACAATTATTGGCGTAAATACGTATACTAAAATAGCAGAGGGATTTATGAATTTCACACACACAGGTTTAGTTAAGATTGCCGAAAAATGGCTATTGAAAAGATGCGGATTCGCCTTCTCTGAGTTGACAACCTTTGCTGGGGAAATTCCTGATTCAATAGGGTTCCGGTCTGGTGATACAATCTTAATCGAGTGTAAAACTTCCCGGGCTGATTTCATTTCTGATAAGAAAAAACATTTCAGAAGAAGGCCAAAGGCCGGTGTCGGATCTTTCCGGTTTTATATGTGCCCAAAGGACCTGATCAAGCCGGAGGAATTACCAGAAAAATGGGGTCTTCTCTATGTGAATGATAAAGGCAAGGTCCGTAAGAAAGTTGGGCCAAAGGGGAATTCTTGGAGCTACCCAAGTGAATTCTATTTCTCTGAACGAAATATCCAGAATGAAATGGCTCTCATGTATAGCGCCTTGCGCCGATTACATCTTCAGGGGGTTATTCCATTAATTTATGGACATTTTAAGAAATAACGCACTACAAAGTGTAATGTGGGCTGGGGTATGTATAGATTATTGTGTCCTCCATGCCATCTCAGAGTCTGAGAGTTTGTTTTTGAATATGCTTACGTCTTTTATGTTTCCTGTGTAGTAAAATGTATTAAAAAATCCTAAACAAATAGAAGTATCTGAATGTGCAAGTGTTTGAGTATTTGTCTCTTCGTGTTTTTTAGTTCCATTTAAAAATATCTTAGCATCTGAATCCGACCCATCTTGGTATAACTGAAATCCATATTTTCCTTGAGTGTCAATGCCTAAATCAGTTTCTAAGATATTAAAAAATCCTCCACCTCCAGTAGAAGTATATCCATAAGAAACTCCGTTAGCAATTCTCATTTCATCATTTGTTCCAGCCGTATCATCAGTACTAAATAATCTAACAGCATTAGTCTCATAATCCTCACCATCAGCAGCAGGAGTAGTACTCATAATTAAACTAAACGAATTAGGTAATAGTTGATTATTTGTATTAGCATAACAAAGTTCGTCTGGTGTTCTTGTTACTTGGGCTGTTGTTGTTTTTATGTAAGCTGTTGGGAATTTTCCGAGGTTTATCATTGCTCCCCAAACATATACTGAGTTTGTTGTTACTGCTAATGCTTCTGGTGATATAACATATTGATGACTTGTAACTGTAGCTGCAGTAGTATATGAAAAGCTAATTCTCCACCAATCATCGTATAATTCTTCATATTTTATATTCGAAGCTCCAGTAGATGATTTTGTTGATGGTGTTGTTCCTGTCCAATCAAACCTTATAATAGCAAGCGTAGCAGCTGCATTCTGATCATGAATACGAAATGATGACCTTGTTGATGAATTATTTTTAAAATAACATGACTGTGTATACATAGTAGATGCTGACAATATTATTAACTGATTACTGCTATTATCAGTTCCATCTATCTGTGCTATCTCATCTGCAGTTTTTGTTCCATCTGGAGAAATAATAGCGTCTGGAGTAAGTGTTACTCCTCCACCCCAAGTATTTAACCAAACTGCAGATGATTGGTTCTCACTTTGTAATACAAGATTAGTACTCTCTTTATCAGTCCGATACCCCAAAAGCGTTGCTGCGGGGATTAATGCTCCGGCTCTGTCTGTGTTGTAGTATTTTACGCCATCAACCCCTGTTCCATGCCATGGATCTGAGAGAACACCAGAGCTTACATATTCAGATGCCACGGTTTGGGTGCCTGATACTTTCTCTAATTGAGCCTTTAGAACCGAGCCAGTGACAGTGATAGTCAGACTGGTTGAGCCGGTTGTTTTAGTAACCTGAACACGATCATTTGCCCCTGTGCCTGCTAATGTTCCGGTAGCTGCCCCGGAAAAAGTGACAGACCCAGTACCGGTAAAAGAAAATATATAATCAATACCAGAGAAAACTGTGATCGTCTCTGTGGCGTATACCTCGGAGTCTGTACAAAGATTCTCAACCCGTCGCGCACCAGTGAATATAGATTCGTTAATCAAGCCTGTGTGTGTAGCAAGTTCAAAATCTACGCCTGATTTGGTTGTGGCTCGGGTGAATGTTGGTCCGACTGCACCACCATCCAATATAAGCGAATGTGTTAATGGTGCATCAAAAACAGGGGCTATTTGGGATGAAACTCCTGACAGCTTAACACCGTCAAGGCCTACCCCAAATACAATTGACGGAATCAGTAGTAAAAGTAATATTAGTTTTTTCATCATCTTATCAATACCCCTACATGAAAGTTTGCATGGTTTATCGAGTTATTAACGGCTGTTGTGACCCTGATAATGACCCCCTGACCGTTAGACCCAGTTACAAGCGTTGATAGCCCAGCTCTTTTATATGCAAAGTTATCTCCGGTAGAAACGTTGTTATTAGTCCCATAGTCAGTTGCCATACTCACTAATGCCGTTTGATTCGGGACGAATGCACCCGCTGAATAGACAAACGCTGTTGGTTCATGATGCAAAAGCTCAATATTTAATCCAGTTTCATTGGCCCTCGCCTGCCCAGTCCCCTCAAAATCAGTTATTGTAAAATTTCTATTTCCGAAGTCTTCATATTTAGAAAACCCATAATTGAACGTAAATGCACCGGCTGAACCGGTAAGCGTATAAGTTATCTGCCCTAACCATTTTTTTGAAGTTTCGAAATATTGATCTGTCGTTGCGGCATCCGTATCAGCCACAATAATTTCTGTATCGGAATCGTTTCTAACTCCGGCATCAGTGATTGAAACCCCTGTCACTGTTAGAACCAAATCCGTCCCACCTGCCCCAGAAGCCACGATAAAAGCGTGGCCACCATCAGCATCTCCGGTCGACCCAAATGTTTGGGTAACTGACCCTCCGATTGTTAGGGTAGAATCTGTTCCAGAATAATCATAGTGGCCCCCTATATAAAACGTATCAGCAGTCCCAGGATTAGACATTGAATAGTCTTTAAACGTTGGTAAGCCCCCCACTACCTCCCAGCCTGTATTAGTTGCGGAGCCTGTGTTTTTGATATAAATAATCCCGTTTGTTCCGTCCACGGACAAATCTCCGATAGATCCTGTGACGGAGTTTTCTGGGTCTGCATCTGTTCTAAATATTTGGAAGTCTCCGGCAGTGTTCTCAAATGTTTGAATTGCTACGGTATTTGCAGCATTGGAATCAGTGAGAGCAGGCCCCAAGAGAGTAAATAATCTTTCTGACCCATCAAACTGCATAAATGTTTCAACTGTTCCGGCTGTCCCGGCTCCGCCCATTACTTGCCAGGACATATCCCCAACTTCTGCACCAGATGTTATTGTGGTCAAGTTGTGCAATATGCCTGCCGACACATCTTCATCGGCACCATCGCTGTCTGTAAATTCAATTCCAGGGATGGTTGTTGGGGCTGATGTTATAGATCCCTCTGCCGTAAAATTATTCAAAGCGAAGGTATATCTAAATGATCCAGTCAACCCAACCAGTATAATATCGTCCTCGGGAGAGTAAAAACCGTATCCACCATCTCCCCAGGCAAATGTAGGTGTCACAGCATCGTCTTCTATAGGCAACAATACCCCAGCCCCAGCAGTAGCAGGAAAAGTCATCAAGTCAGAATCATCGACAAGAATCCCACTGTCCTGAATCCCCTTAATACCACCATCCCCACGGACAACAGCATTATCGGCTATAACGGCAGATAATGTGACATCACCGCTCTCACTCTCCCACAGGCCCGCATGGGCCGGTGAAATCAGCAAGAACCATACCAGTAAAATTCTAATAAACGATTTCATATTTCACCCCTTATTGTGCTATTTAATCTTCTTTCATTTCGTTTACCATGTCAAAAAATATTAATATACAATTTCTATCACAATCTCCCCGCTGGTAGACACCCCCCGCAGGCCTGTAACTTGCGAGGTGAGCGCGTCCCAATCTGTCCCGGTCACTGCACCCTTGGGCCAATCCGACCACGTGGCCGTCTGGGCCGCCACATCAGCATCAGAGGACGTAGTGAACTGAAATTTTCCACTCCCCGCACCGGCTATGATTAAACATGTTATCCGGGTGCCATCCATACCCATAGGGTATACTCTGACATCATCACCAGTGGCACCGGTCGCAATCGTTTCTGTATAAAAATAACCTGGGGTGTTACTGTCCCGCTTGGTCATTTCCACTACGCCAGCTTGGGCAAAGCCGACAAAGACGAGCAATAATATTAACGTGATGCAAGATCTTTTCATTTGTCACCCCCATTTATGGTATTCTCTATTTCTGATATAGCAAGTTTTATGCCATCTGATAGCGAATTTGCTTTCTTTATTGCCTGGCACTTTTGGAATTCGGCCCATTTTTGAAGCACCTGGATTTTTAATTTCTCACAAACAGGCGCCGTTTCTATGTCCACGCACCGCACAGATACCGGTGTTTCAAAAATCAATTTTTTATTTTTTAATATTTTAGCAGTAGCCGTGATGTTGAAAAACCCGGCACCTGCTGCCACTGATAACCCCACTATAGATACTTTAAGCATGTTACGACCTCCTTATATATTTATATTTTATTTAGCATATTTTACGCTTTTTATCAATATTCATTTAACAAAACTTAAATCGATACTGACCCCCGCAGTCTGCCCAGTGGTCGGAATGCCCGATTCTAATTCTGCCAAATCCTTTAGCGCCACCATGGCCGTCTGTAACTCCGGATTGCTTGCAGCCTCGAAAGGGTTAAGGGTATCAGGATTCCCAGCAGTTACCGACGAAAACGCTTTGATAGAGAAAGACTTCGCGGTTGTATACCCCGTTACCGTGTCGGAAACATCACAATCGATATCACATAGAAAACTGTCCAGGATCTCTTGTGGGGTTAACGCTAACCGGCGGTATTCCAACCTGAAGTCCTCAAAGTCGTGGACGTATCCACATGAGTCGCTCTCAATGTGTTTGACTATTATTTCTTCCACATAAAAAGACACCATGTGCGGGTAACCAGCGTTTCCAAATTCCCCCCCGGCTACGTATGTCATGCTATTTATGCCGTCCCTGTCTGATGTTGCGAACCCGTCCACACAATCTATTTCCCCGTAAAATTCATCCGCCCGCGGCAGGTCAACGACAAATACAGCATCATCAGCAAAAGGGCTCTTAAACGTATACGTGTTTACAAACGTGTTTATGTCCCAGATATGAAACGTGCCGGTAAAACCCTGGGAGCACGCAGTAGCCCCATAATGCTCGTAAGCACGCTGGAAAGAGTGGTCAGACGATCCACTGACAGCCCGGCCCCGTTTGTCGGTTGCTCCCAATGACGTCAGCTCGTAATTGAGGAGCCCGTCAAGCTTGGTCCGTATGGGGCTTATCGTTATGATATCGGAATCTTGGGAGCCGTCAACGACACTGCCACCGTAAAAGATAATGCTGCCTGCAAGGGTTGTGTCGTGGTTAAAATCCCCGTTTTCGTCAAACCCTGTCACGGGGTTTGATATGTCGTATGTGATTGTCGCTATGATCGGGCACGGTTGGGTAAAATCATGTACTGTGTCTCCTGCATCAAGGGCGGGAGTGTTTATGGGTGTAACAATATTGCTTTGCAATGCAGCCCCCCCGAATGGGGTTTTATCATCTATCCAATCGGATATTTCAGAAACAAGTATGGGCCCTGACACCGGGTCGCCGAGGTTGTCGGGAACTTCCACGTATCCGTTTGTATCCAGATCCCAAACAAAACAAAATTGAGGCTTTGGGCCGGTTCCTGTGGTCATAGTTAAATAAACTATCAGGTTCCCGCCGCATGGCTGGGGGTTATCCTTAAACCCTATGATTGACGGGTTATCGTAGTCTTGGCCGGTAAACTTAATGATGACAATATCCCCGCCGCTAAACGCCTCACCGTCGCAATCCATGTATGATATTGGGACGTCTGCTATGGTCGTGCCTTGATTAACGTCCAAGCCCTGCTGGGATGACGACGCCGGTACGAGTGTTACGTCTGCGGTGTCCCCGTCTATGCTGTCGATAGTGGCATACCTAAACGTGGGTTTCCATTTTTGCCAGCCCGGTAAAACTGCGAGGTTAAACCACGCCTGCGCAGGAGACATAGACACTGTTGGCGTCAACTGCCCGTCCCTCTCAGGGTTCCACGCTGCTTCCCCGTCAAACCCTGGTACTATATTTAAATTTGTTTTCTCCCCAGGTATCTCGATCAGCCCTACGTCCCCAGCCAAATCCTCCGTAAAATCGGCACACCACACTGTCTGCTGGAAATCGTCCGGGAAATTGTCCTCAAGGTACTGCTTTCTTTTTGTGCAGGATAGCAACCCGGCTATTAAAATGTTTTTCTCCCTACCTTCAGCCCCTGGTATAACTGACTGATAGTGTGATATCTGACCGTCAAGGGCCTCAACCTGTGCATCTTTTAGGTCCTGCCGGTAAACTGACTCAGCCAGGTACGATCCCGTGGGTCCCCCTGATATTATAGTACCCTTACCCACCCACGCCCCCTGATATATCGATGCTCTGGGTTTTTACGGCTATGGCGTATGACATGGTATCTATGGTAAACGTGTCGTCTCCTATGGTCACCTCGTCGCCTGGATTGAGGTCTATGTTAGGTTCTGCGAGCCGGTACCTTATAATACCGTCCGTAATGCTCCTGGAGATTGCATTGGTCAAAGTTACTGACTTCTGGGCAAATGTCGCGGTTGAAAAACCAACAAGTATCTGGGTTTGGCTTCGGCCCCCCTCGAACACATCGGCCCTGTCAAGCGCCGTTTCTATTATCGTTTCCCGCTGGAGGACTTGACCGCCCTTGATATACCCTTGGTCAATTCTTATGTTCCCGTTGGGCCTGGCCGCTATCTGCTCGGCAAAATCAACTGTGGGCACATTGGCGGACAAAAAAGTGGGGTTCCCAGATCTGCGGTTTGCCTGAAACGATTCCATGGGCAACTCCAAATCGTCAAGGCTGTCCGCGCCTCCTGTCAAAGTCAAGAAATAAAATATAGTGGAATTATTTGTCTCAAAGAGTGCCACATCTTCTATCGAAACGCCCGTCACCACTGCAATCTCCGGCATTAAGACAGGTGTGCCGGTAAAAACATCTGACATAGCGGACCCTGTAACGATCTCCACCTCTGGCATACCGACCCCAACGCCGATGTCCAACGCGGCATCAGTCGCCACCTCTATCTCTGGGAAAGGCACATCATAATCGCCACTTAATAGTACGAGCAACTCGTCGTCAGCCACGTTAGCCGCCGTGTGCTGGGCAAATACCCCGTCATAAATCAGGAGGCTGTTAGCGATCACCTCGTCATATACTGTGGATGTTATGGCATCGGTGGAAATATGTATTTTAGTATCCTTAACCCCCAACGTAGTGGCGCCACCAAAAACATGGCAATTGTTTACTACGATGGAATCAAAGGACTGCACCGAATCAAAAACAATGACAAGTCGTTGATCAACCTGACCCTGGGCGGGCGGTACAGAGTAGCTGGCCCATGACTGGTAACTCCGTGAGTCTATTTTAGATAAGCTAACGTCAAACGCAAATTCCGGGAGATTAGTAATATCGAGAGTAGTCGTGGCGTATGCAGAATATCCCACCGTGCCGCCCACATCTAACTTGGCAACCCCTAAAAAAAAATCAATTTGCCGGATGTCCATACCATTGGGAGCACCCCAGCAGTTCTCAAAGTCGAAAATGACGCTTTTGACGTTAAAACTCATTATGTTAAGCTTATGGCTATGTTTTGCAGTTGGATACTTGACCCGTCAAGAACCAAGTAGTCGACCCCGAAGTCTATGCCCGCAATCACTGTATCGTCCGCTGTGGTGTCATCGTAAATACATGCCCCCCCAGCAAGCCCTATGTTCCCACCAGCCGCAGTCCAGGTCGGGTCATCGCATGTAAACGCCGCTTTGTCGTTGGTGTCATCCTCCACCAGTACCGGGTTGGCCAGGACCTTACTGTCCTGAGTGTACCCGCTACCCGTGGGGAGCTGATCAGCCGTCACATCCGCCAGAGTGGCGTGGGCGTCCTTGTCAAAAGTAAAAGTGCTATTCATCAAAATAACTTTTAGCGAATCATTCGCTAAATCGATATTACCGCTGGCGAACTGGAATTTCCCGTGGTTTGAAACCGTCGCAACTATTGCCATTATTCCGTCTCCCTATAGTCTATTAATATTTTCATTTGTAGTTTTCCATTCGACCGCAGGGGTTCACAGGACGATATAGCGGCAACAAAGACCCCATCCGGTATCGAAATCCTGACAGGCCCCCCATCGCTAAACATGGCAAACACCGCATCCGCCTGGCCCTCAGTTACAAACTCGGATATGGTCAGAGTCCGGTCGCCGTCGGACACCCCTGAATAATTAATATATACCCCGCCGTCAAGTGTTGCAGTACGGTTGATCCTGGCTGTATTGCTCCTAAAATCAACGACAGTATCAATCACCACATTGTCAACGCCCGCTGTGGGTATCAGTCTGGATATGGATATCATAATCCTAAGAGCATGTCAGCCCCCTCCTCTGTTACACGCGCCTGGGTGTATTTAAGCATGGACCGCAAGACCAAATCAAAAGCTGGTTCCAGTTCTGGAGAAACATTAAAAGTGATTATGGCGTCACCGCGCTCTATGGCCTCGGTTTTTGCCTCCACTGCTTTGGTTTGCGCGTCCGTGAGTTTAATCTGTGATTCAAGGGCTTCGTTCTGGGCGTCCTGCTGTTTCTCAACCTGGCGCCTGAAAATATTTTGGTCCACCGATCCTAAGTCATTAAACCCACCCAGTAGGCTGCCGAACATCCCCTCGGTCGAATCGGCCAGGGCTACAACGGATGCCCCCGCGCTGTCGAATGCCTGGGTTAAAACCTGCGCATCACCTTCAGCCCGGGCTATACCAAGTTTTGCCTCAAATTCGATAGACGTTTGCAAGACATCTGCACTGGCAGCTATCAGCGCTATTTCCCGGTCTATGTCGCCTTGTATCTTTATCTCAAGTATTTTTTCGGTGGGTATGGATTCAATGTCATCCTTAACGTCTTTAAGGCCCTTGGTTTCCACCGGTACTGTAATTGTAAACCTATTACCTGCCTCATCGAAAAACTCCAGCTCTTCGGTTGCCTGTGATGTATCCACCGTAGCTGTGATCGCCACGGTTTTTTCGGACTGAATCGCGTCGATCTCTGCGCTTATACCGGCGAAGTCTGCGTCAAGGGACGCGGAGACCACTATCTCTTTGCGATCAGGGATGTCAAACAGTTTTAACGCCGCGTCCCCAACTTCCAAAACGCCCTTTGCAGATTTCTTGGCGTCTATCGCGAGAGACCCGAATACTATGTTTAACCCTGTCAAACTCTTTTCCGCATCCGCTGCGCCCTGAACTATGCTTTTTTGTACCTCTTGTTCCCATTCGGAGAACAGCGCTCGGGTGGCTGATACATCCGCGCCGAATTGACCGAAAGAGAATTTTTCAAGGACTCCGAGTATCTCATCTGCTATTTGTATAGTAGCAAGCTTCAACCAGTCAAAAATAACAATAACAGCTTGAAACGATCCACTTATTAAACGAACAACGATATCAAAGGCTGGAGCTATCGCGGCGGCTGCGTCTCCTAT
>JQIA01001316.1_pt1 | contig 13357 bp, 13 predicted proteins | sample 811431 | NCBI WGS metagenome assembly JQIA01 (sample SAMN02998118, study PRJNA258478) | marine sediment metagenome | biome: marine; feature: seafloor; material: sediment; isolation source: oil-polluted sediment collected from 3 locations (0.5 km, 0.7 km and 0.9 km)... | place: USA: Gulf of Mexico ... | reverse complement strand
CGTGAAAGCTTGTCTGATATTGGTTTAAAAGTAGATGATATCAGTTGCAGGCACGGTCAACCCAATCTTAAAAAGACCCGCCTCGACCAGCAAATTGTAGATATTAAGGCTTAATCACTATGCAAAAAAAACAACAAAGCATAACAACCGCTGTTGCATTAAAATATGAAGGTGATGACGCACCAACCATTACCGCGACGGGTGAAGGCTCTATAGCTGAAGAGATTATTCGAATAGCCAGAGAAGCTAATATTCCTCTTTATGAAAATGCTGATTTGGTTGAACTGCTATCCAAGCTTGAACTGGGCGATCATATCCCTGAAGTACTCTATCGGGTTATTGCGGAGATTATTGCTTTCGCTTATTACCTGCAAAGGAAAGTGCCTGAGGGCTTCGATGAAAAAGGTGAACGGAAGGAAAAAAAAGAAAAACCAATTAATTAACATATTGTTTCTAGAAGATAAAAGTTGTGTATTGCAATTATTTCAGTAACATACAGAACATAAAAAGGCATCAAAAAAAATAGAGAATCAGGGAAAGGAATTATTAATGCGTAGCACTATTAAAAAAATTACTAAATATTTTATACTATTTTATTTCACTTTATATTGCTCCATCTGGGCAGCGTCTCCTACTATTATTCAATATTATATTTCTGATTATTTAGAAGGTCATGAATTAGTTTTATCCAGCGACTCGTCTATTCGTTATAACCCTTTTTTAGCTCATTTAGAAATTCATGATTTACAAGTAGCCAAGCGCTCTCATCTGGAAGAACCTGTATTTTCGTTAAAAGAGCTCAACTTAGAAGTCAGGCTTTATCAACTTTTTCTAGAGCAGGTATACGTATCAGAATTTATTATTGATGGTTTATATTTAAATATCCAATCGTCTAAGGGAGAATTTGAAGTAGCCGGTGTAGACCTGCCCTTATCATCAGAGGCTAATGCGTCAACAGAAGCCAAAGAAAGTAATGATAAAGAATTCCCGTTTAGATTGGATATGCCAGAGTTAACCTTAAAAAACTCAGAACTTGAACTCTTTGTTGACGACGCCCCACACTCACTCAAACTCAAATCTTTTGTGATTACTGATTTGGGTGCCACCCTTAACAAGCAAGATTTGCTACTACAAATTGATAGTGAAGTAGACCACTCTTCTCTATCCTTAGATATTAAGGCAGACCTCGATAAAGGGGATGGACTTGTATTTGTTGACCTCAAATTAAGCAAAATTAAACTGAATCGTTTTAAGCACTTCCTTCCTGAGTCAGTGACAATATTTGAGGGGTTGGTTAGCTATGAAGGTAAGCATACGATTAACTTTAAAGACAAAAACATAGAAATATCTGTTAAGGATTTATCGCTACTTTCTGAAAATATTGATATTGAACAAGATGGTTATCACCTCACTCTTGGTCAGGAGCAATTTAACAGTAACGCGCTTCAAGTCACCTCCACCACAGAAGATACCTTGCTTATTGATGGCAAAGCCACCTTATCATTAAACGACTATAAGACGTTTTATAAATCTGAAGAACAAACCCTGGCGGTATTTTCCCGTTTAGATTTAACGGATATTGAATTTACGTCATCCGAAGGCATTAATAACCTCGCAGTGGAAGATATTAGTTTATCTGATGCATTTCTTTCCAATAACATTGGAAATGGCATCCCTGCCCTCGCAAAATTCTCATTGTTAAATATTAAACAAACAAAGCTTTCACCTAAGGGTGTGTCTATTAATGAAATTAATATTGCTGGTCTTTCTATTGACGCACAACTAAATAAAGAAAAAGAATTACTTAATTTAGTTGATATGGGCATGAACCCCAGTGGGCCTGATGAAAGTGCCGAACCTGAAAGAATAGCATCGCTAGAAGAAAAAATTGAGTCAGAAGCAGAGGCTGATTTTTCAATTGCATTAGGAAAATTCAAACTCACTGACGATATTAACATTCACTTTACTGATAACAGCGTTCAACCCGTTTACCAAAGACATGTGATAATTGAAACATTGGATGCGGGCCCGTTTGATAGCCAACAACCCGATAAAGAGAGCCCTTTTACCATTCTGGGTAAGAGTGAAAAATATGCTAATTTTGAGTTTTCAGGTACAGCAAAGCCCTTTGCTGAAATACCTGTATATCAATTAAAAGGTTTTTTCAAAGAAGTCAGTTTGCCAGGCATTTCTGCCTACATAAAAGATGCGCTTCAATACGAAATTCAAAGTGGTCAACTTGATTTAGATATTGATGTAAGCTTAAGCGGTAGTGAAATAGATGGCGATGCAAATGTGCTCTTAAGGGGGATAGAGCTAACAGCGGCTGATGACCATGAAGCAGGCAGTATGAATGATCAAACTTCGGTACCCTTTAATATTGCCTTAGGGATGCTTAAAGATAGTGACGGCAATGTTGAATTATCTTTACCCCTCAGTGGTGACATAAACAGCCCTTCTTTTGGTCTATCAGGGTTTATGACATTACTGATTAAGCAAGCTACCATATCTGCTGCCAAAGACTATTTAATGACAACGTTTGTACCTTATGCCAGTGTTGTAAGTATTGGTATAGCGGTAGGAGAATTTGCCCTTAAAGTTCGCATTAATGACATGAATTATCCTCCAGGCAAGGTAGATTTACAGCCAGAGCAAAATGAATTCTTAAGTCAGTTTGCTGCGTTAATGAGAGAGAAAGAAGACGTTCAAGTGAAACTTTGCCCTGTGGCTACTGCAGCAGATATCTCTAAGCAAGCAGGGGCTGAAATTACGAACAAGGCGGATATTGAAAAGCTGAAAGCGATCTCAACAAAAAGAGCACATGCTTTTAAAGAATATATGGTGAAGAAAGAAAAAATAAAATCATCAAGATTGTTACATTGTACACCTCAAATAAACTCAGATGAGGATGCAAAACCAAGCCTTACTTTTTCGACGTAACGCGGTGTTACGTCATTCTTTCGTGCAAAGCGCTTACCTTAATTTACGGTAAGCTCGCTCATCTGGCTTTTATGACTTAAGGCCGTTACCAGTTCTGCCTCTGGTCGTGATATTCCGCAGCTGTTCATAAGGTCTTCAACGTCAGCACCTAACTCAACTAAACGTGTTGCTTCTGTATAAGATACTCTGTTCGGGTCATTTCTGAGCATTTCTTCCTGGCTATTTTTCAACTCAGCTATTTGTTTTTCAAGTAGCATGAGCTTTCGGCCAACACCCATTGAACCATTACTTACTGCTTGTAGCTCTTGATGAATAGCCTTAACCGATTCATTATGTTTTGCGGTTTGTCTGCTCATTGAAACTCTTAAAAAAACAACATAAGCTGCAAAAATTGCAGTTGCTGCCACACTGAATAAAGGCGCGTATGTTCCCAACATCTGTTCAACCCTCTTAACTGCTCTGCTTTATAGGTCAGTCATATCTGCCCATTCATCTTCGCTGAGCATTTTTTCAAACTCAACCAGAATAATAAGCTCACCATTTTTATTGCAAACGCCTTGAATAAAGCGTGCACTTTCATCATTTCCTACATTAGGTGCGGTTTCAACTTCTGACTGCTTCAGATAAACCACTTCAGCGACAGAATCAACCAGAACACCTACAACCTGCCCTTCTATTTCCAGCACCACAATGCGCGTGTGATCACTCACCTCTGACTCGCTAAGACCAAAGCGCTTTCGAGTATCAATAACGGTTACAACGTTACCACGAAGGTTAATAATCCCTAGCACATAATCAGGTGCACCGGGCACCGGCGCAATTTCAGTGTATCGTAATACTTCCTGAATCTGCATTACGTTAATTCCGTATGTTTCTTCATCCAACCGGAAGGTCACATACTGAAAAATAGGATCCTCTGTAGTTTGACCACTGTGCCCTGTACTAGATGCCATATTTCGAACCTCTTGAACCTATTTTTAATAATCTAATGTCAATATCTCATCGTTACTACAGATTAAAGCATTTTTTATGCCAGCATATTTATCTATAGATAGAAATGGTTACGTATAGTATAGACAGACTTTAGATAAGTAACAGAATCTTAATGATATTAGCGTTTAAATAGGCGAAAGGTGATTTTTTCCAGCATCATCCAGAAGCCAGGATACGGCTGCAACATCCATCAATGCACACATATGTTCAATAACCGTACCAGCTAACCAAGGTCTTTTTCCTCTATCCGTTCGCCAGCGAACCTCTTCCGGGGCTAATGAAAAAGATTGCGCCACAGAGTCGCACGCCATACCCCATTCACTGTCATTTAGACGGATAACAAATTTGTAGTTGTCTTTAACGCTTTCAGTGTGCCTTTCGGGCATGATCCACTGGGCAGAATCGACTACACGAACATTACGATCCCCCACGGTTAACAAACCCAAAAACCAGGAAGGCCTGCCGACCAATGGAGTTAATTCTTTATCAATAGTATGAATAGCACCAAGGGAGACTAATGGAACGGCTAACTTTAAGCCTGCCACGGTAAAGATAAGACATTCAAATCGTCCTTGAGCCCACTCAGGCTTACCACTCGTCAACCACTGTTTAATGGGCTCGGGCTCTGTTTCTAACTCGGGTTCAGGTTCTATTTCAGGCTCAATCTCAGATTCAGGCTGCACTGCCGTTTTTTCAGCGCTCAATGTTTTCTCATGACGGTTTTCTGTCACTGCATTTAATTCAGGTAACGAAGGCTTTTCTAATGGTGGGGGCGCCGTTTTAAATACAGTCTTAAGTATGGGGGCTGTTTTTAGAATTAAAGGCTCACGAAATTCTTTTTGAGGTACGCGCGCCAATGCTCTTTTCTTTTCTAGTCTCTGATAGGCTAATGATTTATCAGGCACCTCAGACTCTAACCCTATTGATCGTCGTCCTATTGTTTTTTCAGTTTTCTTTTGTATTTTTGGACGTTTTTCAGCGGTTATTTTAGCTAGTTTCTCAGTCGCTAGAACTTCTTTTTCATCATCTGCTTTTTTTAATTCATCCAGCACGGAGGTCGTTGGCATTTGTTGCAATAAATCATTAAGGTAGTCTTGTACCGCGATTTGAGGGTTGATCGTTTCTCTATATCTTTTACGACTCATTGACCTTCCCCGTCGGCTTGTCTTGCATGAGCCAGGTCAAGTAGAAGGTGGTACTCCATACTCATTTCGTTACAATAATCCAACACATGAGCGCGCAGCTTTCCGGAAACAGGCTGACGTAAAAAATAAAGCCCCCATAAAAGTAAAATAAAAGACTCAACCAATGCATGTTGAGGTTGTGAAAAATCAACAATACGATCATTTAAATTGATTACAGGTATTAAGCAGCAATCCGGCTCTACAGATGCCAAAGAAATAAACTCTAAATACGGTAAAGAGGAAAGTGAAGGCGAGCTACCTTCCTCAGAATCAACCTGGCAATCTTCACTAAAGAAATCACCAAAATAACTATTCATCGCCTCAACTGGAGATATAACCGTTGACTGAGTACGCTTATTTTTCATATCAAACTACACATTTCGAATATTTACTCCGAACTACTGATATCAAACGCTTGTCGTTTCTTTTTCTCTTAAATTTTCAAGCAGTTTTTTATAGGCCCTGACACCATGCGTTTTTTCATCTAACTCTGAAGGCGCTATTCCCATTCTACTGGCATCTCTAAATTTGGTATCAACTGGAATAGCATACCGCCACACCTGGTCACCCCAGGTATTTTTAATAGTTCGCAGGCTTTGAAGTGATGCCTGAGTTCTTCTATCAAACATGGTTGGTATTATGGTGTAGGTCAACTTACTCTTTTGAGATTTTATAACCATATCCAATGTATGCATCATTCTTTCCAGCCCTTTAAGTGCCAGAAATTCAGTCTGCACAGGCACCATCAAGTGCTGGCTTGCAGCTAATGCATTAATCATTAAAACACCAAGAGAAGGGGTATTATCGATCAAAACATAATCAAAATCATCCCAAAGAATAGCTAAAGCACGAGAAATTATGAGCCCCATCCCATCAACCCCCACCATTCTACGCTCTAATGTTGCAAGCGCTGTTGATGCAGGCAATAGCTTTAACCCAGGCATACTGGTTTTAACAATAAGCGTAGAAGGTAAGTCTTTAGGTACCTTCCCCTGATGGAGAAACAGGTCAAATGCACTATGCTCAATCGTGTCAGGGTCATACCTAAAATAGCTTGTTAATGACCCGTGAGGGTCTAAATCCATCAACAGAACTCTCTTTCCTTCCTTGGCCAATAACCCACCTAATGCAACCGTTGTCGTTGTTTTTCCAACACCACCTTTTTGATTTGCAATTGCCCAGATACGCACAACGTAACCTCTTATCATTGTTTTTATACGAATGACATATATCGACTGCTCATCAAATAACTTAAATCGTTTATCAATGGGCACAATGTTGCCACTAATGCTGTTGCGGTCCTACTTTAAGTAAAAGCAGCAGGAATCATGCCATATAAATATATAAAGGAAAATCAGGAGCCGCTGTTGCGCAGTATTGCTCTGGCGCTAGGGTCTTTAGATATCACTAAAACAACACGTCGATTACGACTTCTACCTTGAGGCGTGTCATTTCGGGCAATAGGCTGATGCTGACCATAACCGATTGCAGCCATTCTTGAAGGTGCAACACCTTCATAAGCAAGCATACGAACAACAGCGGCAGAACGCGCTGTTGATAACTCCCAGTTAGAAGCATGAGAACGATTTCGAATGGGCGTATTGTCAGTGAACCCTTCGACCAAAATCGCGTTATCATACCCTTTTATAGTAAAGGCAATTTTTTCAAGAATAGGAAAGGCATCAAAAGATAACTCCACTTCACCACTCTTAAAGAGAATTTTATTTGATAAAGACACTTCAACCCAATTTTCATTTTCATTCACGGCTACCAATCCATCCGTAATCATACCAGAAAATTCAGCTGCAAATTTATCTGCAATTTCACGCATGCCTTTGGTACGATCTTTAAGTTGCCCTTCGCTTCCTCTGGGAATCGTATCCACCGCTTGAATTTTTTGCTCTCCGGAGTCTTCCCCCTCTGATCGAGGGATATGTTCACCGACCTGAATTGGATTTGTGGTGCGTTGCACTGAATTAAATGCACCTTCGAGCGTTTCAGAAAGCACCTTGTATTTACCTTCATTAACAGAAGATATTGAATACATAACCACAAAAAAAGCAAATAACAGAGTAATAAAATCAGCATAGGAAATGAGCCAGCGCTCTTTATTATGCGACTCTTCTTCATCCCTGTGTCGCCGAATCACTGTAAAAAGCCTTTTAGCTTTAATTCAATAGCACGCGGATTTTCACCTTCAGAAATTGAAACTAAACCCTCTATCATTAATTCACGGTATAAAGATTCTGACTTTATGACCGCTTTTAATTTATTCGCGATAGGAAATAAAAATAAGTTAGCGAATGCCACACCGTAAATAGTCGCTACAAAAGCCGTGGCAATACCAGTGCCTAATGTTGAAGGGTCTGCAAGGTTACTCATCACATGAATCAATCCCATGACCGCGCCTATAATACCTATCGTTGGAGAGTAGCCCCCCATACTTTCATAGACTTTTGCACCCTCCATGTCACGATTCTCTTTTGCGATTAAATCAACTTCCATAACACTTCTGATTGTATCCGGCTCTGCGCCATCAACCAATAGCTGCAAGCCTTTTTTAGCAAAGGGTTCTAACTCTTTACCCGCTAACACCTCAAGCCCTAGCAAGCCTTCCTTCCTTGCCCTCATACTCCACTTAACCACCTTATCAATACCATCTTCAAGGCTTACATAAGGAGGCATAAAAACCCATAAAAACATGCGACTGGAATGCTTAAGTAATTTAGTCGTTGTTTGCAACAAAATAGCAGCAAACGTACCGCCCACCACAATAATAGTGGCAGGCAGATTTATTAAGGCATCAACACTACCACCTTCTATAAAGTTACCGCCAAGAATCGCACCAAAGGCTAATATAACGCCCAAGATACTCAGTAAGTCCATTATTTAAGGCCCTCTATTATTCGTCCTGCGACGTCATCCAAACCGAGTACCTCATCAACCAATCCAGCCTTGGCAACTGCCATAGGCATTCCATAAATAACACTACTTTTTTCATCCTGAGCCCAAATGGTAGACCCTGACTGCTTCATCAAGCGGCAGCCCTCTTTACCATCGGCACCCATTCCGGTAAGAATAATACCCAGTGTTTTTCCTGGAAAACTTCTTGCTGCGGAGCCAAACGTTACGTCAACACATGGCTTGTAATGCAAACGGTCATCACCCTCAAGTATTTTAATTCGCGCAGTACCCGATCGTGATTCTATAAGCATCTGTTTACCGCCTGGAGCCAAAAGGGCAACCCCCGGCTTAAGCAAATCACCATCTTCTGCCTGTTTAACCATAATCTTGCACTGGCGATTAAGGCGCTCGGCAAAAGCAGGTGTAAATGAAGCAGGCATGTGCTGAACAAGTACAATGGGTTTTGAAAAATTACAGGGCAAAGCGGTCAATACTTTTTGCAAAGCGATAGGCCCACCGGTTGAGGTTCCTATAGCCACTAAATTAATAGGATGAGTGATTTTTTTAGTGGACACCCTACTTGCTTCTTGCACAGCTTTACGTTTAGGCGGCACAAGTGTGGTGTTACGGCGCACTTTCGTTGCACTAGAGGGGTGAGCAGCTGAAGCAGTGGGCTTAGCTTTCTCTGGTTCTAATTGCCGAGTTGCAGAGGACATTCCTTTCTTTTTTCCACTTGCTGCAACGGTCAGTATCCTTTGTTTGAGTACTTCCTGCATCCGGCTGGAATCTCTGGAAATATCTTCAAAATTTTTGGGTAGAAAATCAACAGCACCCGCATCAAGTGCATCCAGAGTAACTCTGGCGCCTTCATACGTGAGAGATGAAAACATAAGAACGGGAGTGGGCGCTTCCTGCATAATTTGTTTAACGGCTGCAACACCGTTCATAACAGGCATTTCGTAATCCATTGTTACCACATCAGGCTTGAGCTTCTTAACCAGCTCAACACCCTCACGACCATTGCTAGCCGTGCCAACAACTTTAATAGAACCTACTGATTCAAGTATTTCACAGACACGACGCCTGAAAAAACCTGAATCATCAACAATTAAGACGGAAACCGTCATTCATGAATCTCCAGAAATAAGTGCGAGCCTCCCTACGCTTATAAGTACAGGTTTACTATGACCTATACATATCGTTGCAATAAACTTGGAATATCCAATATCAGTGCAATTCGACCGTCACCTGTAATGGTTGCTCCAGCCATCCCCGCTGTTCCGTGCAACATTTGGCCTAGCGGCTTAATAACCACTTCTTCCTGGCCAACAAGCTGATCAACCACAAAACCTACTCGCTGAGTGCCCACTGAAACAATAACCACATGAGCAGACTCGCCATCTTCCTCACCGGCGGCCCCCTTAACTAACCATCGTTTAATATGGAAAAGAGGGTAAACATTATCTCGAACAACAATGCATTCCTGACCATCAACAACATTTGTTTTAGAAAGATCTAAATGAAAGATTTCTACAACGCTCACAAGCGGAAAAGCAAATGATTGCCTATCCAAATTCACCATTAATGTGGGCATAATTGCCAACGTTAACGGAACCTTAATAATAATATTTGAGCCTTTCCCGCTCTCTGAATCAATTGAAATAGTACCATTTAGCTGTGTGATTTTAGTTTTAACCACATCCATTCCAACGCCACGGCCAGATACTTCAGAAATCTCTGTCTTAGTTGAAAAACCTGCAGCAAATATAAGGTTAAAACATTCATTATCCGTTAACCTATCCGCCGTATCTTCATCAAAGAGACCTTTTTCTACCGCTTTTTGCCTAAGAACATTCGGGTCCATACCGGCACCGTCATCTTCTATAGATAGCAATATGTGGTCACCTTCTTGCTTGGCAGCTAAAATAACACGACCAATTCGTGGCTTACCTGCTGCTTCTCTAACTGTTGGCGTTTCAATACCATGATCAACAGAATTACGAACCAAGTGAACAAGAGGATCTGATAACGCTTCAACTAAATTTTTATCTAAGTCGGTATCTTCACCCTCAAGAACGAGGTTAACTTCTTTTTTAAGATTTCTGGCCAAGTCACGTACAACACGAGGGAAGCGACCAAACACCTTTTTAATAGGCTGCATTCGGGTCTGCATCACCGCAGACTGAAGGTCACCCGTCACAACATCAAGATTTGAAACCGCCTTCTGCATTGATTCATCTTCGCTTTCATCACCAAGGCGTTTTAAGCGATTACGAACCAAGACTAGTTCCCCGACCATATTCATAATATCGTCAAGTCGTCTTGTATCTACACGAACAGTCGTTTCTGTAGCAATAGACTGCTCTTTACCTGCTGGTTTTTTCACAGCCGCTTTAGACTCAGCTGGTTCAGGTTTAGGTTTAGGTTTAGGTGCAGCTTTAGGCACAGGTGTCGCGGCTGGTTTAGGCGTAGTTTTTGGTTTAGCTACACTATTATCAGGTCCATTAACGGTAGGACCTTTACCTTGTCCGTGGAGTTCATCAAGTAACTGATCAAACTCATTATCACCAATTAATTCTGGAGACCCGGAACCCGTATTAGGAGCTACAGAAGAAGGCGCGGATGAAGGTGTAGGTTCAACAGCAACATCCTCACTGAACTGCCCTTTGCCGTGCAGGTCATCTAATAGTTTCTCAAACTCATCATCTGTAATTTCACCCGACTCGGGCTCTGATGCAGAAGGCGCCGCTTTTACTGCGTCACTGCTACTATTTTGAGCTGAACCATGCTTACCTGAACCATGGAGATCATCTAATAGCTTTTCAAACTCATCATCAGTTATTTCATCTTCAGAAGCAGCTGATGTGGGGATAGGGTCATCATCACCAAATAAATCAACACCGTCACTACTTTCAGAAGCGGCTGGTGCTTCGGCTGAATCGGATTCATCCAAAGCATTTAATAATTGTTCAAACTCATCATCAGTGATATCACCTTTTGGCTCCTCACTTTCTGATGAAGCTGCGGCAGCAGGTGTATCAGATTCAGGCACAGCCCACCTGGATAATGCTTCGATAAGTGCAGGACTAGCCGGCACAAGAGGTTCCCTGTTTCGGCATTGGTCAAACATTTCATTAACGACATCCAGTGCCTGCAGCACCACATCCATTAATTCGGCATTAACCCTACGCTTACCATTACGAAGAATATCAAAAACGTTCTCTGCTACATGACAACATGCAACCAAAGCATCTAATTGTAAAAAGCCTGCTCCGCCTTTTACTGTATGAAACCCACGAAATATCGCATTGAGCAAATCCGAATCATCAGGATTCCGCTCCAAATCCACCAGTTGTTCTGACAGAAGCTCAAGAATTTCTCCAGATTCGACTAAAAAGTCCTGAAGAATCTCTTCATCCGCTTCAAACCCCATGCAAGCACTCCTCAAAAACCAAGACTGGAGAGTAAATCATCCACATCATCCTGACTTGAAACCACATCAACACGCTCTTCCGCATGCATTTGAGGTCCTTCGCCACGCTCAATACTTTCTTGTTGTTCTTCTTGTTCAAATCCTTCATGAACGGTACCGGTAATTTGATCCACTTTACCAGCCATAGCGACTAAACTTACCAGATTCTCTTCAACCTCCTGCACCAGACCCGTTACCCGCTTGATAACCTGCCCTGTGAGATCTTGAAAATCCTGCGCTAATAATATGTCGGACAAATTGCGATAAACTTTATCGGATTGTTTATTTAACTTATCAAGAAACAGATCCATGCGTTTATAGAGTAAACGAAACTCATCCGGTTTCATTTCACGTCTACGTAACTTCCCCCACTCACTCTTTAGGTTGCTAGCTTCTTCCTTCATTTCTGAAGCAATCGGCATACTCTCTTCAACCAAATCCAATGTTCTATTAGCGGCCTTATTTGTCATATCAACGACATAAGACAACCGATCAGACGCATCATCGATTTTTGAGAGCTCATCTTGCCCCCCACCCTGATCAGCGGTATCAATATGAAAATTCCGTATTGACTCATGCAGGGTACGAGTAAGCCGCCCTACTTCCTGATAAAGACTTTGATCCCTTGTTGCATTTAATTCAGAGATTACTTTTAGCGCTTGGGATATATCGCCAGAATCAACCAGATCTTTTAGGTTGGATGCCTGGCTTTTTAGCTGTTCTTCAAACCCTGACATGTGTTGTGAGTTATCTTCATTATTTGTCATGCACTAACCCGCAATCACGAATCGATTCGCTCGAAAATCTTATCGATTTTTTCTTTAAGTACTGCTGCGGTAAACGGTTTAACAACATAACCATTAACACCAGCCTGAGCCGCTGCCACAATTTGATCTCGCTTAGCCTCTGCTGTAACCATTAAAACAGGTAAGCTCTTCAAACTGTCATCAGCTCTCACTGCCCGCAACAAATCTATACCCGTCATACCTGGCATATTCCAATCAGTCACAAGAAAGTCATACTTCCCCGTTTGAAGCATAGGCAAAGCGGTATTCCCATCATCTGCTTCATCTGCATTAGAAAAACCAAGATCTCTCAACAGGTTTTTAATAATTCTCCTCATGGTCGAAAAATCATCAACCACCAAGATTTTCATATTCTTATCCAAGTCGACCTCCAAAATGCCGAAGCTGGAACCCTAAAAAAAATAGAACTCTATTTAACTTCATAGTAATATTGTTTTAATTTCATAGTATTACGCATTAAAACTAATTGCATTACTGTTAGTCTAGCTTGAGTTCTACGGGTATCCAGTTTTTTTTAATGTTTAATGTCAGTAAGTTATTTATTACCGTACACAAAGAATTTTATTCATCTTTATTTCAAATAGTTACTTAGGTCCATTCGGTCAACCGTGACCTCAGACGTAATGCAGCCTGACTGTGTATTTGACTAACACGAGACTCGCTAACAGAAAGCACAGCGCCAATCTCCTTAAGGTTTAATTCTTCGTCATAATATAACGAAAGAACAATTCGCTCTCGCTCAGGTAATGTTAAAATAGCCTTGGCTAACCCTTCTTTAAAGGCATCACTTTGAATTTCTGAATATGGGTTTTCTGAATGGCTTTCCAGCTGATCAACAGCGCTATCCCCGGATTCAAGCACTTCGTCATAGCTAAACAGCTTTCCACTCGCGCTATCTTTAAGACAGGCGTAATAATCATCCAGAGGCATTTCAAGTTCTTTAGCTACTTCGTGATCTTTTGCATCACGGCCTTCCCGGTCTTCTACTAACTTTATAGCCTCAGCTATTTTACGGGTATTTCTGTGTACTGACCGAGGAACCCAGTCGCCTTTTCGGA
>JQIA01001314.1_pt1 | contig 13364 bp, 11 predicted proteins | sample 811431 | NCBI WGS metagenome assembly JQIA01 (sample SAMN02998118, study PRJNA258478) | marine sediment metagenome | biome: marine; feature: seafloor; material: sediment; isolation source: oil-polluted sediment collected from 3 locations (0.5 km, 0.7 km and 0.9 km)... | place: USA: Gulf of Mexico ... | reverse complement strand
CCGGCTGCTTTTGCGCGCTTAGCAACGGTAATGGCATCGTCATAGAGAATTTCTCTGCCACCGACATGAATACATAAAGGCGGTAAGCCGGTCATGTCGGCAAAGACCGGTGAGGCAAGTGGGTTTTTGGCATCGGTACCGTTGAGGTATTCATTGCCGAGGGAGTAAAGGCCTTCGGGTTTGACCATGGGGTCACTATCGGCGCGCGCGGTGACGGAGTCTGCTTCGCCGGTGAGGTCTGTCCACGGTGAGATCAGTACGCCAGCAGCGGGGAGGTCGATACCTTTATCACGCAGGTTAACCAGTGTGGCGAGAGTTAAACCACCACCTGCAGAATCGCCAGCTATGGCGATATTTTTTGCTGCGTAGCCTTGCTCAAGCAACCAGCAATAGGCTTTTGTGGCATCGTCTACAGCAGCGGGGAAGGGGTTTTCGGGCGCGAGGCGGTAGTCGAGACCCAATGTTTTAGCACCGGAAAAGCGAGAGATGTTCTGCATGAGGTAACGATGGCTTTTGATCGACCCAATGACATAACCGCCACCGTGCAGATAAAGGACAACGTGATCATCGCAAGCGCCCGGTGCGGCAAGAAATTCTGCCGGTACGCCACCAGCATCGACAACGGTTTGTGTGACATCTTCTGGCACAAGAAAGCGTGCGCCGCCTTCGTCAAGATTGGTGCGTTCTTGGTCTATTGATAACGCACCCAGAGGTGGTAGATTGGAGAAAATATTGAGTAGTTTATCCAGTTGAGCTTGTGACATTTTATTACCCTGTGGTTAGTTGAAAGCGCTTTATTAGCCGTCATTATTTTTTAATCGATCTGTTTTAAGCGACTTTTTTTAAGTGAGCTATTTTTAATAAATCTGTTTTTAAGAGATCTGTTTTTAAGAGATTTTAGGCAAAGGCTTTACGCAGCACGTCTACGGCTTCATTCAAAAATTGTTTGCCTTCATCCAGTGCGCCGGCCATAGAAACAAAGCCGTGTATTTGTCCTTTATAACAAACATATTCAACCGGCACGCCAGCGAGTTTCAGTTTGTCTGCGTACTCACGCCCTTCATCGCGCAGCGGGTCAAACCCTGCGGTCATTATGTAGGCCGGTGGTAGATCACTCAGATCGTCACTTAAAAGTGGTGAGGCCAGTGTGTTGTCCCAATCTTCCGCATTCTTTAAGTAGTGGTCGAAAAACCACTGCATCGCTTGTCGCGTCAGAAAGTAGCCGTCGTTAAAGTCGTCATAAGATTGTGTGGAAGAGCCCATGCGTGTGGCGGGATAAATGAGTAATTGTAGGACGATTTTTGGGCCGCTACGTTGTTTGCTCATTTGTGCAACCACGGCAGAGAGATTGCCACCGGCACTGTCACCGCTGACTGCAATACGATTTGCATCGCCGCCAATTGTCTTGGCATTGCTTGCTGCCCATTCTAAAACGGCGTAGCAATCTTCCGGCGCAGTGGGAAAGGGGTGTTCGGGTGCGAGCCGGTAGTCGGGTACGAGCACAATGCATTTCGCCATATTGGCGTAGAAACAGGCTTCGCCATAGTGGCTTTCGGGGCTGCCGATGACCCAGCCGCCGCCGTGGTAATAAATCAAAATGGGCAGTGCTTCAGCATCGGCTTCTTCAGGGCTTATGTTGGGGAGTATCAGCAGTGTGCGAATGTCACCATTGGGGCCGGGTATTTGAATTTCTCGAGTTTCTTTTACAGTAGGTGCAGGCAGGCCGAGCAAGGCGGTGGTTGCCTCGAAAATCTCTCTGCCTTCTTGTGGCGAACCTTCACCGAGGCCGGGGGTATTGCTTTCGGCGGCGCTTTTGAGAATTGCAGCCGCTTGTGGATTCAGTGTCATAAGGTCGTCCTTTCGTTGTTATTTGAATGTGGCTTTAAATTATTTGGTTTTCAGTAAGGCCTTGTTCTATCAGAGAGAAGATAAATAATTCTAACTCATTAAAAAATGTCCGTGCAGGGTGGCGACAGGTTTGTCGATATTCTCCTGCCAACATTGCACCTGCACATTTGCAACCCGTCGCCCTTGCTTAGTGACAAGCGCACGGGCGTGGAGATCTTTGATTTGACCACTGCGAAGATAGTCGATGGTAATGTTGATAGTTTTCGGTAAGTGATCACTGTCTTGATCGTGGGCCAACTGAACGATGGCAGCGGTTTCCATTAAGCCACCGATAGTACCGCCGTGCAAAGCAGGTATCCATGGGTTGCCTGTGAGTTTAGGGTCGGCTTTCATGGTGGTGGTGAGCTGGCCATTCTCTTCCGTCACAATAATGCCAAGCGACTGCATATAGGGAATACCTTCGGAGAGAAGGGTGAAGTCATTTTGTGCCTTGGCGCGTTTTATCAAGGTCATTAAGCTCATGATGGTTTCTCCTGAGCTTTGTTTTCAGCGGTTTTTTTGCCGGTGTGATTAGCGGTAATCATAAAGGTTGCGGTGCTATTAGCAATGGGGTCGTTTTTATCTTTGTGATAAGCAAGGCCTCTAATAAAACAGACATTCCGTGTGACTTTATAACAGTGGCCATAGGCGAAAATAGCCTCACCTGGCGTGGCGGGCTTTAAATAATCGATGCGTAAATCGAGTGTTGCAACGGTGATGGGGCTGTCAAACGAGGTGATAACTGCGAGTCCGCTCGCTGCGTCCAGTGCGGTGGTAATTATACCGCCGTGTAAAATACCGGTCTCGGAATTACCGGCAAAATTTTTGGAATAGGGTAAGCGAACGGTGGCTTTACTTTTATCCACATCAACGATTTCAAGTCCGAGATATATACCGTGCGGTGATTGGTTTTCAGGCTTCGCGCGAAAAGCAATAATTCGGTCCAATAATTTTTTGTCAGTCATAAGCCTGTTCACTCAGTGGCTAAAAAGCAGAAAGGTGCAACGACCGCTGTCGGTACACCCTATTCATTTGGCAAGCTGGGTTGAAGTGAATCGCCAAAGCCCTTACTGCTAGCCTGTCGATATAATAGGCTGGGGGGCAGGTCTTTTCAATGTGGGTAAGCGATAGGCGGTTCTTGTTTTTGTTATAAGGGGGTGTTTTAGAATGGCATGCATTAACAAGCCGTTAACGATGAATAGTGGCACTACAGTGGTAAGTGAGATGGTATATTAGCGCGCTGTAAACGATCGTCAAAAAACCCAACAAAAGGTGAGCGAACATGGAATATTCAAAAGCTGCATTGCCTTCTAAAGAAGAAGCGCTACCCGGTAGAAATGCGGTGATGCGGGTGCCAGAGCAACATTTTGTTAACGGTATGCCTTTGCAAGAGCCTTTTCCTGAAGGCTTTTCGAAGGTGCTGTTTGGTATGGGTTGCTTTTGGGGTGCGGAACGTCGTTTTTGGCAGCAAAAAGGTGTTTATACAACGGCGGTGGGTTATGCCGGCGGCGTTACGCCAAACCCGAGTTATGAAGAAGTGTGCAGTGGTGGCACGGGTCACACTGAGGTTGTCTTGGTTGTTTTTGACCCTGCAATTATCAGCCTTGGGCAGTTGTTGAAAGTGTTTTGGGAAGCGCATGACCCTACGCAAGGTATGCGCCAAGGCCATGATTTAGGTACGCAGTACCGCTCTGCTATTTACAGCTATACACCGGAGCACCTGAGGGAAGTACAAGCGAGCAGTGATGCTTATCAAGCGGCATTGCAGGCGGCCGGACTTTCAATGATAACGACTGAAATTTCTGAGGCGTCGACATTTTATTATGCCGAAGATTATCATCAGCAATATTTGGCAAAGGTGCCGGATGGTTATTGTGGCCTGCAGGGTACGGGTGTGAGTTGTGGTGTTGAGTAAATAAATTTTTATTGTGGAGGTTTTTTAAACCTCGATATTTTTTTAATGCATTGATTGGATAGTATTGGATGAAATTAGAAGGTGTAAAAGTTCTCGACTTGTCATTGTTTTTACCGGGCCCATTGTTGACGCAAATGATGGCTGACCATGGCGCCGAAGTGATTAAACTGGAGCCGGTTAATGGGGGTGAGCCCAACCGAGAAATTGGTCCGCGATACGAGGATGATATGACGGTGTATTTTGCTAATACACACCGTGGGAAAAAAAGCGTACAGATTAATTTAAAAACAGACGAAGGCCGAGAAATGGCCCTCAAGCTGGCGGCCACTTGTGATGTAGTGATTGAAGCTTTCCGCCCCGGCGTAGTGGATCGGCTGGGTGTGGGTTATGAGGCGATAAAAGCCGTAAACCCCAGTGTTGTTTATGCCTCGCTTTCTGCGTTTGGGCAAACGGGCCCGTATATCAAAAAGCCGGCGCATGATTTAGCGACAGAAGCCTATGCCGGTATTTTGAGCGTGAATCTTGGCTTTGATGGTAAACCTGCGATTCCAGCCATTCCCAATGCGGATATGTTGACCTCAATGATGGGCTTATCGGCTGTTGCGATGGCTTTGCTACGCCGCAAAGATACGCACGAAGGCGATTATATTGATCTCGCCATGATGGACTCGTTGATTGCTTGTGTGCCGAATAATATGGGCACTGTTTTCACTGAGAAAAAACCGCCCATTGTTAAAGAAGAACGCACGTGGGGCGGTTATGCGATGTACAACATTTATGAAACCAAGGACGATAAATATGTCGTGCTGGGTGCGTCTGAAATGCACTTTGCTGTTGAGGTGCTGACTAAAATGGGGCGCCCCGATTTAATTGAATTCTGCGAGCCACCACCCGGACCCACGCAAAATCCAGTAAAAGTATTTCTTACTGAAACCTTCCTGACAAAAACACAGGCGGAGTGGGTTGCTTGGTTTGAAGGTGTTAATGCAGCTTTTGCTCCGGTTAATGACTTGCGACAAGGTGCTGATGATCCGCAAACGCGTGCGCGTGAAATGATTGTTGAAGACGAGAACGGGCGTGAACATATTGGTATTCCCATTAAGTTCACCAATGAGCCGGGCACGATAAATTTTAAAGCGCCCTTATTAGGTGCTGATAATGAAGCCGTTGCGCAATCACTCGGTTACTCTCAAGCACAAATTAAGCGCATGAAAGAAAAAGGCGTATTTGGCGCTTGATGAGCGCGTTATTTGAGAGCACTGGTTAAACACTCGACCTCGATATTGTTTTTAACGAAAGGCTGCACGGTATATGAAAAAACTTTGGGAACCTTCACAGGCACAGCAAGCGCAAGCGAATATGACGGCGTATATGACGTGGTTGTCTGAAAAGCAGGGTTTGCAGTTTACGAGCTACGACAGCCTTTATCAGTGGTCGATTGATAATCTGGAAGATTTTTGGCAAAGCATCTGGGATTTTTATGCCCTGCAATCGCCAACGCCTTATACGCAGGTTTTATCGAGTAAAGCCATGCCCGGTGCGCGCTGGTTTGAAGGTGCGCGCGTTAATTTTGCCGAGCGCATCTTTCGGGCAGCCAGTGATGAGCGGCCTGCTTTGTTGGCCGAGTCAGAGTTTCAAGCACTGCATGAAATTAGCTGGGCTGAATTGCACGACAAAGTGGCAAAGCTTGCGCATTATCTCCGTGAGCTTGGGGTTGAAGCGGGCGATAGAGTCGTCGCGTATATGCCCAATATTCCTGAGGCGGTGATTGCCTTTCTTGCGGCGAATTCTTTAGGTGCTGTGTGGTCGAGCTGTTCGCCCGATTTTGGTACCAGTAGTGTGGTTGACCGTTTTCAGCAAATCTCCCCGAAAGTTTTATTTGCAGTTGATGGTTATTCTTACAACGGTAAAAAAATTGATCGCTGTGCTGAAGTGGCTTTATTGCAGGCGCAGTTGCCAAGCTTGGAACGCGTTATTAGCCTTGATTATATCGGTGCTGATACCGGTGTTCTAAAAGGTGCTGTTTTTACGACGTGGCAGCAGGCGCTCGATAATCAGGCAACGCAAATTATTTTTGAGCAATTACCGTTTGAACATCCGATTTGGACTTTGTATTCGTCGGGTACGACAGGTATTCCCAAAGCCATTACCCATAGCCATGGGGGTATTTTGCTCGAGCAGTACAAGCATATGGGCTTACATTGCGATATTAAGCCGGGCGATCGTTTTTTCTGGTTCTCTACAACCGGCTGGGTGATGTGGAATATTGGCCTTTCGTCGCTGCTTGTGGGTGCTGTATTGGTGATGTATGACGGTAACCCGGCCTACCCAGAGATCGATCAATTATGGTCTTTAGCCGAAAGGGCAAAATTACAGCAGTTTGGTGGGGGTGCGGCTTATTATATTGCGGGTATGAAGGCCGGACTTGAGCCGGGTAAAAAATTCAAACTGGATGCTTTGAAGGCTATAGGTTCAACGGGCTCACCCTTACCGGAAGAGGGGTTTGAGTGGATTTATCAAAGTGTGAAAGAGGATGTGTGGTTGATTTCCATGAGTGGTGGTACGGATATCGCTTCTGCCTTTGTCGGTTCGTCGCCGTTATTGCCGGTGTATTGCGGTGAAATTCAATGTCGCATGCTGGGTGTTGATGTGCGTGCACTGGATGATAGCGGTAATGCGCTTGTGGGTGAGGTCGGTGAGATGGTTATCACCCAGCCAATGCCGTCAATGCCGATTTATTTTTGGAATGACGAGGCTGATAAGCGCTATAAAGAAAGCTACTTTGAAGAATACCCGGGCTTATGGCGGCATGGTGATTGGATGGTCTTGTCCGCTGAAGGCACTATTCAAATTATGGGGCGGTCGGATTCAACCTTGAATCGAGGCGGTATTCGTATTGGTACTAGCGAGGTGTATCGTGGCGTTGAAAAGGTTGAAGCGGTTGCCGATAGTTTGGTGGTGAGCCTAGAGCTTTCGGGTGGCCGAGCTTATATGCCGTTGTTCGTGCAATTGCAGCCGGGTTTGCGCTTGAATGAAGAGGTTATTAAACAGATAAAAGTCGCTTTGCGGTCAGACTTTAGCCCTCGTCATGTGCCTGATGCGGTTTTTCAGGTTGATGAAATACCCTACACAATGACGGGTAAAAAGCTTGAAACGCCGGTGAAAAAGATTTTAATGGGCTTTGATTTGGAAAAGTCAGTCAATCGCGACTCTATGCGGAATCCAGAGACGATTGACTATTACATTGCCTTGTCGGAGAAAACACGCGCGATGTAAAGAGTGAAGCTATTCACTTAATACCGCGTTCAGGTTTGATATGCATTAAAAAATACAGACGAAAAAAAAGCCCGCAAATATGCGGGCTTTTTTGTGGGCTATTTATTCGCCCGTGGGTACTGCGCGTTGTGTTGGGCCGGTATACAGCTGGCGTGGGCGACCGATTTTGTAGCTGTTACTGATCATTTCATCCCAGTGTGCAATCCAACCAACGGTACGACCGGTGGCGAAAATAACGGTGAACATCTCAGTGGGAATGCCAATCGCCTTCATGATGATACCGGAATAAAAATCGACATTCGGGTAGAGCTTTTTGCTGACGAAGTAGTCATCTTCAAGGGCTATTTGCTCAAGGCGTTTAGCAATTTTCAGTAGTGGGTCATTTTCCAAACCGAGCTCAGCGAGGACATCATCGCAGGCTTCTTTCATGACCTTGGCACGCGGGTCAAAGTTTTTGTAGACGCGATGGCCAAATCCCATGAGGCGGAAAGGGTCATTCTTGTCTTTGGCGCGTTTTACGAAGGCATCAATGTTTTTCTCGTCGCCAATTTCGTTAAGCATTTCGAGAACGGCTTGGTTTGCGCCACCGTGAGAGGGTCCCCATAAAGCTGCAATACCGGCTGCTATACAGGAGAAGGGGTTGGCACCGGAAGATCCGGCAAGACGGACAGTCGATGTTGATGCATTCTGTTCGTGGTCAGCATGGAGCAAAAACAATAAGTCCATGGCTTTAGCAAGAACAGGGTTTACATTGGGTTCATCACAAGGGGTGCCAAACATCATGTGTAAAAAGTTTTCAGCATAGCTCATGCCGTTGACCGGATACATATAAGGTTGGCCGATGTAATGCTTGTAACACATCGCGGCAAGTGTCGGCATTTTGGCAATAAGGCGATGCGCCGTAATCATACGATGTGTTGGGTTGGTGATGTCGAGCGAGTCGTGATAGAACGACGACATGGCCGCAACGACACCACACATGATCGACATGGGGTGTGCATCATAGCTAAAGCCGGACAGAAACTGTTCTATCGAACGGTTAACCATAGTGTGTGAGCTGATGAGATTTTCAAAGTCGACTTTTTCTTTTTCGTTGGGCAGCTCGCCATTCAATAAAAGATAGCAAGTTTCTAGGTAATTTGTGTTTTTGGCTAAGTCGTCGATGGCATAACCACGGTGTAAAAGAATGCCTTGATCGCCGTCAATGTAGGTGATTTTAGATTCGCATGACGCGGTAGAGGTAAAGCCGGGGTCGAAAGTAAAGACGTTGTTCTTGGTCAGCGAGGCAACGTCGATAACGTCCTGACCTAAGGTGCCGGACAATATAGGCAATTCGATGGCGTCTTCTCGGCCCTCAATATTGAGAGTGGCTTTTTTGTCTGTCATGGGGTCCCCTGGGAGGCATTCAGTGTTTAGGGCAGTATAAAAACTGCTGGTGTTACTTTTCAGGGGCGGAACTCTAGCCTTGTCAGCGGCTATTTGTCAATTTGCATATCAGGTGTTGCAAGGTCTGGAAGGCATTACGGTATATTATGGTGCATTAAGTTGTGCGTATGCACAAAAACAGGGCGAAAACGTGTCAAAGCGTGCTGTTTCGAATGACTTAAAGAGAGAAAAATTAAGACCTTGCGCGTATTTCATGCGTTGTATTTAAAGGTTGTTATCAATATAATGCGCGGCTTGAAAAGTGGCTCCGAGTGTGCGGCCACAATAGCCTTTTTGCAGGGCTGATTTTAATAAACAGACGGCGTTTGATAGAGTAAGACGTCAAAACAAGGGCTCAGAGGAATAGTTAGTCGTGAATGATAAAAGACCTGTTAATCTGGATATTGGAACCATAGACCTTCCAATAACCTCTTATGTTTCTATTCTCCATCGCGTGTCGGGTGTGGCACTTTTCGTCATAAGCGGCTTATTTATAGGCATGTTGGATCGCAGTCTGGCGAGCGAACAAAGCTTTGATGCGCTTAAAAATATACTGACACATCCTGTTGCCCTCGTTGTTCTTTGGGGCATGTTGGCTGCTTTGGCGTACCACGCTGTTGCGGGTATTCGCCATTTGTTTATGGATTTTGGTGTTGGTGAAACACTTGAAGGCGGAAAGCTGGGCGCAAAAATCGTGCTGGTTGTCGCGGGTGTGTTGATTCTCTTATCGGGGGCATGGGTATGGCTGTAACAAATGTAACAAGTTTTGGTCGCAGTGGCCTATCTGACTGGATAGTGCAGCGTGTCAGTGCTGTGGTACTGACGGCTTATCTGGTTTTTATTGTTGGCTATATACTTTTGACGCCTGAAGTTGATTATGCGAGCTGGAAAGCATTGCACAGCGGTTTTTGCGTGCGTTTATTGACCGTGTTTGCGGTTTTATCACTGGCGGCACATGCGTGGATAGGTATGTGGGCGGTATTGACCGACTACGTGACCGTGCGTTTGATGGGTGCAAAAGCGACGCCGCTAAGGATCTTTTTACAGCTGGGTATGATTGCAGTCGTGCTGACTTACGTGATCTGGACTATTGCTATTCTCTGGGGAAATTAAATTAATGGCTAAGATGAGAACGATCTCTTTTGATGGCGTGATTATTGGTGGCGGTGGTGCGGGCATGCGTGCTTCGTTACAACTGGCGCAATCGGGCTATAAAACAGCGGTTATTACCAAGGTATTCCCAACGCGCTCACACACCGTGTCTGCTCAGGGTGGTATTACTTGTGCAATTGCGAGTGATGATCCTGATGATCAGTGGCAGTGGCACATGTACGACACGATAAAAGGCTCTGATTATATTGGAGACCAAGAAGCCATTGAATATATGTGTTCAGTGGGCCCCGAAGCTGTTTTTGAGCTGGAACATATGGGCTTGCCTTTTTCCCGTACAGAAGAAGGACGAATTTATCAGCGTCCTTTCGGTGGGCAATCGAAAGATTACGGCAATGGCGGTCAGGCTGCGCGTACGTGTGCGGCGGCTGATCGTACGGGTCATGCTTTATTGCATACCCTGTATCAGGCAAACCTGAAAAGTAATACCACGTTTTTGAATGAATGGTTCGCCATTGACCTTGTGAAAAACAAGGACGGCGCTGTTGTTGGTGTTATTGCCATCGATATGGAAAGCGGTGAAACGGTTTATGTGAAATCGAAGGCCACTGTTTTTGCGACCGGTGGTGCGGGGCGTATTTACGCGTCTACGACCAATGCGCATATCAATACAGGTGATGGTATTGGCATGGCTTTGCGTGCCGGCTTCCCTGTTCAAGACATTGAAATGTGGCAGTTCCACCCAACCGGTATTCACGGTGCTGGTGTACTTGTTACCGAAGGTTGTCGTGGTGAAGGTGGTTATCTGATCAATAAAGATGGCGAGCGCTTTATGGAGCGTTATGCGCCGAATGCGAAAGATCTCGCCGGACGTGATGTTGTTGCGCGCTCGATGGTGCTTGAGATTCTTGAAGGTCGTGGCTGCGGTCCTGACGGGGATCACGTGATGTTGAAACTCGATCATCTTGGAAAAGACGTTTTACACAGTCGCCTACCGGGTATTTGTGAGTTATCTGAAACTTTCGCACACGTTGACCCTGTTGAAGCGCCTGTTCCTGTTGTGCCAACCTGCCATTATATGATGGGTGGTATTCCAACCAATGTTAACGGACAAGCTTTAACCGTCGATGCAGAAGGCAATGATGAAGTCATCGAAGGTTTATTTGCCTGTGGTGAAGTTGCTTGTGTGTCTGTACACGGTGCTAATCGCTTGGGTGGTAACTCCTTGTTAGATCTCGTCGTTTTCGGTCGAGCAGCGGGTTTGTACATTGAGAAGTCATTGCGTGAAGGTATTGAGCTTGATGCCGCGACAGAAGACGATATTGACGCGGCTTGTGCGCGTATTAATCGCTTAAATGAAGGCAAAGGCGGCGATAAAACGGCTGTTTTGCGTAAAGAGCTGCAAGCAATAATGCAGAACCACTTCGGTGTTTTCCGACGTGGTGATTACATGCAGGAAGGCATCAAGAAGCTGGCTGATTTACGTAAGCGTGTCGAGAATGTTCGGCTCGACGATACCAGTGCTGCTTATAACACCGCTCGTATTGAAGCCTTGGAATTGCAGAACCTGCTAGAAGTTGCTGAAGCAACGGCCATTGTTGCTGAAGAGCGCAAAGAAAGCCGTGGTGCGCATGCCCGTGAAGATTTTGCCGACCGCGATGATGAAAATTGGTTGTGTCATTCGATCTATACACCAACAGACAAAAGCGTGTCGAAACGAGCCGTTAACTTTTCTCCAAAAACGCGTGAAGCGTTTCCGCCAAAAGCGCGGGTTTACTAAACAGTATAGGGCTGCTTAAGATATGCTTACAGTAAGTGTTTATCGTTATAACCCAGATACGGACGCTGCGCCGTACATGCAGGATTTTCAGTTAGACACCGAAGGCAAAGACATCATGGTGCTTGATGTTCTTGAGCTTTTGAAAGAAGAGGACAGTACGCTGGTTTTCCGCCGATCTTGTCGGGAAGGGGTGTGCGGTTCTGATGGTGTGAATATTAATGGTAAGAATGGTCTGGCTTGTGTAACGCCTTTGTCTGAGTGCGTGAAGAAAAACAAGCTGGTTTTACGTCCTTTACCCGGACTGCCTGTTATTCGTGATTTAGTGATCGATATGGCGCAGTTTTACGCGCAGTATGAAAAGGTTCAGCCGTATCTGATAAATAACTCGCCAACGCCTGCTATTGAGCGTTTGCAGACGCCGGAAGAAAGGGAAAAGCTCGACGGTTTGTATGAGTGCATACTCTGCGCCTGTTGTTCGACGAGCTGCCCATCTTTCTGGTGGAATCCGGATAAATTTATTGGCCCCGCTGGCTTGTTACAGGCGTATCGCTTTTTGGCCGATAGCCGAGATACCGCGAAAGAAGAGCGTTTATCTAAACTTGACGATCCTTTCTCAGTATTTCGCTGTCATGGCATTCAGAATTGTGTCTCGGTGTGCCCTAAGAGCTTAAATCCAACACAAGCGATAGGTCATATTCGTAACATGCTGCTGAGCAGCGCAACCTGATCAAGTTTATGCAGTTACAAAAGTAGCAGTGGGTTTTTCTATGCTAATGCTGAGCTTGATGGGGTAAAACCTACCACGTATTTAAGTTGGGATTAGAAAGATGCAAGACAGCATTATGGCGCAGTTTTTAAAGTCGTCCCACTTTTCAGAGGGCAACGCAGCTTACATAGAAGGCTTGTACGAAACGTATTTACACAACCCCAATGGCGTGCCAGAAGAATGGCGCGCCTGCTTTGACTCTCTGCCCAAAGTTGATGGCTTTTCTGGTGCAGACGCCTCGCATAAAACCATTCAAGAACACTTCGAATTACTTGGGCGCAAGCGCTCGAGACCTTTGCCGGCACCCGGTTCTGGTGGCGTTAATGTTGATCATGAGCGCAAACAGGTCAAAGTTCTTCAGCTGATTGCTTCTTATCGGGAGCGTGGTCACCAAAAAGCCAACCTTGACCCCTTGGGTATTATGGAGCGGGAAGAGGTACTTGATTTAGGGCTGAACTTCCACGGTCTCAATAAGGCTGATTTAGAGACAACCTTCCAAACAGGCCCTTTATATATTGGCAAGGAAGAGGCCACTCTGCGAGAAATTTGTGCGCATATGGAGGCAACCTACTGTGGTCAAGTAGGCCCTGAGTTTATGCATATCACGAATTTAGCGGAAAGACAGTGGCTACAGCAGCGCTTTGAATCGGTGAAGTCGCGCCCTACATACGGTGATGAGGCGAGGATTAATGTCTTAATGCGGCTCGCTGCTGCTGAGGGTATTGAAAAGCATCTGGATTCAAAATACCCAGGGACCAAGCGTTTTGGTTTGGAAGGTGGCGAAAGCATGATCCCTATGCTTGATGGCTTGATTCAGCGAGCCGGAGAGTATGGGGCGCGTGAGATTGTGCTTGGCATGGCCCACCGTGGGCGACTAAATGTCCTTGTTAATGTGCTGGGTAAAAACCCTGCAGACCTCTTTGATGAGTTTGAAGGTAAAAAATCATTAAATACTTCCGGTGATGTGAAGTACCACCAAGGCTTTTCATCGAATGTTATGACGCCCGGCGGAGAGCTGCATCTCGCTTTGGGGTTTAACCCTTCTCACCTTGAAATCTCTGCGCCTGTTATCGAAGGCTCAGCGAGGGCGCGACAAGATCGGCGTCTGGACGCTGATGGCAGTGAAGTTGTGCCCATTATTATTCACGGTGACGCGGCATTTGCCGGCCAAGGCGTGGTGATGGAGACTTTTCAAATGTCTCAAA
>JQIA01001313.1_pt1 | contig 13364 bp, 9 predicted proteins | sample 811431 | NCBI WGS metagenome assembly JQIA01 (sample SAMN02998118, study PRJNA258478) | marine sediment metagenome | biome: marine; feature: seafloor; material: sediment; isolation source: oil-polluted sediment collected from 3 locations (0.5 km, 0.7 km and 0.9 km)... | place: USA: Gulf of Mexico ... | reverse complement strand
CCATCGGCATTACCGGGTGCATCCGGGCTAGACACTTTTTTGGGGGCAGCGTATAAACTTGTGCAGGAAGGGGTTCTTAGCTTGTCTCAAATGGTTGATGCCTGCTCAACAAACCCGGCGAAACTGTGCGGTGAAAATAAAACCGGATTTGAAAAGGGCGCTAGAGCAAATCTGATATGCGTTGATTTTGAAGCATGCCGACAATTAAAAAGAAATGACTTTATCAGTAGTGGAAAAAACTCACCATTCATTGGGTGGGAGTTTTGTGCCGAGGTGAAGCAGGTTTTCATTGATGGCCGCATGGTTGATGTGTAATAAGTAAGGCAATGATTGAGGCAATTCGGAGTGTTTTACCTTATGATTTGTTATGACCAGCCTCCTAGAGAGTGATATTACTTGCCTGGAGTGCAAAGATAAGAGAGAATGCTTTTATATACAATAATGTACAAGGCTTTATGAATTTAAAGAAACTCATAAATGGTGTTTGGTTTCCGTGGCTTATCGCAAGTCTTATTCTTGTGACATTTTCCATTACCTTTTTTTCTTTACAATACTTTTCACAGCTTAGACACCGCAATATTGAACAAGATGAACTTAGTTACCTTGCCCGCCTTGGTGAGAGTTGCTATATACAGCATGTAAATGGTCTTGAAATGGAATCACTGCTGGTAGCTCCAATGATGGGGCAGCAGGGTCGTTTTGCTGAGTTTTCTGAAAAAACCCATAGTATTTTTAATTCCTTCCTGGCCATTAACCGTATTAATACGCAGGGAGAAATTGTAGAGGTCTATCCGTACGAACCGAATAAAAATGCTTTAGGCGCAAATGTATTAAAACATAAATCACTTATTGTTCAGGACGCTGCAAGAAAAGCACTTGAGAGTAAAGTGACTGTCAATACATCTCCTGTTCCTCTCCTTCAAGGAGGTATGGGTTCTGTTATCTATATTCCACAAATTCATGATGGAAAATTAACGGGCTTGATAAATGGTGTTTTTCGATACGAGGACTTCCTGAATAGCTGTTTAAAAAATACGCCGAGTTTTTTTCAACGTATGAATCTTCAATTTAACGGTGTAGATTTATTAGATCATCCAAAAATTGAAGATTCGGTTGTTTTAGAGCAAACCATTTTATTTGGTGATTTAGAGTTGAAATTAACACTTCAGAATACTCCGAATAACCAAAGTCTTTCCTCTACAATTGCGCAGTTTGCCATTTTGGTTCTAGGCTTTTTAGTTTCGATTTTAGTGGCTTACTTGCTGCGTAAGAGCGGTATGATGCAGCGTCGGGCAGAAGACAATGAGCTTACTTCACAACGTTTATATAATCAGATTCATGTCGGTATATTCATTCTTCAGGATGGCCATATTATTCAACCCAACCAGGCATCTTCCGAATTAACCGGAAGGACTACGGAAGAATTGGCTACGGTAAGTTTTTTGGAGATTCTACACCCGGATTACCGCAAGCAAGTAACTGAAAACCACATTCGACGCTTAAAAGGGATGAGTATCCCAACATCTTACGAGCTTAAGCTTTTAAAGAAAAGCGGTGAAGCTATATGGGTGCATCTTGATACAGGTATTATTAGCTGGAAAGGTAAGCCTGCAACGCTGAATGTTGTTAAGGATATATCCGAGGTGAAAATGCTTCAGGCGCAAATTGCGGAAGCTGAGCGTATGGAAGTCCAGGGTTTGATGGCAAGTGGACTTGCCCATGACTTTAATAATATTCTTACCAGTATTGGTGGCTATACTGAAATGTTATTGATGGATTTACAATCGGATGGAGCTGGTCAGTCAAGCATTGAAATGCTTGAAGCCGTTCAACAGCAGGTATTGAGTGCGTCCCAATTAACAAGGCAATTATTAGGCTTGGCTAAGGGAAGTGCTAATAAAGTAGAGGTCTTTGACCTGAATGAGGTGATTGAAGATAGTGTCGTGCTATTTCAACGAACGCATAAAGGTATAGCCTGTCAATTTGATCGTGATGGTGATCAAATGATTGTCGAGGCGGATAAAGGCCAGGTTGAACAGATTTTATTGAACCTGCTGGTTAATTCCGACAATGTTTTATCTGGGAAGGGTGATATTCTTATCATGCTGGCTTGCCAGGAACTTGAAGAGAGAGAAGCTCAACTAAAAGGCTTGAGTGCTGGAAAATATTTTTGTGTAACTTTAGAAGATAGTGGCCCGGGTGTTGCGGAAGAATTAAGGTCGAAGATATTTCAACCATTTTTCACGCAAATGAGCGGTGTGAAAAAAGGAACCGGACTAGGCCTTGCATCTGCCTTAAGTATTGCCAAAAAACATGGAGGTTCTTTGCTGGCGGGTGAGCCTAAATATCTTAAAGGTATTCATATGGAACTGTATATAAAAGCCAGTGATAAACCTCAGATGCACAAAAAGCCAGTGGGCGAAGATACTTTTTTATGCTCCGGGTTGATTGCTATAGTGGATGATGAAGATAGTGTTAGAAAAACAATATCAGGTTTACTGACGAGACACGGGTGTGAAATAGTAGACTTTGATAATGGCAAGTCATTCCTTGACTGGGTCGATTCTACGTCTGTTAAACCGGCTTTGCTGGTGCTGGATATGGTTATGCCTGAAATGGATGGGTATGATGTTTTTAGTGCGCTTCGTGTTAATCATCCTCAGATACCTGTTCTCATTGTGACAGGTTATGCTCGAGATGATCTGGTGAAAAACATTCTTATTGAGCCTGCGACGAACCTTTTGAAAAAACCTTTTGTCATGACAGATCTTATTGCTGCAATTAATCGTCTAACTGAGGACAAGTCGCGTTAAATTTGGCTTTTCTGATGAATTAGTACGGTTTAAATTGAATTCTTTGTAAAATATCGTCTATCTCCCTTGAAAGGGTGTGGCATCATATCAATATCTGGTTACAATACGTGGTTCGGATATAATGAGGTGGTTCATGCCAATTTATGAATACCAGTGTGAGGCATGCGGCCATAAACTGGAAAAAATACAAAAAATAAGTGACCCTGTTTTAGTGGATTGTCCTGAATGCGATACGCCAAAACTCAATAAATTAATATCTGCCGCAGGCTTCAGGCTTAAAGGTAGTGGTTGGTATGAGACAGATTTTAAGTCTGGCGGTCAAAAAAAGAATATTGCTGATTCTGATTCATCTACAAAAAAAGGTGGATGTTCAGGTGGTAGCTGTAGTTCATAGTGATTTGATGAGTTGGAAGACTTCATTAAGTTGAATAATAGTATATAGAATGATGAATGATTTCATCATCATAAAAGTTTTTTGAGGTAGTTTATGCGATCACATTTTTGTGGTCTGGTTGATGAGACACTCGTTGACCAGCAAGTAGAATTATGCGGATGGGCTGATACCCGACGCGACCATGGCGGCGTTATCTTTATTGATTTAAGAGATCATAAGGGAATAGTTCAGGTTGTTATTGAGCCGGATCAGCAGCAGGCATTTGATAATGCGAAGGACGTTCGCTATGAATATTGTCTTCGTATTGTTGGTACAGTAAAAATTCGCCCTGAAGGTCAGCATAATAACAAGCTACACTCGGGTAAAATTGAAGTTATTGTTGAAGAATGTGAAGTTTTGAACGCTGCTAAACCCTTACCATTTCAACTGGATGAGGATGCCGGAGAAGAGATTCGTTTACGCTATCGTTATTTGGATTTAAGACGGCCTAAAATGCAGGACACATTGCGCATGCGTGCAAATGTGACTTCGGCTATTCGTTCATATGTTGAAAAATTAGGTTTCATTGATATTGAAACACCTATCTTAACGCGAGCAACTCCTGAAGGTGCACGTGATTATCTGGTTCCTTCGCGGGTGCATGATGGCGAGTTCTATGCTTTGCCTCAATCCCCTCAGTTGTTTAAACAAATGCTGATGATGTCTGGAATGGACCGATACTATCAGATAGCTCGTTGTTTTCGAGACGAAGACCTGCGTGCAGATAGACAGCCTGAATTCACACAGCTTGATATGGAGATGGCTTTCGTTGAGCAGCAGGATGTTCAGGATATGGCGGAAGGACTTCTTAAGCACGTATTTAAGGAAGTGATGGACATAGAGCTGGCTGAAGCATTTCCTGTCATAACTTATGCAGAGGCAATGCGGTTGTACGGTTCGGATAAACCTGATTTAAGAAATCCTTTAAAACTCGTAGATATTGCTTCTGCGGTTAAAGATGTTGATTTTAAAGTATTCTCTATACCAGCAAATGAGGAAGGTGGGCGTGTTACTGTATTAAGGGTTCCTGGAGCCGCTAAAGTACTCACACGTAAACAAATAGATGACTATGCTCCATTTGTCGCTCGTTACGGTGCTAAAGGCCTAGCATGGATCAAAGTTAATGATAAAGCTGCTGGTAGGGATGGATTACAGTCACCTATCGTTAAGTTCCTACATGATGAAGCCTTAACAGGGATTCTAGAACTTACAGGTGCCGAGGATGGTGACATTCTGTTCTTTGGTGCAGGCTCATGGCAAACTGTTTCTGACTATATGGGTCAGTTGCGTCTTAAGGTTGGAAACGATCTTGATTTGACGGAGTCTGGTTGGAAGCCGTTATGGGTAGTAGATTTTCCTATGTTTGAATGGGATGAAAAAGCGCAGCGCTGGTTCGCGATGCACCATCCATTCACATCACCTAAGCTTGATAACATAGAAAACCTGAAGGCAAACACTCATGACCAGAATGCAAAAGCATATGACATGGTTTTAAATGGTGTTGAGCTGGGTGGCGGTTCTATTCGAATACACAAGCAAGATGTTCAGAAGACAGTATTTGAACTGCTGGGTATTTCTGATGAAGAGGCAAATGGTAAGTTTGGTTTCTTACTGGAAGCACTTCAGTATGGTTGTCCGCCACATGGTGGTATTGCCTTTGGACTGGACCGGATGTGCGCACTATTTGCAGGTGTTACATCTATTCGCGACGTTATTCCTTTCCCGAAAACAACCACAGCAAGCTGTCTGGTGACTTCTGCGCCTTCGGCTGTTGGTGATGCACAGTTAAAAGAGTTGCATATTAAAGTGGCTGAGAAGCCTAAGATAGCTGAAGAATAACGACAAAGTGCGTCGGGCTGATATTGTATATTAGCCCGACGACAATCTAATGAACTATCCTGTTATTTTTCTATTAATCTTATTCCATTTTTTTCGATTTTAATAACACGAAGTTTGTATAAACTGCCAATAGTCTTTTTAAATGCGCCCTTACTCATACCGAAAATATCCGAAATTAATTTTGGGTCTGATTTATCGTGAACAGGTGCAAAACCGTTATTTTCTTTGAGATGTTTTTCAATAGCGATCGCATATTTATCACGTGTGACTTGACCACCCTGTAAGCTAAGGTCAATTTTTCCGTCGGGTCGGATATTGTCAATAAAGCCTTTAATCGATTGGCCAAAACTTAAGCGCTGATGTACATCATTCTTATATAAAATACCCCAGTGGCTATGATTTATTATTGCTTTAAATCCAAGGTCGGTGGTATTGGCAATAATCAGGTCGACTTCTTGTTTAGGAAGGAAGTCATGTTCTTTTTCATCATCGAGAAACTTATCAACGTATGAGGAGGCAACAATTCTTCCATCATTTTTATCGACATACAGATATACCAGATAAGAATGGCCAACCCTCATTGTTCTATGTTGTTTAGCAAAGGGCACTAAGACGTCTTTTTCAAGCCCCCAGTCGAGGAACGCACCAATATTGTTGGAATCGACAACTTCTAAATAAGCAAACTGCCCCACACGAGCTTTTGGCTTCTGTGTTGTAGCAACAGGGCGGTCTTCTGAGTCCAGATAAATAAAAACCTCAATGCTATCGCCAATCGATAATCCTGATGGCATGTGTTTGCGGGGAAGTAGCACATCGCCAAGATTGATGGCATTTAAATAGACACCAAAATCAACGGCACGTATAACTTCTAGTTCGTAGCTGTGGCCAATTTTAATCATATGTTTTTAATCATCAGGTTTATAGAATAGTTATTATTATACAGGTGTTCTTATCGTTTTTGATTTTTGCTGAGTACTTTAATGTGATTACTTCCAAACATTTTTATTACCGATTGTAAGAAATAAATCCTCAACTTCTTTTCTGGCCCAAGCTGTCTTTCTGAGAAACTTAAGGCTGGATTTAATGCTTGGGTCACTTGTAAAACATCGAATCTTAATACGTACTCCCAATTTTTCCCAACCAAAATGATCAACTAGTTTGGTAAGAATATGTTCTAGGGTTTTTCCATGTAATGGATTATTTTCTTGTTTATTTGTCATAAGTAATCGTGTGTTCATCAGCTTAGGACCTATTTTATCATGTGTGTGATAAATCCACATCAAGCATATTCAATATTAAATAAAACCAGTAATTGATGTGACTAATACAATATTTAGAGATTACAAAATAGATTATGCTTCGACTTGTTTGCTTTTACTGTAGACATAGCAATTAAAAACCTTCATTATTTAGTGGTGTGATTTTTATAGGATGTTGAAATGTATAAGAACTTTGCTTGTTTTATTTTATTTGCTCTATTAAGTGGAGTCAGTGTTGCGGATGATGGCGAGGCTCTTGCGGTTGTTAAAGAAGTTTGTCAGCTATGTCATGGGATGGAAGGTGAAGCCTCGAATGTAGTATATCCTCGTCTTGCCGGACAAAATAAAAATTATATTAACAAGCAGCTTCACGATTTTAAAAGTGGAAAGAGACTGGGCAGTATGAATGATATTGCAATGAATCTTAGCGATGCTCAGATGGAGTCTCTGGCTACTTATTTTAGTCAGAAACCTGTGTTAAAGCACAAGGTGAGAAATAAAGAATTTTCACAAGTTGGCTGGTATATTTTCCATAAAGGTAATAAATATTCATCTGTACCAGCTTGTTCAAGTTGTCATGGTAAGAATGGGGAAGGAACGGATTTGTTGCCAAGACTGGCAGGGCAGCACAAACGTTATATCGAAGATCAGCTCAATATGTTCCATGAGCGTGAAAGAACAAATGATAATGCTATTATGCGCTCAGTGGCAGCGAAGCTAACTGAAATGGAAATAGCAGCAGTTGCTCTTTATATCAGCGGGCTGGAATAGTATAGGTATTTGTTAGAGAACGAATGCAGCTAAAACATGCGGCATCAGCTAAAAAACGAATAGAATTCATACGGAAAGCTTCATAAACTGATGAATACAGCAATGATGGCAGAGTCATTGATGGGCTCATTTACAGACCTCTAGTTTTGCCTTAAGCAATGAAAACTAGAGGTCTGTTAGTATTTTATGATCAATTAAACCCCAATGAATTAGAAGCTCATTAACGAATCAACAAAAAGTTTGTTTTACTTTCGAGTAACATACGTGTTGTAAAGCTTCCAAAGAAAAACCCATGGACTTTTCCATGGCTGAAAGCCCCCATGCTTGTTATGTCTATATCATGTTCTTGTTGATAACGGGTGAGTTCATCTATCGGGTCACCAACCAAAGCCTGGGTGACTAGATTTGGATTTGAATCACCAAGCACTTCCTGAGCATCAGCAATAAGCTGCTCAGCATCTGCTATGTTTTTTTGTACGCACACCACATGAATGTTTATGGATTTGTTACAAAAAGTTCCGAGCTTTAACTGCTCCAGTGCTTTTCTGGATGTTGGACTACCATTGTAAGCAAACATCATGGTTTTTGGTTCGGTGAAATCTTTCTTGACAATAAAAACAGGTTTGTTGATGGCTCGAATAGCTTCTTCAAGTTGAGAACCTAAACCTTTATTCTCTCCATGGTCCTCACCTTTTGAACCAATGACGACCATTGCGATTTCGCTCTCAAGGTCAATTAATGCTTCGGGGAGGGTGCCATGGCGCTGTTTTGCAATAATATTTGTGAGGCCGGCTTGCTCTGCCATTGATTTAACATCATTTAATATGGCTTTGCCTTCCGTTAATAATTGTTTGCTTTCCTGACGTTCTTCTTCTGAAAGTTCGCTTAGTAGTTCACGACGAATATTTGGTGTTAAATTACCTTCGTGATGCGCATGCTCACTCTTGTGAGAATGTTCAATTGTATGCAAAAACTTAATAGGCGACTGACTGTTTTTAGAGATCCAGATAGCATATTCAGCTGCAGAATGGCTTCTTTCAGACCCGTCTATCCCCGTAAGAATAAGGCCGTTGTTTGCCGTTTTATCTTGTGGTGTAGTCATTATTAATGTCCCCCCATGATTTTATCAATTTGATCTGGTTTATCGTGAACAGCAAATTTGTCCAGCATTGTTTCGGTGGCACTATTAATACCAACGATAGTAACGTCAGCACCTTCGCGGCGAAGTTTGATGACAACTTTATCTAATGCTGCTACGGCAGTGATGTCCCAAAAATGAGTCCTGTGTACATCGATAATTATTTTATCTACCGCTTCTTTAAAGTCAAAGTATGAAATGAATTTATCGGACGAATTAAAAAACACTTGTCCAACCACCTGATAAGTACGTACGTCATTTGCATCATCGTAGCTGGATTCAACATACATAAACTGGCTGAGACGTTGCGCCATAAATAGTGCGCCAATAAGAATACCAGTGAAAACACCAAGTGCCAGGTTATGAGTCCAGATGACAACAATAACTGTGGCAATCATCACTATCGATGCGCTTTTAGGATGTGTTTTAAGTTCTTTAAGAGATGCCCAGCTAAAGGTTCCAATGGATACCATGATCATCACGGCAACTAAAGCTGCCATTGGGATGATTTTGAGAATATCACTCATGAAAACAACAAGTATCAATAGAAATAAACCGGCAACCATAGTTGATAAACGTCCACGTCCGCCAGATTTTACATTGATGATAGATTGGCCAATCATCGCGCAACCAGCCATACCACCAATTAGACCTGAGCCAATATTAGCAATTCCCTGACCCTTGCATTCGCGTTTCTTATCACTTTCTGTGTCGGTCAGTTCGTCCACCACATTAGCTGTCATAAGAGATTCAAGCAGGCCAACAACCGCTATGGAAATAGAGTAGGGCAATACGATCTTGAGTGTTTCAAAATTCAGAGGTACATCCGGCCACAGAAATATTGGCAGAGTATCAGGTAAGTCTCCCATGTCACCAATTGTCCTGACATCTATGCCCATATAGTGCACGATAAGAGTTATGGTAATGATATTAACAAGTGGAGAAGGCAGTAATTTACCAATGACTGGTACATAAGGAAACAGGTAAATAATACCAAGCCCAAGAGCCGTTAACGCATAGACATGCCAGCTTACATTGGTGAGTTCCGGAAGTTGTGCCATAAAGATAAGGATTGCAAGCGCATTTAAAAATCCGGTCATGACCGACTTTGAAACAAAACTCATGAATTTATGCAGGTTTAGATAACCAGCGAGAATTTGAAAAATCCCGGCAAGTACAGAAGCCGCCAGTAAGTACTGCAAACCATAATCTTTAACTAATGTCACCATAAGAAGTGCAGTTGCAGCGGTCGCGGCGGAAATCATACCTGCACGCCCGCCTACAATTGCAATAACAACGGCAATAGCAAAGGATGCATATAAACCTACTTTAGGATCAACGCCTGCAATAATGGAAAATGCGATAGCTTCTGGTATAAGAGCAAGAGCCACTACTATTCCGGCAAGGACATCACCACGAATATTTCCAACCCAGTCTTGTTTAGGAGATAACAGCATAGGATGTATCCTGTGTTATCACGTTGGGCATTAATCGCACGTTAGGGTGTATTACAACATTCATAAGTAAAAAATAACCAAGCATTTATATTAGCGAAGACTTATACCACACAAACCTTAAGTGGTCTAACAGTAGTGTTGGAATGATGGTCTATACATACCATAAAACAATCAAGTTTATACCGGTTAATTGTTACATACCCATCATGCATTATGTTTTATGAACTGCCAGGCTAAAAATTGACACATTATTTTGTTTGACAAAAATATGTGTGACGCATTAAGTTTGTGTATGTATAAAGCGCATGTATTAAATTCATCAACCATGATTTATCACCTTCAACGTATATTTATCACTATTTTTCTTTGTGGTTTTTCTGTATGTGGCTTCGCTGTGCCTGTTATTGGGCCGCCGGGAATTGTCATGGCAAGCTCTCCGCATGAGCTTGGCGTTGGTGTTGTAACAGAAATCACTCATAACTCTATTAGTTTGTCTGAGGTTGATTCGTTAACTGGGAGCCTCCCTCTTAATTTAACCGTTATGATTAATCTAGATGATTCTGCATGGATTAGCTTGGATGATAAAGTAATATTCAGTGTGTCCCGTTATAAGAAAACAGCGAATAAGTCAGCTTATGCGCCTCGCAAAAAGGGCCCGGTGATTGTTGCTTTAATAGGAGCTAATCCTGCAATATTCAAATATTCGCAAAAAATGTCGAGATATTTTGAAAAATTAGTGCTAAAACAAAAGCAGTCAACGACTCAGCTTATGGATTTGGATGGAAATGAATCAGCACATGTGAAAACCTTTTGGGTAAGTGAAGTTGGCTTTGATACGCATAGACTAGGTTCGATTGAAGGCAAACGTAAACAGCAGTTAATAGGTTTTGTGTTAGACCGTGAAGTTGAGGTAGAAGCTCGGAATCTTATTTTCAATAGATTGTTTTTGGAGCCTTCTTTTTCTAAAGAACGTCCTCAGCTTTTTGAGGTTACGCGTAAAATAATTAGTCAATCAATCGCTAAGGGCCAAGAGGGTAAAGACCAACTATTGCTTATATCCGCTTTAAAGTGGCTTGGTGATGATGTCAAACTAGAAGACCTTGATTTATTGAAAGCCATGATGAGAAATAACAATGTATCGGTTGTTGAGACTTCGTTGAATAACTTGCGGAGTTTAGGTTCTCATTATGAAAATGAAGCAATGATAAAAGCGCTTTCAGAAAACCCTACAAAAAATATTAAACGGCTTATTCACTTGAGAAGACGCTGATCAATGAGCTTAAATTACCGTAACTATATTGGCCTGTAACAAATCTGAAGATTGTTTCAATAGCCAAATATTAACATGTTAAAAGAAGTATAAATTATGAATGTATTATTAAAAGTGACACTATTTACTCTTACGGGCTTATGTATTATGACGGATAGCCTTGCCGTTGGCAGCGGAGTAACAAGTGAAGTGGTAGCCGAAGTACGACATGATACTTCACGCCCTTTAAGAGAGCTTCTTCTCAATATTCGTACACCGGATACCCCTGTGGAAATTCATGAGGTAGGTAATATATTCCTTACGATGGATGATCAGTGGAAAACCGATGTGGAATTAAGCCTTGAGCCGTCTAGTGCTAATGTACAAAGGTCAGTTCGGGCAGTAACGGCCAATCCTGTTGTAGATTCAAGTTTTGAGGGTATGAGTAATACTACGGGAGTTTTACCACCTGATACCAACGGTGATGTAGGTTTAACGCAATATATCCAATATATAAATACCGGTTGGTCAGTGTTTGACAAAGCGACAGGTGCTGAACTTTCAGGACCCAATGCGGGCAATTCTTTCTGGGCGGGTTTTGGCGGAATATGTGAGAGCAGTAATTCAGGAGATCCCATTGTGTTATATGATGAGTTAGCTGATCGGTGGATGTTTAGCCAGTTTACTACTTCAGCGGAACCGGCGCAGTGTTTCGCTGTTTCAACTACATCAGATCCTCTGGGACCTTATCATCGGTATGAATTTCCTTTCACCCCTTTTAATGATTACCCGCACATAGGCGTATGGAGTGATCAGGGGGGAGCACAAAGTAGTTATGTTTTTGTTACCCATGATTTTGATTTTTCTGTGGACCCTCCTCAATTTGTAGGCGCTTCTTTTGTTGCTGTGGATAGAAATTCTATGATTGCTGGAAATGCAGCAGAAATGGTGCGTTTTTCAGGAATCAATGCTTATGGTGCACAGCCACCACATCTGGAAGGATTAACGCTGCCAACGAGCGGAACATGCGCTCCATTTGTACACATGCGTTCGCAACGTGATGGATATCGGTTTTGGGATTTTTGCGTAGATTGGAATACACCGGCTAATACGACATTGAGTGCTGAGCTCGTGTTATTGTCTGATTCATACAGTCAGGCAGTTGGCAGTATTCCGCAACCGGGTACAAGTGAAGAATTAGATTCCTTTGCCAGTAATACAATGTACCGGGCGAGTGTAAGGTCTTTTGGTGAAGGTGGCTATTTTGAAAATGCCATGACGATTAACCATGTAACAAATGTTGGAAATAATATTGCAGGAATTCGCTGGCTGATCATCAATATTCCTAATCAACGAGAAGCTATATCTAAAGGAGGCTTTGAAGATGATGAGCTGTTATTGAGCACATTGAGTATTATTGATCAAGGCAATTATTCACCCGACAGTGAGCATCGTTGGATGGGCTCTATAAGCATGGACAAAGATGGTGGTTTAGGATTAGGTTATTCTGTAGGTAGTGAAGTAAGAAGTCCTGAAATTCGCCTGACAGGGCGTAAATTTAGTGACCCGACAGGACAATTGTCTGCAGAAGTAGATTGCACTATTGGAGCAACAGGTAGTCAGACTTCAACCTTTGATCGCTGGGGAGATTACTCTTCTATGAGTATCGATCCTGTTGACCATTGTACTTTCTGGTTTACCACAGAATATTTGGCGACAACGAGTACCGCCAACTGGACTACCCGAATCTGTAGCTTTCATATGCCGGACTGTGGTCAGGGTTCATTTAAAGTGATGGCGCTTGAAGATCAAAAAGTGACAATGTGTGCTGCAACGGATCCTGATCCGCGTTGGCGGCTTGATGTTATGTCTACAGGCGCGTATAACGCAGATATTACACTCAGTGTATTAGGTCTACCCGCACCAGCCGTTGCCAGTTTTACTAAATCCGTTATTAGTGAGTTTCCTTCGGCATCAACCATTACGTTAACTAATGTGTCTTCTCTCGCTCATGGGGATTACAATTTTGATGTTCAGAGTATTGGCGGTATTGGGACCCAGCTGGAACAGCTAACCTTGGGAGTCTCTCAAAATTTACCTTCCGTACCCGTTGCTTTAAGCCCTGCTAATAATTCAATAGATAATAGTGTGAAACCCCATCTGACATGGGATGCACTTGGTTCTGCTAGTACCTACATTGTGGAAATTTCAACGGATAGTGGTTTTAATACTATTATTGAGTCAGCTGAGGTGACTCAAACAGACTATTATGTACATCAGGTTCTTGCTGAAAGCACAGATTATTATTGGCGTTTAACAGCTAAAAATTATTGTGGAGTCGGAGTGAGTTCACCTGTGTTTTCTTTCACAACGGGTGTTCCGGGAACATGTCCTGGAGGAACAAC
>JQIA01001311.1_pt1 | contig 13370 bp, 9 predicted proteins | sample 811431 | NCBI WGS metagenome assembly JQIA01 (sample SAMN02998118, study PRJNA258478) | marine sediment metagenome | biome: marine; feature: seafloor; material: sediment; isolation source: oil-polluted sediment collected from 3 locations (0.5 km, 0.7 km and 0.9 km)... | place: USA: Gulf of Mexico ... | reverse complement strand
CATTTTTCTGTAATACCACACATTAACGGTACTAATCAAAAAAACATAAACGATGTGTGTCAGCTCTAGGCTCATTGTGACTGCTAGATATATTGATTCGGCTCTTAATTTATGACCGCTTACAGCCCCAAAGCTGTCGGTATGGTACTAAAACCTAAGGTCTTCAAAGTGGCAGCTAGTGACCTTAGAACAATGAACAATGGTAGTTTTGCCCTCATCAAAAGCTAACGTCAAAAAAGTGCGTAAAGAAGAAATAAGAATATGAATTTGTGATTGTTCGTCGAGGTCAACAGTACACCAGTTAGTTGACTTAAGCGGGTCGATAGCTAACTTAATAACATACGACTTAGCAGATGTTGACGAAATTGTTTTTAGACCAATGTTATGATCATAAAAAGCAAATTACAGCTAAAGTTCTAACATCACCTATGTATCCAGCAAATTCAAACTAGCATATTTATAAGTCTTTGTTTTTAAACTGTATGTTAGGGTAAATAAGTTTGTAGTTGATACCGGAAATCTTCTAAATACGCGAAATAAAAGTAAACGTAAAACTATTTATTCATTTATAATTCATTCCAGTTACAACTCAACTCTTTTAGTTGCTCTATTTTTACTGGGCGGCTAAACAGATACCCTTGGCCAATATCACATTTGCTATGTTTCAATAACGATAACTGATGCTTGTTTTCTATGCCTTCGGCGACGACTGTGATTTGTAATGTATGTGCCATGGCAATAATTGCCCGAACAATTTTATGGTCACTGCGATCCGATTCTATTGTAGCAATAAAACTGCGATCAATTTTAAGTTTGTTAACTGGAAAATGTTTGAGTTGCGCTAATGAAGAGTAACCCGTGCCGAAATCATCAATGGCAATCTTAATCCCAATTGCACGAAGCTGCTCAATCACATAAGTGGCTTCGGCGATATTAGTCATCAAGGATGATTCTGTGATTTCGATTTCAAGCAAACGGGGATCAATATTAGCTTCACTTACGATACTACGAATATTATCGAGTAAGTTTGGATCTTTAAATTGCCTAGGAGAAAGGTTTATTGCGATTGATTGCTGATCATCCGCCTCATTTTCTCGGCGACTAATCAACTCACATACTTCTTTAATAACCCAATAACCAATTTCTACAATTTGTCCTGAGTCTTCAGCAATGCTGATAAAGTGATCTGGATAGATCAATCCTTCTTCAGGATGTTGCCAGCGCACTAGCGCCTCCAAACTAATCACTTTATTACTCTTTAATTCAACCAAGGGCTGATAATGTAACACTAACTCATTGTTCTTTACGGCAGTTGTCAGTTCAGTTTCAATGCGATGTTTTTCAATAGCCTGTTGCTGAAGCTTTTGATCAAAAAAACTATAACTGTTTTTACCGGCCTTTTTTGCGCTATACATTGCCATATCGGCATTACGCAATAAATCGAGGCTTTTATTACCGTCTTTAGGAATTAAGGTAATACCAATTGACGCTGAAATAACAAAACTGCGGTCACCAAATATTACCGGTTGTTTAATTTCTTCAATTAATTTTTCAGCAACTTTACTGATCGAATTAACGGAATCAGTATTAAGCAATAACACTGCAAATTCATCTCCGCCTAAACGTGAAACAACGTCACCAACTCGTACCGACTTACTAAGCCTATCAGCAATCTGAATTAAAAGGTGATCACCATAATCGTGTCCCATTGAGTCATTAACCCGTTTAAAGTCATCTAAATCCAAGTAAAATAGGGCGGCTGTTTTATTATAGCGTTTTTGTTCAAATAAAAATTGTTGTAGATGCCTGTTTAAATATCGCCTGTTGGCTAATCCCGTCAAATGGTCATTAAAAGCGAGTTTTTCCAATTCTGCCGTTTTTTGCTTTACCACCAGTTGTAATAACTCCGGCTGGCGTTGAAGGTAAGTGATCAACCACGCGGCGAGTAAGCCCAATAATAAACTCATGAAATAGGCAAAAAAATTAGACTTAGAATTCAGACTTGCTCGGCTCATGGTTAATGTCCATGTGGTATTTGGCAATTCTATCTTCGCTGATTGAAATACCTCATCTAAGCGATCTTTTGAACGTGCAAAAACTTCTTTTTGACCGGTATCCGGATGAATTCGACTAAGACTATAATGGTACCCTTTGCTTTCTAATTCTTTTAATTTAGTCACGGCTAAAAGTTTGTCAAAATAAATCAATGCAGAGGTAAATCCCCAAAAGGTCTCCTTGCCATCAAGATTAATAAATACTGGGTTTCTACCAATAATAGCTCTCCCCCCTTGCACTAATTTGAACGGTCCTGCCAAGCTCAGTCGTCTCTGAGAAATAGCCAACATAGCTTCATTACGGCGACTATCGTCACGCAGTATATTGTGGCCAATCGCTTTTTCGCTGCCTAAGAGTGGGTGTATCTGACTGATGATACCATTGGGAGCCAATTGCAGATTAGAAATACCCCCCATTGAATCAATTACCGCTTGAGCATAAGTATCAAAGTCAGTGAAGTTGCCGTTATTTTGTTTGATTTCAATCGCCAATATATCGGTTGCAGATAACGATCGGGATAATCGGCGCTCTATGGTAATCGCTTCAGAATTGGTAATTTCGCTCAACAGAAATTGTTGCTCATTTGTCGTTAACATTTGACTTTGGTATTGCCAAAAAAAAACAGCGCCACTTACCACAACAAAGCAGGCAAAACTAATTAGCCATCTGATACTTGTCAATGCAACTCTTGCCATAACTTAACTATTTTTTTTTTCATATATTTTGAATTTAACTACTCTCTCATATTTAATCAATACTACTTTATCTGGGATCTAATTCACATTATACTTTTGGCTTTATTTCGGATCGCAGTATCCGTTCAATGATGAATGACGGCAATGGTGTGTATAGTTAGCATTCCGACTGAGCTGCTTATTGGTTAAGTTATTCTCAAGAAACACCTATTTTCATCTATAGGGAATGTCTGAAATCAGGACACTACTAGCGTATTGTGGTTGTTCAGTCATGTCCGCTGTAGATCAAAACATACAAACATTTTTAGTGAAAACTCTCAAATGCTAACTTCCGCTCAGTGGCATAAGTGACGATGAACCATTTTAACACTCCTTTCTTTTTAACTAAGAATAGAGTGTGTTGCACTGACCGTTTGAAATCACAGCGCAAAGGCGACATTCACAATAAATGTTTTGCCATACATTTCTAATGAATTATTCACCTGACTGTTACTAATACGTCTTAGTAACACACCTCAACCAATGCCTTCCTTATATTAACTATTTGAAAATAAATTAATTAATCCACTTTCAGCTAGACGTATTACTGAGAGTTCTCAGTAATATCCATAAATTGTTAAATACTATTAATCATATGAAAATTAAACGTTTGAAATTAAAAGGGATTAGGGTAGATTAATACGTAATCAAGTAGACGGACATTACTGAGAAGTCTACATAATAGGCGTGAGAGCTACAAGGTAAGTTATGCACAACACTAAAGAATGCATCATGTGTTTCAGCGAAATAGATAAACGCGCAAAGAAGTGCCCTAAATGTACATCATTACAAGCAAAATATTCTAATCTCGAAAATAATCCAATACTAGTTAGCATACTAGGGCTATTCATTGCAGGAATATTTGCCTTTATGTTATATCAGAACTTTTATGTAAGAGCGCTCGAAGAAAAAGCGATTCAAAATTTAAAGGTTACTGTTACTGAGATAAGCACAAAAGATGAAAGTGATGGGCTTTATGTAGCTTGTATCGGTCAAATTCAAAACGAAACAGACTTTAAGTTTAAAGAAATAAAATTCCAAGTTGATTTCTTCACGGAAAAAAATGAATTAGCCGACACGTTTTCTATTACTGATGAAGATATAGATATACTTTCTAATTCTTCTACTAATTTTAGGGTTAGAGGAGTCGCGCACAAAGAAGCTACTGACTATAATCGCTGTGAAGTAAAAATCGCTGATGCTTGGTCGCATACGTAGCACTTTAAGGCGTTCAAACGGATAAAAAAAGTTGGCTGTTTCACTCCAGTCATAATTTTATCCAACCATTTTTGCCGCTTAACGTGGCGTTGAGGCTGCAGAATTTCTCCAAAGTGGAAATGACGGATGAAATTTATGTTCATAGAGCCTATAAAAGCCATTTTCTAGTAGGATATTGCCTCAGACTTCACGTAGCAACGCATTTTGAGGCTTAATTTTTTAATAATTTTTGAGACTGTTTTTCTAAAAGAGAAATTCTACAGGCTCGTTATAGGTTCCTATGAATTACGAACAAGCATTTAAAAAAGCAAAAAGACGACAAATCATTTGGATTCTTATTTATTGTCCTATTGTTGTCGTGATTTACGTACTTAGCGTGGAATTTGGTGCTATTTATCATAATGTGTATGTGTGGCTTATTCTTCTTGTGGCAGTATTAACTGTTTTTTCAATGAGATATGGCATAAAAAAAATAGCGGAAGGAGTTAAGTGCGATTCATGCGGTTGTAATATTTACAATAATTACCTCAGTTGTAAGAATGATGGGATAAAATTAAATTTCTGTCCTAGCTGTGGTCTAAAACTATAACAAAAAATTAATGCTACGCTTAACATCGGGCGCATTAATTAAACGTTGGTATACAGGTGGATATGGAAAGTATATTTGAGATCGCTTTTGGACTTGCATTTTTACTACTGAACTTAAATTTAATAATTGCTGTTCTATCTAAACGTATATTTTTATTTGGTCGTAATTATAAAACCAATAAGAACATGTCAATTTTTCAGCTAAAGATGGAATATGGTAAATCTTACTCGTTAGGGCATTGGTTTCAAAAAGGTGAAAGTGGTTATACAACAGCCGTGATTGGCAACATTGTCATATATTGTGGTTTTTTATTTGTGTTACTTTAGAGTTGTATATAACAAATAAGAACTTCAAACGGAAAAAATACAGTTGACTGTTTTCACTCCGGTCAACATTTTAGCCCGCTATTATTTGCCGCTTAACGTGACGTTGTTACAAAATCTAATCCGAAGCATTGTTTGTCGCTTTTTATCTAATGTCTCTTTTGTGGTAGCTAGTGACCTTAGAACAATGAATACTGGTAGTTTTGCCCTCATCTAAAGCTAACGTCAAAAAGTGCGCTAAGCGGAATAATCATTTTGAAATGGTTTGGTCGAAGTCGACTGTACACCCGCTAGTTGACTTAAACAGGTCGACAGCTAACTTAATAACCCTTGGCTTAGCGGACGTCCCAAAAATAATTTTTGAGACTAATTTCAAGTTCAAAAAAGCAAAATACAGTTATAGGTCGAGAACAATATCTATGACTGCTACAAGCTCATAGCTGCCGTTGACCTTCCATCACTTGATGTTAACTTTGAGCCTAAAAAGAAGCCATAGGCTTTTATTGTATATTAGTCCCTTCAGCGATGTGAATTAATCGCCAAAAGTGCACTCATAGCAACATCAAATGATGTAAATTCTTCCAATCTGTAATTCGTATAAACATTTCTTGGATACGTATAAACCAGCCTAAAAAATAATCGTTACTATAACTCCATATCTTGAATTTGCTTGTGGAGTGAGACAATGAGTAACATAAACTGGAACACAGAAAACATACCTGAACAATCAGGTAAAACTGTAATTATTACTGGAAGTAACAGTGGTATTGGAAAAGAAGCCGCAAAGGTTTTTGCATTAAAAGGGGCAACTGTCATCATGGCCGTTCGCAGTATGGACAAAGGAGATCAAGCTAAAGCAGAAATCACAAAACTATTTCCTTCTGCAATTATTAAAGTACGTCAACTTGATTTGAGTGATTTAAGCTCGATTAAGAAATTTGCCAATTCAATAAATGACGAGTTCACAAACATTGACATTCTTATCAACAACGCTGGTATTATGATGTGTCCTGAAGCGTTGACGGTAGATGGTATAGAAATGCAAATTGGCACTAACCACTTTGGCCATTTCGCACTAACAGCAAGGCTATTTCCATTGCTTTGCAAAACAGCCAACGCCCGAATTGTTGTTCTTTCAAGCTTAGGACACAAGATGTCTAAAATTAATTTGAATGACGTAAATTGGGAGCGCCGTAACTATAAAGCAGACAAAGCCTACTATGACAGCAAATTAGCCAACCTATTATTTGCTTTCGAATACCAGAGACGTGTTTCAGGTTTGACTAATGCTCCCCAACTTACAATCGCCCATCCGGGGTGGACAAGTACAGGGTTGCAGAAACACTCTGGGGTGCTGTCATTTTTAAATAAATTCTTTGCTCAAGAAGCTCCAGAAGGGGCATTACCCACGTTGAGAGCAGCAACAGACCCAACAGCCAAAAGCGGTGATTTTTTTGGCCCTGCTAAGTTTTTCGAAATGCATGGTGCGCCTGTGCGAGTTAAAGCAAAAAATACCGCTTTACATGAAGGTAATGCCGCTAAACTTTGGATGTTATCTGAAGAATTTACTCATGCTTACTTTGACAGTAAATAACCAGGATGGAGCAAATAAGCAATCTAATCTTGAATTATACAACTAACCCCAATTCACCCACAACAAAATAGAAATGGATTAAAACATGGCCAAAAAATTAGTATTTGGTGCTATATTTACGGCACTTATCATGACTCCTGTATCTTATTCAAACGAATTAGACTGGGAAATAGAAAAAGAAACAAATGGCATTCAAGTATTTACGAGAATTGTAGAGGGTTCTCCTTTAAAAGAATTTAAAGGCAGCATTCTCATTGCCCTAAAACATCAAGACTTAGTATCTATTTTAAAGAATGTCGATAGTTACCATTTATGGATGCCCGATGTGGCAGAATCAAAGATAATAGAATCAACAGATGTTCGGCACGTGCACTATGTAAAACTTGATATGCCTTGGCCCGTCACTGATAGAGATGGTATCTATGAATTTAGTTATAATACCGATGGGCAAGGAAATACAAAAGTGTTAGTTTCGGCCTTACCCGACAAACAAGAAGCTGTTAAAAACTCTATTCGTATTCCTTATGCAAATGGAATGTGGCTTTTTGAAGAGTTGGATTCTAACAAGACAAAAGTGACCTACCAAATGCACGCTGAACCTGGTGGTTCTTTACCTGCATGGCTTATTAATAGCTCTGTTATAGATACACCATATAATACATTAACTAGCTTAAAAGCTTACGCTGAAAAAGTTATTCACTAATAGGCTTGAGTAATGATAGTGCATATGCGCTGTCATTAAGTTTAAAGGATATACATGAATCAGTTATATAGATTAAAAACAATTGCTCAGGTGCATGAGCTATTAGGTTTGGGCAAACCTAAGCATCCCCTAATCTCTATATTTCAACACCCAGCGGATATGAACAGTAACATTGAAGGTATAAGCTTTGTTACTGAGTTTTATATGCTTTCTTTAAAAGGTAATATTGCAGGGACATTTAGTTATGGTCGACAATCTTATGACTTTCAAGAAGGCACATTAATATTTACAGCTCCTGAGCAAGTTATTAGTAGTACAGAAGGAGGCTTTGATATTGATCCAAATGGCTGGACTATTATTTTTCACCCAGACCTTATTCGCCCATTTGAATTAGCTAAACAAATAAGTCAGTACACATTTTTTTCATATGATACGACAGAAGCGTTGCATGTATCGGATACCGAGCAAAGTGAACTTTTTGATTTAATGGATAAAATAGCTCAAGAAATAAATCAGAATATCGATAAGCATACTCATCGATTAATTGTTTCTACGTTGGGGCTGATTCTTGATTACTGTACACGATTTTTTGATAGACAATTTTATACACGTACCCATGTAAATAAAGATGTTGTAACCAAGTTTGAAAACCTCTTTAAAAGCTATTATTTGAACCAACAACACTTAGAGCAAGGGATCCCTACGGTAGCTTATTGTGGAAAAGAGCTTGGCATTTCACCTAATTATTTGAGTGACTTATTAAAAAAAGAAACCGGAAAAAATACCAGTGAGCATATCCACGGCCTAATTATTGATAGAGCGAAGACTGAGTTACTGCAAAGTAAAATAACAATTAGTCAAGTTGCCTATGATTTAGGGTTCGAATATCCGTCACACTTTTCAAAGTTGTTCAAGAAAGTAACTGGCCAATCACCAGCAGGTTTTAGGAAATGTCACTAGTCAGTAGTGATGTATTTAAGATAGCGTCGACAGCGTTATTGACTTTTTTATGTGTTCATTGGATTGCTGTTTACGCTTTGAATTAATGGAATATCTAAGTGACCATTATTCTTTATAGTATGTAGATTTACCCACACTTAGACTTGCTGTTAGCCCTCTTTTAGCTCTAAACAGCGCAAAATTCTTATAATGTAATTGATCGCTTTGTCGAAAGAACTGCCGCTTTGGTTTAAAGCCTCGATGACCGCTATGGTGCCGCAGGTGCCATTCAGAATGAGGAACAATCAGCGTTGATACTTCTATGCCTCCTGCAAGTCCATAACTGCAAGTGGAGTTCATCTCTGTATGTAACTTTTACCATACTGAGTTCATTACAAAGTTGACAATAACTAGTTCATTTATGTCAGCTCTAAGTCTATTACAGGGTGTTTATTCATCAATAACCTGAATAAGCTATTGCAAGGTACTACAAAATCTGGGGCATAGGAATGATACAAACACCTTGAGAATAAAGTTGTTTTATATCATATTTATAATTATGCAGAGTTAAGTAAAATAACGTAATTGGATGTGACTAATTGGCATATAAAAATCAAAGTACCCATGAAATGCTTGAAGTGCGCTCTAAGAGACATTTACGTCTATGCAAAGTATTGTCACTTATCGGTACAACCTTCTTGCTTTTTTTTGGCATTATAAGCATTAAAGATCAATATTTTTTTCTTGGTGGCGTACTTCTATCCTGCATGTTCGCAGGCTATATCAACCTCTACCTAATGTATAAAAATATTAATATTGATCTTAGTATCAATATACTAAACGTTATACTACTTATCCTGTCTCTTACTCTTTTATTCACAGGTGGCAGTGAAAATACAGGAATATTGTGGATTTATCCGATTATTGCGATAAATCTTTTCATTAATCGCTACTGGCCTGCTGTATTTCTTTCTGGAATTTTTTTAATCATCAGCAATATCCTACTTTTTACTCCGTTATCAGAGTTTTTACTAGTGAGTTACAGCTTACACGAGGCTATTCGGTTTGAATTAACTTTACTAGCACTCTGTTTAATTTGTTTAGCAGCTCTTCATTCTGAAGAAAAGGCTTATAAGACAATCTTACAGTTACATGATGACGATATGAGAAAGCTGGCTTATTATGACTCATTAACAGGGTTACCTAACCGTTGGAATTTTAAGGAAAACCTAACTCGTATATTACATAGAGCGGAAAAAGAGCAATGTCGTATAGGTTTGCTATATATAGATCTTGATAATTTTAAACGGGTTAATGACAATTATGGTCATGAAGTTGGTGATCAGCTATTGTGCATATTCAGCGAACAGCTAAAAGAAGCAATACGACCAGCTGATGTGATTGTAAATAAGAATTTTAATGATGTCGCCCGGCTAGCAGGTGATGAGTTTGTAGTCATTTTGAACGATCTGGATGAATCAATCAATGCAGGTATTGTCGCTGAGCGCATTTTGAATATCTTTGATGGTGGCTTACGAGTATCCGATATTAATCATTCGGTATTTGCGAGTATTGGTATTGCGGTTTTTCCTGAAGATGCTGCTACACCTGATAAACTATTGCACCATGCAGACCTAGCTATGTACCAGGCAAAAACAAATGGTCGCAATCGATTTGAATTTTATACTGAAGAAATTACTAAAGAAATACACGAGCGCCACCGTATAGAAGATAGTTTAAAATTAGCGCTTGAACAAAATCTATTTTCCTTGGTTTATATGCCTTTATTTGACTGTCAGTCCATTGAAATTGTTGGTATTGAAGTGCTACTTCGGTGTCAAAATCTTGAGATTGAGGGTATTGGCCCGGATCGCTTTATTCCTATAGCTGAAAAAACTAACTTAATAAAAGAGATAGATTTGTGGGTTATTGAAAACAGTCTGGCAGCATTTATCAAGTTACAATCAAACTATAACTTTACTGGTAAACTTTGCATCAATATTTCTGGCGTTGAAATTCAAAATGAATTATTCCCTTATAAAGTTAAAGCTTTACTTGAAAAGTATTGTGTTCCATCTTCATTTATAGAGTTTGAAATTACCGAAACGGCTTTTATTTTAGGTGATGATAAAAGCACAACTATACTTAAAAAAATCAGGGCATTAGGTGTATCTCTCGCTTTAGATGACTTTGGTACTGGCTATACAGCTTTTAGTCAATTAATTCACTACCCTGCAGATTGTCTCAAAATTGATCGTTCTTTTGTTAACGGCCTATTTTCAGAACATGAGGCCCGTCATAAAATGGTTTCAATTATTAAAAGTTTGGCTGAACTCTATGAACTCAGAGTGGTAGCTGAAGGTGTTGAAACACAAGAACAATTAGATTATCTTCAAAATATAGGCTGTGATTGGGTACAAGGCTACTTTCTTTCTCGCCCTTTAAAATGGCATGATCTTGAAAACTTGCTCAGTAATAGTCAACTTTAATATAATCGACCGAAAATGTCAGCGCTATCTATAGCCATTTACTTTGGTTTCCTTAATAATTATTCTTCCGCTTAGTGCACTTTGAAGTTATCTCAATTTCACTTTGTGACTGGCGGCAATGGTGGCTTAGTTCGCACTCAGACTTAACGGGTTATTGGCAAAAAGTCATCATCAAGATGCAAATGTTCTTATCTACATCGAACGTCTGCGATCAAGAAACGGATAACGTAATGTGGTTGTTAAGCCATGTCCGCTGTAGATCAAAACATACTAAAAATTTTAGTGAAAATAATCAAATGCTAACTTCCGCAATGTGGCATTTCTGACTTAATTAATGTTTTAAGTATTCGATTTTTTGTTTCCCCAGCATATTAAATGGATGGCAACATAGTTTTAGAAAGTACCAACTACCACTTTTTATAAAGCTAATAAAAACAGAAAGGCAGTGCTACTAACATAGCACTGCCTTTTATTTACTTAGAAAAATTATTCTTAATATCTGTTGTATCAGTGATAGCTAAAGCTTGTTGACGTTTTAATATCATTAATTGATGCGCCTATATGCACAGTAAACTGGCCTTGCTCAGCTAACCAGTTCTTGGTGTTTACATCCCAAAAAGATAAGTCACGCTGGGTTAACGTTAAGCTCACTGTTTTACTTTCACCCGCTTGCAAGAACACCTTATTAAAGCCTTTTAGTTCTTTCTCAGGCCTCGCTACGCTAGCCTTTTTGTCTTGTAAATACAGTTGTACTACTTCAGCGCCAGCAACTTTGCTGGTATTGGTTATGGTCACTTTAGCGGTTAACGTGTCATTAGCTGAAATGTCATTGCTGGACAGTGTGACAGCAGAGTAATTAAATGCGCTATAACTTAAGCCATGACCAAAGGGAAATAGTGGTTTGATTTTTTGTTGGGCAAACCAACGATAACCGATAAACACGCCTTCTTTATATAGTGAGTCGTGCTCATTATAATCATCAAGGGCGATAGGGGCGGTATCTGCTAATTGCTTTGGTAAGGTGATTGGCATCTTACCGGACGGGTTAACATCGCCAAACAATACATCGGCATAACTATGACCCGCTTCCATACCGCCATACCAGCCCCAAACAATGGCATTCGCTTGTTCAGCCCAAGGCATTTCTACCGCGGAGCCACCATTTATAAATACCACTGTATTTGGGTTTACCGCCAATAAATCAGCAATAACGGCATCTTGGCTGTTAGGTAATATCATATCTGATCTATCTTTAGACTCACGGTCGTCTGCATGGCTTAAGCCAGCAAAATAAATGACCGCATCAGCTGACTTGGCTGCGCTTAAATACTCTTCTGGTGAACTAAACGGACTACCAGGAGCATTCCAACCAAGTACCACGTTATCAGCACCGTCATAACTTAAAGTGAAACCGTATTTTTTACCTTGTTTTAACGACACTTTATGCTCAAAAGTATGTTCGCCATTTAGCTGGGTATTAATTACTTCTTTACCATTAATCACTAAGCTAACCTTGCCTTGACCGCCAAGTTGTAAAATGTGCTCACCACTCGCTAGCGGCATGATGTCGGCTTTTAAATTAATATGTTGGACTACATCACCAACAGGGGAGTTATAACTTGATTCAGGTAACCAACCGTAATGCTTGGCTGTTTGGCTTCTGTCTTGGTTTTTATATTCAATTAAGCGCCATGCCGGCGTGCCTGTGCCGCGGTTATTGGTTTTTACAAAGTCCTCGGCAATGGGTTGAACACCAGTTTGGCTACGAGCGCGCATAAAATGCAGTTGAATATCTTTATTGCCAATTTCTTTGGCAAGCTTTGCTTTAAGTCCTTGCAAAGGAGTTACTTCCCATAAAGATTTTACTTGTGAAGAACCACCACCGGTGCCATGTTTTTTATCGGCATTTGGGCCTAGCACTAAGATATGTTTTATCTTACTTTTATCTAGCGGTAATATGGCGTTGCCAGCAACTTGCTCATTTTTCAATAACACCACGCCTTGCGATGCAATGGTACGCGCAGCATCACGATGTTCTTGGGTATTGCGTTGCCCAGAAAAACGTTGTTTGTCCATCATGCCTATATTGTGTTGCACCCGTAGAATTCGACGTACTTTGTCATCAAGCACGGCTACTGGCACCTTACCTGATTTGATCATTTTTAATAATGGTTGAGCGAGAAAGTAGTCATCATAACTTTTAGCGCGGGTACCCATTTCTAAATCAAGGCCATTCATAGCGGCATCATAAGTATTGATATCGACATCCCAGTCGGTCATTAGCAAACCTTGATAACCCCATTCACCTTTTAAAATATCCATAATCAAATGTTTATTTTGATTAGCATTGGTACCATAGACATTATTATATGAGCCCATCATGGCGTAGGTATTGCCTTCTTTTACCGCAGCCTCAAAGGCAGGTAAATACACTTCACGTAAAGTACGTTCATCAGGTTTGGCATCAACACCGTGTCGGTTCAACTCTTGGGTATTAAGGGCATAATGTTTGACGGTAGCGGCAACATCATTTTCTTGAATGGCAAGAACTTCTGGCACCACTAATTTGGCGGCAAGGTAAGGATCTTCACCCAAATATTCAAAATTTCTGCCGTATAAAGGTAAACGGGCAAGATTAACGCCTGGACCTAAAATAACGTCTTTGCCACGATGGCGCGCTTCACTGCCTAAAACATTGCCGTGTAAAGTTGCCATGGCTGGATCCC
>JQIA01001309.1_pt1 | contig 13391 bp, 16 predicted proteins | sample 811431 | NCBI WGS metagenome assembly JQIA01 (sample SAMN02998118, study PRJNA258478) | marine sediment metagenome | biome: marine; feature: seafloor; material: sediment; isolation source: oil-polluted sediment collected from 3 locations (0.5 km, 0.7 km and 0.9 km)... | place: USA: Gulf of Mexico ... | reverse complement strand
GTGGTATGGACGGATGTTTTAATCATAATATTATTTATACGAATAAATATTATTGTTGCTTTTAATATTATAGTGTAATAAAATACAAAAATTAATCAAAAAGGAACATATTAGAGATATGTATAGAACACTGCGATTCAAATAACCGAAAGAAACTTACCAATTAATGTATTATTTACATTACTAATAACTGCATTTGCAGAAATACATAGTAATGCAATGATGTTTGGTGGTATAGATAGTATATCATTCAAAATTAAGTATAAAAAATTGTGCAAACGTGGTAAGATGATAATGAGGGGATATGACAATGAGTGAACATAAGTACATATATGTTGTTGTGTGCAACGATTTAAGCAACACACAGAAAGCAGTACAGTCATCACACGCTATATTGGAATCAACTAGGAAGTACATATCAAACGATTGTGAACATCCATCCGTGATTATATTGATAGTTAAAAATGAAACTAGGTTGTTAAAATTAGCTGACGAATTAGATCTTTGTCACGTTACATTTAGAGAACCAGACATTGACAACCAAATGACTGCGATAGCGACAAGACCTTTAGTAGGTGATGAACGGGATTATTTTAAGAAATATCAATTAATGTTATAATTTATGTTGACAAAAATAATCTAAGAATATATAATATATGAATTGGCAGTATAGCTCAGTTGGTTAGAGCAGGGGATTCTAAATCTTTTTGTCGTGAGTTCGAGTCTCACTACCGCCACCAAACAATAGAAGAGAATAAATATGAGTAATATAAAAGTAGAGAATAGTAATGAAGTAGAAAACAAATCAGTATTTGCGAGTGCAGAAGACCATGCAAAATTTACAGATGGTTGGAAGAATTTCCTAAATAGTGGTAATGCTAGAATTATCAGAGACCAAGATGGTTTACGTACATCACCTTTACCAAGTGAATACCACTTGTTTTACGGTGTAGCACGTAACCAAGCAGTTAGAGGTTTTAAAGCTGATAGTGATGGCTTAGTTAATGCAATCAAAAAGATGAAGAATTTGAATGTTAATAACTTGAAAAAAGTATTTGGTTATTCTTTAGATAAAGAATTAATCGAACGTGTTCAACAAATTAAATTATAACAGGAAAAACTATGCATATATGTCCACAAGAAATTTACGCTTTATTATCCGTAACTCCAGTATTGCAACATTATTCATTCGTTGCATACTGGGCGATTAAAAAAGCGTTCATGTGATTAGAAAAACGTATTTATCAAAACATGCTTTACGACGTTTAACCGAAAGAACGACTATAACTGAAAATAAATTAGTCGATATTTTAGATTTAGGGTATGTTTATACTATTGGGATAGAACCAGTGTTTGAAAAAATTCATTGGTTATTTTACTCTATTAATGATGATACATGTTTTGTCGCAATTAGAGATGAATTCACTGGTGAAGTTGTTACTATTTTACCCATTGAATACCATAATAATATTGCATGGAAAGTCACAGATAGGGATATAGATGTAGCTAAGAATGCATATATTTTTAAAAAAAGTGAAATAGGTGCGTTATTTAGGGTTAAACTGCGGTATCAGAGTGAAGTTGATGAGATAGATACAAAACCAACATACAAGACCTTTAGAGTGTGTTCTTTCATGAGTAAATTGTTTGACAATAGCCCTGATAAATTTATAAATAAATATGTACATGGTGATAACTTTAAAGCATCACTCCAAAAACAACTGCAAGATAAAGACATAAATGTTGCAAATATAATATATGATGCGGTTTTATTAATTTCTTATGGAAAAAAGAGATTAGCTAGAAGTGTAATGCTTAGAGATTTATATTAGAATAATACAAATAGAATAAATAAACCTGTTCGGACTTGATGGTAAAGTTTTATTGGCTCGATTCCAACCGAACATCTATGACTCGTTAGTATAATGGTATTACGAGGGATTGCAAACCCCTAGACGTGGTTTCGATTACCACACGAGTCTCCAAATTTAAAATGAGAGAAGTAACTTAAATGATTGTTAAAAAAACATTACATCAAGTTAATGTCTTAAAGAAAGACCCAACTGCACCATACGCTATATACGTTGAAAATAAATCTAGCTCTCATTTAGTTATATACTTTGGTTCACACAATGGTGAATTCAGAGGTACATCAACAATACAAGCATTAAACTGTAACGCAATTTTTATGCGAAGCAACCATGCAACATGGTATCTAGAAGATATCCCTACATTGGGTGCTACACCAGAAGAAGTATCTCAGACGATTAATAATCATATTAAAGCACACCCACACATCAAAACCGTAACATTAGCAGGGTTCTCGATGGGGGCATTCGCGGCATTATTATATAGTACATGGATTAATGCCACGAAAGTAGTAGCAACCGCACCACAAACAATATATCCCACACACGACACTGCGATAGGAATTACTAATCCATTTTGGTTAAAGTATTCCGTGATAAGTGAGCTATGGAAAGAAGTTGGTCATCCATCATGTGAAACAATTATACAATGCTGTGCAGAGATTGACCCGAATGAAGTTTGGCGAGATATTGAAGAAGCAGAACTATTAGAACCATTCGAACATGTTACATTACATCGCTATCCATGTAAGGGTCATAAAGGGATAAGTCCATTACTCCTTGCAAATACATCTAAATATGAATCAACATTTTTGTGTGATTAATCTAATAAACATTTGACAAAATTATAATTTAATTATATACTATGTTTTTTAAATAATAAACAGGTATTAATTGTGTTATACAGTGATATAAACCAAGAACAGATGTTCAAAGATGCTGAAGAGCGTGGTGGAAATCTTATGTCCGTAAATATGACATTAGAAGAAATTTCTGAATTAATACAAGCGATAAACAAATATTTTAACCGCAGAGTATGTGATGCAGAGTATGTGGCAACTGAAATAGCAGATGTTGAAATATGTATAGACCGCATTATGCTTCAATTAGATAAAAATAATATTAATGAACTTGCGGATATAGCTAGTGCAAACTCGGTATTGACTAGACAACCTCCAGATTATATTAGAACGTGTGCTAACGCACTGTTGGTTATATGTAGTTATTTCCATTTTGCATTATATGATTGGACTACATTAACTGCTACATTAGCTGAGATGAAAGTTTTATGTAATGACTTACGTAAAGTAATTGGAGATGATTTAGTTGACGAGCAGAAGATATTTAAAACTTTACGTTTGTATAACATAGTATACGGTACGAATAATGAAAGTAACAACGACTGATAAAATAACGTATGATTTGACGAAGTTAGATGATAAAGTAAACGATAACTGTTTACATGAATCATGTAATTTATGTCATGGAACTGGGAAGAAGGTAACAGATGGGAGTTATTGTTTCCATCATATATCTTGCCCTTGTCACAAATGTACAGTATGGTGCTAATATGAATAAAATTATAACAATTAGTGGGAGGTCAACTTCTGGTAAATCAACATTAGAGAGTATGTTAATTGAACAATACCCAGAAGAATTTTCTAAGATAATCTCACATACTACTCGAACGAAACGTATTGGTGAAGTAGATGGTGTTGACTATTACTTCATTAAAGAACAAGAACTTTTAGATATTGATATGATGGAAATTGTTCAATTTGATAATAACATGTATGGTGCAAGTGAAGATGAATTTAAACGTATCTTTAAAATGAATAAAATACCAGTTGTTGTAGTAACACCAGAAGGTGCTCAAGAGATTGAAGAGAATTGTGTTAAAAATGGGTGGCACTGTGTTACCGTATTCTTAGACACCCCTATCGATATATTGTTGGAACGATTTCATGCAAGATTTAGTGCAGAAGTTGAAAACTCTTCTGATAGAAAACATACAAATAACATATATGAAAGTAGATTAAAACGGTTACATGGTGAAGAAAGTAATTGGATTAATTACGTTGAATGGACACATAAGTTTAACGAATTTACTGAACGTACCGATAAAGTAATAGTAAACACTCTATTAGGACACGTAGAATAAAATAAATAATTTGCATTCCATATAAATAGAATTATGTTAAATGTGTTTAGCATGGAAGCAAGAAAGGATTGATGTCGGGTACGGAAACCCACAAGGATGATTTTAAGGAATTATGTAAATAGTTCTTGACTATACACAACTTTAATGTATAATGCAAAACATAATAAATATGCTCTTGTGGTGGAACGGTATACACACTAGTTTTAGAAACTAGCGGCCGAGTGGCTTGAGGGTTCGACTCCCTTCGAGAGTACCAAATATAGAAAACCCACATTGTGGGTTTTTTCAGTTAAAGTACTTGACAATTTAATAACAATAAATTATAATGGAATCATTAAATAGAGTTAATTGATAAATTCTTTTTCTTCATTTAATTGTGTATAGTATTCAGATAGTTGTTGTAATTCTTTAAGTGTTGCATCAGATTTAAGTTTGTTGGCTCTATTAGATACAACAATCAGATTGTCAAATGTATAACCTAAAGATGAATCGAATCTATCGAAGCTAACACTATCATCTTCAACTTTACCAGTATTGAATACTAAGACAGTACCCAATACTGGACAACGAAGAGGAATGGTAATAGAATAAAATTCGTTTAAATTAAGGTCAAATGGGATGTTACGTTTCTTTGCACTTTGTTTTAGACTGTTATATAATTGACGGAAGTTTTTCTGGGTAATATTTAGTTTGCTCATTTAGACATTATACTACGAAGTAGATTAAATGTCTATTAATTAAAATATTTATTGACAATGTTTACTAAATAGATATAATGTACAAACAATTGGTTATGTAGCTCAATAGGTAGAGCACTTTGCTCATAACGAAGAAGACTGGAGTTCGATTCTCCCTGTAACCACCAAATAACGCGGGTTAGTGGAATGGCAACACACGGGGTTCATAACCCTGAGATGCGAGTTCGAATCTCGCACACCGCTTCCAAATTTGATTTACGCCCACCCGTAAATTGATGTTAAAGACGAACAATATCTTAATGGTATTGTTCGTTTTTTTTTGTATAAAATTACGCAAAACCACCAAATTACCCTCTATTCCGTCCAAAAAACCACTGATTTCAATAGGTTATTCAAAAACCTCTAATTTTCACAAAAATAAAATTCCTTTAATATCAACAACTTAGTTGTCAGATTATTATAATTTTTGGATTCTGTGTGCATTCCTATAAATATTACTGCAATTTAAATTAATACATTTAAATTAAATAGATTAATCAAATATATATATTAGGAGTAATACATCATGTCGAACAGTGTTTTGATGGAAAAAGTATTGTCAACTCTTTTAGAGAATGAAGTTTTAAATGAAGAAACTAAATCTCAACTAGAAGAAGCAGTAAAAGAAACAATTAGAGAAGCAGTTGAGATTGCAAAGAGTGAAGCGGAAGTTGTAATTCGTGCAGACTTAACTGAACAATATTTAAAAGATAAAGAAGCATTAGTTGAAGCATTAGATACTAAAGCATCTGAATATATCCAAAAGGAAATCATCGAGCTTAAAGAAGACATCGATAGTTTTAAAGATTTGGAAGTTGAGTATGCAGAACGTCTTGTAGAACATAAAGCTGAACAAGCTGCCATTTTAAAGAGTGACTTGGAAAAATTAGTTGATGCTATGGATGTATTCATTGAAATGCGTTTACAAGAAGAAATGAATGAATTCGAAGAAAGCATTAATGAAGTGAAGAAAATTAACTTTGGTAAAGAAATTTTTGAACACTATGAACAAACATATTTAAAGAATTTTGCAGATACAGATTCTTCACAAGTTAAATTAGATGAAACTAAAGCTGAACTTGTTGAGAAAGAAGCACTATTAACTGAAGCACAAGGAAAACTTGATGCAGTTAAGCGTGATGCAAAAATGGAAGAAGTTTTGAGCGAACTAGCAGTAGGTCGTTCTAGAGAAATAATGGAAGCAGTGTTGAACAACGTCCCTACGGATCAGTTGGATGTAGCATACGGTAAATTTATTTCAAGAGTTTTGCATGAAAGTGCAGAAACAATTGTAGAAAATGAGGATTTGGAAAAGGAAGAAACAGAAGTACTAGCCGAAAGCGACACATCTACAAAAGAGAAAGAAGAAGTTGTCATTAAGACAGGTGATTCGGTAATTGAAGAAAGCACGGAAACTGATACGGATGTTAATGTTGCATTAACTGAAGCACAGAAAGAAATGCGATTTTTAGCTGGTATTGGAGCATAATACGTAAGTATTAGCTGAATACTATAACAATTTTATAACAATTTTATTAAGGAAAAAATAATGGATACTAAATTATTAACAGAAAATTGGGCTGAGATGAAAAATACTCTTTTGGAAGGCTTAGGTTCGAAAAAAGACATGGTTTCTAAAGTCCTAGAAAACACAAAAACATTAATGTTAGCAGAAACAGCATCTAACGGTGCAATCGCTGCTCACAACATCGCAGGTTTTAGAAAAACTTTACTACCTTTGATTCGAAGAATCATTCCGGGAACTATTGCGTCTGAAATCGTAGGTGTACAGCCAATGAGTGGTCCAGTAGGGCAAGTTTATTCATTGCGCTACCAATACGAAGAAGCAATGACTCATGACCCTGCATCATCACAATTCGGTGGATACGATATCGCTCAAGGTGACGAAGCATTTGGTAATGATTCACCAATCAGACAGTTTTACTCAGGTGATACTGGAACTGCACAAGCATCAGGTAAATCTGGTATAACTCATGCAGGTGCTGATGGAACTTCTGCTCCTGACGACATCGACGCTGCTACGGGTAGTGGACATGCTTGGGGTTCTTCAGAAGATTCTACTTCATATTCAACTGGTACAACTGACTTTAATAACTATACAGCTAACGTTGGTGGTACATTATTAGGTGGTTCTGGTTCGTTTGTTGAAGGAACTGGTGGACGTAAAATGAGTTTCAAAATCGTTTCTCAAGCTGTTGAAGCAAGCACACGTAAGTTGCAAGCAGGTTGGACATTAGAAGCGATGCAAGATGCTGACACACAACATGGTGTTAATATTGAGTCAGAAATTACGAAAGTATTATCTGCTGAAATCGTACAAGAAATCGATGCGGAAGTTATTAATGACTTGTTAGCATTAGCAGGAACTGTAAGAACGTTTGATTTCTCACAAACTTTAGGACCTAACTACGCACCTGCGTTCGTTGGTGATAGATTTGCTAACTTAGGTGTTAGAATCGGTGAAGTTGCTGATGTAATCGCTCGTAAAACAAGACGTGGATCAGGTAACTGGATTGTTGTTCCTCCAATGATTACATCGGTCTTAAGACAGGCAGGTAAATCAGTATTTGCTCCTGCGGTTGAAGGTACTTTCAAAAGTCCAACAAACACAGAGTTAGTAGGTACATTAAACGGTAGCATTAAAGTATATAACTACTTATGGGACCAAGCTAGTTCAGGTACATCATCACCAGCAGGTGACGCGAAAGTGTTAGTTGGTTATAAAGGTGGTAATGGTGAAACTGACGCAGGTTACTTCTATACTCCTTACATCCCATTGATGTCAAGTGGTGTTATTCATGATCCAGTAACTTTCGAACCAAGAGTATCATTAATGACTCGTTACGGTAAGATGGCATTTACTGACCCAACTACGTCACTCGGCAACAGTGCCGACTATTATGGGCGTATCAATTGTGTGAATATCACATTCATTTAATTCGTCAGTAAGTACGTAAGTCATTGAAAACCCTCACTTTTTTGAGGGTTTTCTTTTTTGTCAAAAGAAATTCCGTAAATTACTACACTTGTTTGCTATTTATATAAATACATGATATAATATATTTTTTAATAGGAATAAGTATGGAACAATATAGTGATAAATTAGAAAGATTAACAAAACTGCGAATAATCGGTAAGTATACTCTCTCATCTAAAAAACACAAATTACAATGTTTAATATGTAATAATATATTTGAAGCAACACCTAAGTCAAAGGTGAGAAATTTCAATCTACATGGCAAAGTTGGTTGCCCATTATGCACAATGCGTGACAGATACAAAGATGTTGTCAATAATAATATCTCTAAATTGGGTGAAAAATTTACAATAATTACTGATTTGACAGTTAATGAGTTTAATAATGACTTAATGTTAGAGGTGAAAAACAAACAATGTGGGCATATATTTATAACTAAAACTGGTAATTTATTAAATAGAGATGTGATTTGTCCAGTATGTAATACTGAACATAAGAGTAAAAGAATGCAACAATATAGCGAAACCCAACGAACTAACTCATTAATTGGTAAAGAAGGATTTGATTTATATAAATCAGAAGCAAGAGCATTGTCGAATCAATCATATTTAAACAACATTAAAACAATTAACCCAGATAATTTAAAACGTGGTCGCTCTGGAACTGATGGAGCATATCACTTAGATCATACGATTTCTATCAAATATTGTTTCATGAATAATATTCCAATAGAAATATGTTGTCATCCAGACAATCTGCGCATGATACCATGGAAAGAAAATGCAGTTAAGTGGAAACGTCCAACCAGATCCTTTCCTAAAATATTTTGGAAACATATTGACCACTACAAAGAAAAATTAAAGTTCATTGAATTCATTAAATCTAATATTCCAATTCTATGTGATACCTACAAAGAATGTGATGATGATTATGCGTTAGATTTATTTTCATCCGAATTAAATGTTGGTATAATGTTTCACCGTTTTGATGATATAGTACAGGGTGCTATTGGAACTAGATACCATTTGCGCAATATAAGTGACTACTATAACAGTGTTGGTATTAGAGTAATCCATATTTACGAGGATGAATGGCTGAACAAACGTCAAATGGTTATTGACAAAATAGGTCATATCGTTAATTGTGGTAACGTGAGAAGACAGAAAGTATATGGACGTAAATGTATAATAAAAACAATAACAGATAAATCAGGTTTAGAGTTTTTAAAAAGTAACCATATTCAGGGTGGAGACAATGCACAGGTTACATATGGTGCGTATTATGGTGACGAGCTTTTGGCAGTGATGACATTTTGTAAACCGCGTGTTTTCATGCGTGGCAACGAGTTTAATGAAATTAAGTGGGAATTATCACGATTTGCCACCCACTCAGATTACATTGTGGTTGGTATAGCATCCAAGCTGTTAAAACATTTTAAACGCATTAATAAATGGGACAATATTTATAGTTTTGCAGATTTGAGGTGGAGTTCACGAGATTCCAATGTTTATAATATATTGGGTTTCGATAAAACGTCAAAACCATCTGTGGGATATTATTACATTGTTGATGGTATTAGAAAACACCGTTGGAAATATCAGAAAAATAACATAAAAAAACTCTTCCCTAACCAATATAATCCAAAATTAACTGAGTATCAGAACATGTTAAATATCGGATATGATCGAGTTTGGAACTGTGGAATAATGAAGTATGAAATGCAAAACATATAAATATTATTATGACGGGTTTATGGAATAAATTCAATAGCATTTTTAAACAGGAAGATATTACTATGGCACAGGTACAATTATATAGGTTTGGAGTAAAATCCGCTGAACGTTTAGCAACATGTGATGTTAGATTGCAGGAAATATTAAATGAAGCAATTAAAATTGTTGACTTTTCTGTAATATGTGGTCATCGTGACAAGGAAGCCCAGAATATGGCGTATTATGAAGGGAAAAGCAAATTGCAATACCCAGACAGTAAACACAATACAAATCCTTCAGAAGCTGTTGATGTAGCCCCATACCCTATAGATTGGAACGATACAGAACGCTTTGCCCACTTAATTGGAATTCTTAGAGGAATTGCCCATACTAAGGGGTATAAATTACGAGTTGGCATAGATTGGGACATGGATGGTGATATCCGCGACCACAGTTTTATGGATTATCCACACATTGAAATAGTGGATTGACACTTTTTTTTATCAATACTAAATATGAGTTAATGAACCGGATTATTATATGACAAATAAAATGACTAAGATTACATTTGCTGAATATTGGAAATCAAAAGACCAATTATTGGCGGCATGTGATGAAGTTCCACGTATTATGACAGAGTACAAAGTGACTAAGTATTGTAAGATACCATTATATGAGTGTGTTGACTCAGATGAAAAAGTATATACATCATTTAAACCTAATGAGGTTATAAAAGTTCTTTGGGAATACAATGACTTAGAGCACCCTACACCAAAGTATGTTACTATCGTGACAGAAAGCGAAATAAATATACGTTATCCTTGTTGGGACAACAAAAAGATGCTAAAATGGGTTAAAACAAACACGTTCCAAATATAAAAATATGACAGAAGAAATAAATGCAACATGGTTAAAACTAACAAACGATAATACATCGACTATGCCGTATGAGTTTGTTGAATTATTTAACTTAATAATGCAACCATATTACGAATATTATATCCTCAGACCACATGACAGAATGGAAATCCAATTGTTATTGAAAGAAGCACTACTATCTGAATGTCATATAAGTAAACAGTGTACCCAAGAAAATATTTCAAATTTCTGTCACTTGATTGTTTTCAAAATCCTCATTGAGAACAAAGAATCCCCCTCCGACATCAAAGAAGTAATAAAAAACCTAATAAACCAAAATTAAAACCAATTTAGTATGTTGTTTTTAATAAATATTACTATCAATTAAATAATATAAACAAAGAAGGTTAAAAACGATGGTTTCGGAACTGTTAAAAATTTTAGAAAAATATGGTGCAATGGGCGCACTAGCACTTGTGTGTGGGTGGGTAGTTATCAAAATTGTATCAGTTTCTATTGAAAAATGGGTGAAAAAAAGTGATACCGACTCCAATACTGTAGAACCAACTGAGGATGATTTGAAGTTTCACCCATTTTTTTCTAATGCACAGTATAGATTAATGGTAGAAATTCCTGATATGGAATTCAATCCAACTCAACCAGTTAGGCAGAAATTATGCCGTGATTTATTATATCATAAAATTACAGCACTGCATGATAGCTTCTTCGCACATAGTGAAAAGCATATTAGTGGCATGAGTACGAATGAGTGGGCAACATATACATTAAAGACAGTACGAGAGATGACACGTACTTTTAAGACTAGTGCACATAATGCAGGTATTCCACTTATTGTTGTTGAAAAATTCAACAGATGGCATGAACCAACATTATCACTAATAAATGATTACATTAGCGTCATTGCAAATTCAAACATGTATTCATCAAATATAGCGAGAACAACAACATTGTTGATGGTAATGAATTTAGTACTTATCACAACATTAGGAGATGCTGAACGCACTCTGAAAGAATTAAACGGTGAACTATCTGGGATGACCTATGATGGTTCTATTATAGAATAAAGTATACGAGGAATATTTATGGGAGCATATGACAATTTTAAAGATATGCCAGAACAAATCAAAAAGGAAGGACAGGATATATCACTGACGTATACACGTAACGGTGATGGAACAGCAACAATATGTTGGAATATACCTAAACCTGCCATTGGTTGTTCTGCGGATAATCAAGCATATGATGGTATTGTAATAACAGTAGCATCTAAGGCAGTCAATTACACTTCTACATCCCCAGTTGATGGAACATATTATAATGCAGATACTAGCGTAGATTTAGATATTAACTTAGGTGATAAGTTAGATTATGCTCACGTGGTTGGTGCATTTTATCACGACAAAACAACGAAATGCATAACAGTAAGTGATGTGCTAGATAAAACACCATATTATTTTTCAGCATATGCTGTTGATAAGGTTGGTAGATATCATCGCGAAGGGGTTCATGCATACTCATTACCTCTAACAATGCAATCATTTGTGGGGGATGAAGGTTCACATGCCGCTCATGATATTGAAATTGATGGAGAAACAATAACTGGAACATCATTAACTGGATTAGTTGATGGTAGTTCATATGACATGAGTTACAAATTTAATAATGATTGTTTCGATATTAGCATATTGGGTGCAGATGCATTGACATATGATGAATTGATTACAGCCTTAAATATAGAATTCAGTTTACACTCTACCTCCGTGACAGGAACAGTGCCACCGAACGCAGGTGGGTATCACGTAGACGAAACAAATGCAAAACTATACCTATGGGATGGATTCACACAAACTGTTGTATCTGATGCAGTATTTTGGGAATTTGACCCATCTATTCCAGTACTTGGAACAATTTGGTACAATCCAGACCTTGATACCGTATTTCGATATGAAACTAGTGGTTGGAGTGCAGTTAGCGCAGTAATCAAACATGGTGCAGACCCTAGAACGCCAGTATGTGATGATATATGGTTCGATGGTACTGATATTTGGCAGTGGGATGGAACAATTTGGTGTAAACTACCTACCATAATTAGTGGTGATAATCCATTGTTGCCACCAAACCTAAATTGTAATACTTATTGGTATGATTCAGGGAATGATGTTTTCAATCATTGGAATGATGAAACTAGTGCATGGGATAATGAATTAGTAGTGGTATCTGAAAAAGACCCGAATAATATTACAACTGGTGATTTTTGGTATAATGAAACTGATGAAAAGGTATACATATATTTAGCAAGTGATTTTAATGAACTTAATAACATACGATACGAAGAAGCAGATGAAACTGGTGAATTACCATTACCTGTGGCTAATCACTATTGGTATGAGCCAAGCACACAGCGTTTAAGAAAAAGAAATGTAAGTAATACTGCATGGGTTGACCATGACCTAATATTTTATCCTACAGACCCTACAGACCGTGATGGCTGTGATTTATGGTGGGATGTTTCGATTTCTGTGAATGAATTATATAAATGGGATGAACTTAATTCAGTATGGTCACCAATTGGCAAGTTTTTTGAAAGTTCAATAGACCCGTCATTGCCAATATTACTAGAAGACAATACCGCATGGTATAATCCTGATATACAAGAAATAGAATTAATAATGGGAACTAACTGTTTACCTGTGACATATATTTATAGCCTAACTGACCCAACTGTAACCGATGTTGGTGATATTTGGTATAATACAACTACAAGTCTATGGTATGAATGGGATGGTTTAGTGTGGATATTAACAAATGTTATTGAACATTCATCTGACCCATATACATTAATAAGTGGCACATTCTGGTTTGATACTATTAATGACTTATTATTTGAATGGAATGGTTCAATATGGGTAACAACACTTTATTCAGTTACGCCATTATTTCCATTAGTTGGTACAAAGTGGTTTAATACTACAAGTAATTTATTCTTTGAATGGAATGGAACTTCATGGGTTGAAATTAACTCAGATGTATATGTAC
>JQIA01001306.1_pt1 | contig 13402 bp, 9 predicted proteins | sample 811431 | NCBI WGS metagenome assembly JQIA01 (sample SAMN02998118, study PRJNA258478) | marine sediment metagenome | biome: marine; feature: seafloor; material: sediment; isolation source: oil-polluted sediment collected from 3 locations (0.5 km, 0.7 km and 0.9 km)... | place: USA: Gulf of Mexico ... | reverse complement strand
CATGGAGTGCAAGTCGACGCCAAAGGAGGACCACTTAACAACCGACTTTGTTAAAAAGTCGCTAATGGAGGGTCGGTTAACAACTGACTGGAAGAGGATGCTGCAGCTAACAGAGGTTCAGTTTGAAGAGCTAATGGAGATGGACATTCCAGAGAGAAAGTCGAAACCAAAGAGGGGTCAGTTAACAACTGACTGGAAGTGGATGCTGCAGCTAACAGAGGTTGAGTTTGAAGAGCAAATGGAGATGGACGTTCCAGTGAGAAAGTCGAAACCAAAGGAGAGCCAGTTAACAACAGACTTTGTTAAAAAGTCGCTAATGGAGGGCCAGGTTGAGGAGCTAATGAAGATGGACGTTCCTGAGAGAAAGTCAAAACCAAAGGAGGGCCAGTTAACAACCGACTTTGTTAAAAAGTCGCTAATGGAGGGCCAGGTTGTGGAGCTAATGGAGATGGACGTTCCAGAGAGAAAGTTATGCAAAATCCTTCCTTTCAACGCACCACCGGTGGCCGGAAGTTTCAATATGTTGGCAGAGCTTTAAATTAATCTTCCTTTCGTTCGACGTATAAGTTGAGTACTTTACTTTTTAGAATTCAAACTTCTTTTCTTTCTTCAATCACACAATGAGTTTAGAGCCACCTGAAGTCCAACACTCTGAGAGGAACCCAAACCTTTCAAAATCTTGGATTGTTATTTGGATCGATCGAAACAATTTGTTACCAATCTCAAATTGCTTACTAAAGCTCCAAAAGGACGCGATCCATGCTCTCTCACAGGGTTTAGTTTGCGCACCTGAGGAAACGCTACGATTATTATTTACAATCCAATACTTGACGTTTAATGTCTACTATGGAAACGGAGGCCAGTCTGATCGCAAGATTTACTCCTTTCCTCAACCTCAGTCAGGTCGCTATGTCAACTGTATTGAGCAGTATATTGAGTTTGTAGAATCGAATGAGAATGAGTTATTGGGATGGCGTATTCACTACCTCATTCAAGACACCAAGTTTAGCTATGAGAGTGCTTTAGGGGCCTACTGGAAGACGCTTTCAGAGGACGTGGGGAAAAAAAGCATGGGACCAATGCGTTCTGTTGGCAAGTTTGAGTTGGATCACACTAAAACCCCACCACGAGTATTTCATCCGTGCGACTCTCGAGAAATTTGGATTGATTATGCGTTAAATCCCTACACTGCTGAACGGCTCGGTGACGAAGGGATTCGAAAGTCTGCCTTTAACCTACCCCTAACGTCGACCCAAAATAGCGCTTCCGCGATTGTTTCCTTGACGTTTACGCATTCCGTCTACTTGATTTCTCGCGCTCACGCTGGCCGCGTAAAACCTGAATATCTGGATATTGCAAACTATCACGGTATATTTCCAGTTGTCCAACCTGACGCTGCTGACGAAGCACTTGATGACGAGGCGGAGGAGGCAGCCCCTGATGAGGAGGAAGATGAGGATGACAACTTGCAGTTTAATGGGGACATGTTCAACCATGACGTAAACCAAAATGGGGCTGGAAACAACGTCGCTATTTCGAACTGCATTTGCTTCCCTTTTGGGGCCTTTCATTTGGAGCATGAATTTCGAAATCCCGAGTATTTTTTCAAAATGAACATCCTTCAAAAACCAGTTGACGAGGGAATCGAGCCCGAGATTTTGCGGCGCCGTCAGCGCTTAATGTTACAACAGTCCGACGAAGTGCCAGTACATGGGGCAGACATGCTAGACGCAATCCAGGCATGTCGAGGTAGAGTGTTCAACAAGACCCCCTTGGAGATTGCCGAGCTACGCAAGTCGAGGGAGATTTTAGATATGTTTCGCGCAGTCTGTTACAGCGATGACTTGAATCCAGGTGGGCTACTTTTGAACAGGTATTGCGAAGATCAGCGACGTCGCAATTCAAACTGGTCAATCGTGACTACCGAAGCGCCAATGATGGATGAGACCTTGACGCCTTTTGGGAACCGCGTAGCCCGCGAGTTGTATCAACTTGAACTAAAATGTGGCGTGGACGTGAAGCATTCAGAGATTTTCCTAGTTCAGCTAATGACGATGGCGGCATTTGACATTCACGAGCTCAAGTTACGTATTCATGTGCTTTTCCATGGCCCACCTGCGGCTGGAAAGTCCTTTATTTTGGACATGCACGAAAAGCTTTCCCCCGTCGGACTTTTACATTTTATTGCAGTCCAAACGCGCAAGGCCAACACTACGGAAGAATGTTTCAATGGCTTGCAAATGGTGCTTGACGAGCTAAACGAAATGTTCACTGCAAAGGGTGATGGGCAGGGATATGCCGATGTCAAGACCCTATTGACCAAAGGAGAGTTACTGACTGAAATGGCTGCTGTCGACGAACATCACAAACGCGTGCTGCTTAAAACAGTAAGTCAACGAAAATGTCAGTACATTTGCAACACGAATGTGTCAATGAGTTCCCTTCCAAAGCCAGTTGCCGACCGCTTCCTCAAAATTTATGTGCCTGAACAGTATCGACACGACTTTGATCCTGCTATCGAAGATGAGCACCTTCGTTCCTCGCCAGAGTCACAGGAGGAGCTCGAGGCGTATCAGGTAATTTGGCTTCATCGTTACATGATTGCGAATTTCTATTTTACCTTTAACCGTATGTCGACAGTCCTCATGCCAAAAATTGACACGTCATTAACTGCTGATATTAGCACAACAGTGTACGACTACCTTCGAGACCAGTGTGGAATCAAGGTGGATATGCGAGACCGACAGCGTATTCTTGCGTTTTCGATGTGTTGTTGTTTGTTTGATGCTATTGAGGAAGTTTTTTTTAGTGGAAGGATTATTCCAGCAGGGACTCCGTATAACGACGTCCATCTTATGGAGCTCATTCCGTTCCTTCAGGTGACGAGAGAACAGTTTTATTTTGCAATTACGCTATTCCACCCGACCATTGCTGATCCCTCATTGCCGTTTGTGTTGGGAGCAATTAAGAAAATAGTGCAAGGTCAAGCTGATGACAAGCACAAGTTTGCACATGGTAGTTCCCCTGATACTGTGGATTACAACTATTACTTTCTCCCTGTTAGTGCGGCAGTTTCGAAGCACGAAGTGACGGCAGCCATCGCGTCTGAAATCGTTTCCAAAGTGAATATGGAGTACGACCAGACTCTCAACTTGCCGACTGTGATTGATTTAGTACACTGGTTGACACAGCAGAGCAAGGTCGCGTTGCAGTATGATTCTTCTGGTACGAGAACGTCCACGACGAAATCAATTAAAGTCGCGTTTGAAAGCCAGGGTGGCGTGAGTAAACCAGGGTTGGAAATTTCTCGAGATTTCGTCGACTCTGTTCTTGACATGGACGAGGCCATTGTCATCTCGGCCATAAAAGCGAGTATCGACAAAAAATGTGTAATTCCTCGATTCGTCACGGGTTTAACTTACCGCCATGGGATTCCCGCGTCGTACGGCGTTGACAAGAAGTACATCTTTCCGTTTGTTTTTCTCGTGATTGAGACCGAACAGTGCGAAAAGAAAAGTCGATTAAAGATTCGAAATCCGCACTACAGGCGTAACGGTGCTGCTTTTCTTGCAGGCACGTCGGACAGAAAGTGTCCAACAATGAAGCACATTAAAACTGATGCATGTGTGGACGACATGGCGAGTTTGAGATGGAGAACCAAGCACGGGTTTGTTACGACGCACACTGAACCTATACCTGGAATAAAGTGTCTAGGAGATTACCCGATGGGATTAATTTCAGGATGTCTAGAGGAATATGGAGTCGTGAAGGATCTCCCGAGTACTGACTTGCGTTCGGAATACGTGCTCAACCGAAAGAAGGTCACATTAGAACGCAAATTTGAACGTTATACGGAACAACTCGAGCTCAATCCGTCTGACAGCGATGCGCAAAATCAACTTAAACATGTCGAATTGGAACTTGAACTTTACCCCACTCGAGTGGAAATCGATCAACTGACACGTAGTTTGGAAGCTAAGCTGAAAAACGAGGCTTGTGCAGTGGAAGTCGAGGAAATTAAGGACAAGATTGAAGAGTTGCAGTACTCTGAAATAAACCGTTACATCGCGGGGGGTGCGATCGATATTGCTGAGTTGGTATCTAAAAAACGCAAGTGGCTAGAGAATCGAATCCTCAAGTTGAGCAGCCAGCCCGAACAACTCGCGCGCGTAACTGCTATGAAATCGGAACTCGCAACAATGGATGTTTCTCAACCTGAATCAAGAAAACATCAGCGGGTTATAATGGAGGAGGAAGAAGAGGACACAATTTAAAATGAATAAATGGTTCCTAGCAGCTCTTGGGTTATGGTTTTTTGCAATCTGTAACCACTTTACCCTAAACCTTTTTGAATGTTGGGACGAGGTCACTCAACAACATGCTGAAGAGGTCAACAAGCGTACAGACTGTAGAAATATCCAGTTCGCTGAAAGATACCCAACAGAGTGTGACTTTATCCGCCATGTCAAGTACCGAAGTTTCTTTTCCAAGTGGGTTTCAGTATCGATTGATCATATAAACTGGTGTGGCCCGGTCCAATGTGACGATTTTTTTTCATTCAAGGGAGTCGTATTGAGCAGTTTAATGCTCATGCTGGCTAGGACGAAGGATGCAGTAAAGCAAGTACGAGAGCGAATTAAAATATAACAGACTTCCCATGTTAAAACTAAAAAAGTAAAACCCACAATTTCATTTATATTTTTAATTGCCTCACAAATGTCTGAGTGGCTTGACACTGATTTTATTGACGACGACATCAATCTTTGGGAAGCTGGGGAACGAGCTGAAATGGAGAGATTGGAAGAAGAGGCTGAAGCCGTTGTAGATCCCCAAGAGGCTGGAGAGCTACCACAAAAAGCTCAAGACATCCACAAAATCCAACCCATGACGCTCTATCAAATCAAGCAAAATTTGAATCAATCGCAAAACACAATTTCAGATGAAGAGTTCTACGAAATGATCCGAAATCCCGCAGAGGCGTGGAATGGGGAAATTCCAACTAGGGAGGCCATTAAGGTTGTTCCAATCTTCCAAGAGGTGATCACTGGCGATGACCCGACTCGCCTCAACGCCAACATTCAGGTGCGATTGCTGCACAGTGGAGAGTTTCACCGTATGTCATTTGGTCCAGTAAGTACACTTGGATTTGACGATGAAACGATCACCTCTGATGGCCGTGAGGCGTTTATGCAAAGTCCTCAATATCACGCCGCGATTCAAGCTAAAGTAACACAACCAGTACGTACTTTGAAGGCATTTATCGTCGATTACGGTACCTCTGGAACGTTTCAGCTTCCAGAGCAGATTACCTCGGAGGACGATTTTACGAATATGCAATTCGAACATTACGCGGGCCATGTCTTTCAACATTTTCTATTCGTGACCTACGAGTCCGCGTTTGATGTAAACGTAGAAGTGGAAGTCGACGATCAAGTGACGTACTACAGCCCAAAATTTTACCAGTTGGAGACTGGCAAAAAAAAAATTAATCACGCTGCTTACTCTGAGCACGCCAGCGTGTTGAATGCTGATACGATTTGGGATCGTCTTCACGTTTGCCATCACATTGAAGACGTACGAGACATGTTTGGCATTCAACGTGTAAAGCGTCGTGTTTACCCACACATGGCGGTCGTGCGTTTTAACATCGCGTACGGGACCAACGGCAGGAAAGGTACTAAACGTGTTGTGTTTTATCGAGAGTATTTCATGCAATGTGCAATTTTCACCAAAACCGAAAACAGTGACGAGGTTTATGGAAATTTGAGCCCTGAAACAAAATTGGGTTACGGAAGCATGGCTGTGCTATTCCGTTGCTGGCCTGTGATTGAAGCCTATCGAAAAAACCCAAAATGGGCGATGACTGAAAAACTCGCGTTCGATAATCGGGCTCGTGTTGAAATTGAGGGCGAGGAAGAGACAAAAAAAGAAACCTTTATTCAAAGACAGTTTTCCTCCGTTATGGGCTCTCCCTTCATTCAACATGAATTCAAGTCCAGGTGGGGGGCGATTTTGTACAACCCTGAACTGGCTTCAAAGTTTGTGATTGAAACGTTTTCGCGTAAGAACCTCTTTCTCAACTCGGCCAGGCACCACACCTATACGAGCAAACTACAAAAAGGAAAGCGTTTTAACGATCCTCCAGTAACTACCTACGACGAGGCCACAACCAAGTACAATTTTGATGTCAAGAAGAATGGCTTACCTGCTTCTATTGGCACGATGCCAATCGCCGAAAAACCGCGTCTAGCACCACCGTTCCGCCTTATTAAGGCTGTTATTATCCCAGACAAGGATAATCCTACGAATTTCAAGTTTGGTAAAACCTTGCTACGTTCATCCTCCACTGCCGACTATGCAGGGATTCCCCACTCAGTTATACTACAACGCCGATTACTTAGTTCGTCAGTCAAGGCAGTTTCAGCAAGATATTCCGAAGAAATGGGATTTGGCTACTCTTTTGCAGTCCAAAGCACCAAACTTACGTTGACCGAGTCCACCGAGCCTCCGAACATGCGTGCACTACATTCACACCTCCTGAAAAACACCTACAAGCGGCTTATAATGCTCAAGATGCCGCAACTTAACCCAGATGACATTGACGAAACCGAGCACATTAAACAAATTACCAAAGAGATTGGAGCCGAAGCCCTTCTAAAGGGAGTTCAAAAGTTTTTTATACTTCAGGATTTTGGAGAGGCGATTGGAAATGTGGATCTCATGCGAGATCCGAATATGGTAGTTCAGGGCGATTCCATAATGCTGTTTGAAGACCTGCTAAGCTACGTTTTTCGCGACGAACAAGACGATCTGATATTTACTGGTATTATGGATGAGAATGAGGAAGAAAGTGATGACGATGAGGAACCCTCGAGACCTGCAGCAGGTGAGACGAGAGTGAAGGACGCAAAAAAGGATACAAAGAGGCCGAAACCTGCAGCAAGTGCGACGAGGGTGGCGGGCACAAAAGAGGATGCGAAAAAGCCGAAAGCTGCAGTGGGTGCGACGAGGGTGAAGGACACAATAAAGGATGCGAAAAGGCCGAAACCTGCAGTAGATGATGTTAGCTTGGACGTGGAGATGTTATTGGGAAGTGGCCCTCCAAAAGATGATGTTAGCTTGGACGTGGAGATGTTATTGGGAAGTGACCTTCTAGAAGATGATGTTAGCTTGGACGTGGAGATGTTCTTGGGAAGTGACCTTCTAGAAGATGATGACAGCTTTTTCGATTAAAAGTATAAATAAACTTATATATTAAGAGTCCTACCCAGAAAGTCAAAAGTAAAATTCTAGATTTAAGAAAGTAAAATTCTAGATTTAAGAAAGTCAAAAGTAAAATTCACAAATATGTCCAAACTTCCAACTCGAGCTTCTGGTAGCATTAGCACATTGGCGAAAATTCCTGATGCAAGTATAAGTTTGGTAGTCCGCCTTCAACTGCTTAAACCACCAAAACAAGCTGCAAATGGAAACAATACTCCAGGTAATCTAATCATTACGGTATGCGAAAAAGTAACGGTTCCATACGCGTTTGTCAAGCCAAGTGCGCGGCCTGGGCAACAGCCCAAAAATAAAATTGACACTCCACTGTCTCAGGAACAGGTTGGAGAAATTATGATTCTCCAACCTGGGCAAAATTACTCAGTGAGCATGTTCAATACGCCTACAACTTTGACTCTGGGTAACCTATTTCGCTTAGATGGATTGTTTCGCAACGCGTACATGGGTCCTCGAAAGGACCCAATTACAGGTCAGGAAGTGATGATGACTGAACCAGAACTCCGGTTAACTTGTATGCGTATTTCCGCAGTGACAGGTGACCTGACTGACGACGAATTTGACAACAAAATTGAGTTCGACCAGCGCTCGTTTAACCTTGAACGCGACGTGCCAGGCGAAGACCGTTTACATACGTACGTCGTGGAAGAGTTTAAGACGCCATATCACTCTGTAATTACGCTACTTGGAGTGGACACTGATGAACCTGGTACATTGACTGGGAATTTTATGCCACCAGTTGAGGGAAACATTCCTTCCATGACGTATGAGCCATTTAACGTGATAAAGGGGGGTAAAGAGGTCGCAACAATTGCGCTAACTGGCGGAACTAATGGTACCGATTCAGAAAAGGCCCAATTGTGCATTCAACAAAACATGTTGGATGGAAGACAAGTTGTTTTAAAATGCTTTACTAGAGTGTATCACAATGCCGGATTGAACAAGTTCCAGATGGATTGGAAAAAGATGGGACATATTTTGGCTCCCATCATCATCGGTAAGGCCAACTGTACGGTGGATCGTGCTCAAACGAAGGAACTTCAAGAAGACGAATCTGACGACATTTATGGAGTATTAGCGCTCAATGTGGTGATACGACCTGATATGGCTGCAATGTCTAAGAAACGTGCGTACAAGATTACGTGGGCGTCGTGCCTGATGCTCGACGACAGCTTAAAGTCGCCAGAATCATTGATTACTGAGGAGCCTCAAGTGCGTATTCAAGATGCCACTGCTTTGAACATCTTACGTTACTCGGGTAATGCGTCACTGTTACCAAAAGCAGAGAAGCGTGGATGGGTAGAGTTTTATGTGTGGACTAACATGCCAATGGAGGACGAAGAACGTCGCGCTGAAATACGAGCTATGACAGAGGAGCAACTGGTGAGCGAGTTTAGGAACAAGAAGTTTTATGGTGGGATTCAACCCTACATTAACATTTTTGCAGTTCCAACGGAAACCTGTGAGTGTAAGTTACATGAACTGGTGTCGAGTCGCGGTACGCCAAGTGGAGCTCTGTTATTTGACGGCGAGAAACGTGCTCGAGTAGAAGAATAATTAATTTTAAAGATTTCTACCACTTTTACGTATACAACGAAACTCTCGGTAACTCATCCACCATTAGATTCGTGATTTAAAGTTTTTTGCCTTCCACGTAAAATGAACGAAGAACGCGGATGTCAGCACGGCAGCCAACTGAAACCCCATCGCAGAGTTGATCGCACATAAATATCCGGTACCGTCTGCATTACAGGCGTCAAATATCGCACCAAAAACTGTACCAGCTCCGACTGCGCTTATAGCCATGGCCAACGAAATTGGAATAAGATGTAAAGCAAATGTATTTTGCCTCAGATTCAGTTCCCCATTTTTACAATATACTTGCCTACTAAAGTCCTTAGTCAGTAATAACGTGGTTCCAAATAGAATACCGAACCCAAGTCCAAAAAATGCTGCAAAAATCATTGCCCCTGCATACGAGTAAATTACTTGCCAACATCCAATAACGACGACGTTGTAAATTTGAACAATAAGTAATATATATGGCCATAACATATATTCTCGACTGACACGCCTGCCAAAACAAAATGGCACAAATATTAAAACACCTCGACCGATAATGCTCGTAATAGCTACGAGCATAAGTACCAATGTAGTTTCAAATGTGGTTAGCGGTGGGCTTAAATTAAGCATAAACTCTACAAGTTGGACATATGGCGCATACATTGCGAACCCCGACATGAGCGTAGTTTTAACCAAAAGCCAATACGCTGTCATCGCATATACATTCGGAGATCCGAATAAAAAAATACGATTTAGTTTCACTACGTTGCTCTGTGAGAGGCTTTGTTGTATACTTACTGGCGTATATTCTACCTGTCGACGTTCAGTCACACAACAAATATTCAACCTCAACGCTGCAATAATACCGATACAGATCGTCATTAGACAAAATCCTAATATCGCAACTGCGCGTAGCGTTATTTTCCAAGACTGTTCAGTCGCGCCAAAACCGTCGACATATTCAAGTGTATAGTAAGGCGCGACGAGGATTGAAAATAACAGCTGACCAAGACCACCAAATGTAAGTACAAACGTCAAGGTTTTATCCCCTGCATCAATATCAGTTATCATGGCCAATGTAGTCCAATAAATCAAGGCACTTCCGACACCAGTCAACGTCGCGTAAACACCAAATAATTCAGGTCCAGAAGTCGTGTATGTTGACGCAAATGTTCCACTAAACCAGCAAACAATTCCAAATATTACAAAACTTTCAGGCCATTTGCTGAATTGGACTTCAGTACGATACGTAAAAGCTAACGCAGTCAAGAATTGAAGTCCTGTAAATAAGCCAATCTGAATTGTTCCAATCGAGGATACATAGGTTAACGATAGTTCAGTCGAATTTACAATAGTCGTACCATTAACTATCGTAAACGTCTTCATAAAAGGGTCGACAAGGAACCCAAATGTAAAAACGTGCCCAACAACAATGAGATGAATCACTGCAATTAGCACGATTATTGTCCATTTTTTCAAGTGATACATGTTCAAACTTGTCCTCGATTTTATTTCTATTGTGTTTACCACTTCGTACTGCGAAAGTTTTCTTAACTAACTAAACTTACTTTTTGCAGAAAGTTAGCAAGTTACAAGTTTTACTTATTCCTCACAACTTTTCATAATCGTCAGATTGAAGGAAAACTAACATTTAGTTGTTTGAAACATTTAGTTCAAACTAAACACGGATAAAATTGTTTTCAAGCCTGCAACGTATTTCTTAGCCGAGTATGGCATCTCCCCAAGCGCCCTTCGTGTTTGGGCTTCCTCCGGAAGAGTTGAGCACATTAGACTACCAGGAGGTAAAAGAATGTACAACCTGGATAGTGTTTTGGGTCTCCTCAAACAGCGACCGAGTGACAAGCGATCGTATATTTATGCCAGAGTTAGCAACTCCGAGCAACATGGAGACCTCGAACGGCAAATTGAAGTCCTCCAAAAAGCGTATCCTAAACACATCCTTGTCAAAGACATCGCCTCTGGAGTCGACTTTGGACGCAAAGGTCTGCGAACCATTTTGGAACAAGTCCTCGATGGAGTGGTCGAGGAAGTTGTGGTCTTGCATCGCGACAGACTTGCGAGACTTGGATGTGACCTCTTGGAATTTATCTTTGAAAAGGCTGGCACAAAACTCGTGGTTCACTGTAAAGATGAAGGCGGGGGCGACCATGACATCGCCAGCGACCTCCTTGCTGTTACAACAGTCATCGTCGCGTCCCATAACGGATGTCATTCTGCGAAAAATCGACAACGACAAAAAAAAGAAGCTGCAGGTAGCGAAGAATGTCCTACAAAGAAGCGAGAAAAAACGACAACGGATGTTAAAAGAGGGGAAAAAACCACACAAGAAGAAGAGCTATGAGAATCCAGTGCGCGCAAGACGGATCCATATTTTCCCAGACCTCGTCCAGAAAAAAGGGATTAAAAAGTGGCTAGACGCTACTCAGTTGCTATATTGCGAGGGAGAGCCTATGTTCATCTAAACTAGGTCAGGGCTGCTTACTGCCTGCAAAATGGCCTTTTGTGTGAGAAGAAATGAATCGTAGAAAATGTAGCTATTAAAGTAAGCGCAAGTTATAATAAGAACAACTGGTGTGGTGCATACAAAAAAGTAGATTGCCAAGAAACATAAAACGACAGCCCTTGAGAGATGTAAACCTAAAACTTCTCTCCCGGAAAGCGGGCATACTTAAAACTTCTCTTCTAGAACAAGAAAGAAAGATAAAAACAGATCTAAAAGAGGGTAAAATACACAACCTCAGTTGAACAAAACGTGAATCACAACTACGAACTCTATGACCACTCAACTACTACTTGCGATTCGGAACCGAGCTTCGTTGGAAGAAATCCAAGAGTTAATTAATGCTCAACAGGACATTAATGAACTTGATTTTTATGGTCAAACCCCATTAATGGTGGCTACCTGCTTGAACAATAAGGCGATTCCTTTATTGATGACCCACCCCAAACTAGATGTGAACAAAACTAATGCTTCTGGTAAGACTGCATTATTTGATGCGGCCTTGTTAGGACTCGATTTGTCACTTTTTTTAGAACGGTCAGAGATTGACGTGAACGCTCAAGACGGACATGGAAATACACCTCTGTACTCTACCATTTTGTTCAATCGGCGCTCCACAATTAACCAACTTTTAGCCGACCCCCGAACGGACCTGAGTTTAAAGAATAACTATGGGCGTACTGTGGTGGAACATACTAAAAGGGTGGAGCCTAAGATACTTCCACTCTTTAAGCTCGAGATTATGACACTCATGTCCCCCAAGGTGGTTACCCGTTTGGGGGGGACATCTGTGACTCGACTCCCCACTGAAATCATGTTTCAGTTGAACAAGATGTTATACATGTAAACTTCTTGTAATCACAAATATGAGTCTTGAACTTTTTTTTTGCTCTTCAACACACGCACCTAAAACTTCTCCCCCGGAAAGCGGTCGCACCTAAAACTTCTCCTCAACAACAATAAAGATAAGAACAGATCTGACAAAATCTGAGAGAGGGTAGAAGCTGGCACTAGGAGTCAAATTTTAAGTACTTACCCAGGCCAGACCACGGAAAGCGGGCGCTAGGACTCAAATCGGGTACGGAACAAAAAAAAAGATATGAACAAAGTACGTTAATCCAACTGAAAAGTAAAACCCATAATCTTACTTGAATAAAACGTGAATCACAACTACGAACTCGATGACCACTCCACTACTACTTGCGATTTACAACCGAGCTTCGTTGGAAGAAATCCAAGAGTTAATTAATGCTCAACTGGACATTAATAAAGTTGAAATGAACTCTGGCCTAACCCCATTAATGATGGCTATTATATACCACCCTAAGGCGATTCCTTTATTGATGGCCCACTCCCAACTGGATGTGAACAAAATGGAACAAGATGGTAAAACAGCATTGTTTTTTGCTGCCTTAGAGGGGGTCGATTTGTCACCTTTTCTAGCACATCCCAAAATTGACGTGAATGCTCAAGACGAGTATGGAGATACAGCTCTGTATTATACCATTTTGTACAATCGGCACTCCACAATTAACCAACTCCTAGCCGACCCCCGAACGGACCTGAGTTTAAAGAATAACTATGGGCATACTATGGTGGAACATACTAAAAGGGTGAAGCCTAGTATTCTTCCACTCTTTAAGCGCGAGATTATGACACTCATGTCCCCCAAGGTAGTTCCTCGTTTGGGGGGGACATCTGCGACTCGACTCCCCACGGAAATCATGTTTCAGTTGAACAAGATGTTATACATGTAAACTTCTTGCAATCACAAATATTAGTCTTGAACTTTTTTTTTGCTCTTCAACACGCGCACCTAAAACTTCTCCCCCGGAAAGTGGGCGCTTGGAGTCAAATTAGGTACGGAAAGCGGGCGTACTTAAAAATCCTCTTCTAGAACAAGAAAGATAAGAACAGATCTGACAAAATCTGAGAGAGGGTAGAAGCGGGCGCCAGGAGTCAAATTTTACGTACTTACCCAGGCCAGACCACGGAAAGTGGGCGCTAGGAGTCAAATATACGTACTTACCACCACGGAAA
>JQIA01001305.1_pt1 | contig 13410 bp, 9 predicted proteins | sample 811431 | NCBI WGS metagenome assembly JQIA01 (sample SAMN02998118, study PRJNA258478) | marine sediment metagenome | biome: marine; feature: seafloor; material: sediment; isolation source: oil-polluted sediment collected from 3 locations (0.5 km, 0.7 km and 0.9 km)... | place: USA: Gulf of Mexico ... | reverse complement strand
TTGCTGTTGATTTTGATTTAACAGCAGATTAATAAAAGCCTGTTCACCCTCACCATATATATAATAGTCCACAAAGGGTGATTCTGCCAGAATGTTATCTCTGGTAATTTCAGGCCCGCCAAAGACGATAGTTATATCCAATCTTTTTTTCAGTTGCTCTGTAATGTACAACGCCCGTTCAATATTCCAGGCAAAAACTGTAAAACCAACCATTTCAGGTTTTTTTTCAATAATAAGGTTTATTAGGGCAGAGTCAGCAATATACGAGGCGACACTTTCAGGTAATATTTCAATATTAAATTGCTCTAAATCCGATGCTGCCTGCTTAAGGCATGCTGCTCCCAATGGGATATTACCCGTTTTTAAACCGTAATTTAACTTGGGTATTGGCAGTTGTATCAGCAAAATGTTCAATGTATGAATTCCTTTTTTTTGCAATAACATCTACCAAATTAATCAAGGAAGATCAAAGAAGAACTTGGTTATTCTATTCTCGGCATATAACAAAAAATTTAAGAGAATAAATCCGAAGATAGTCTATCAATATTATTTCTGGGATTGGGCTCGTAAAAAGGATTGAATTTTGTCATCTTTTCAAGAAAAGAGTCGGATAAGCCTGTGGTGTTATACCACATTTCAAGAGCTTCCATACCACTCATACCTTGAATAGGTGAGGGCGAGTACAGAACCGATACAGGCACCTGAAATGATATCAAATTTAATGCCTTTTTCATCAAGCGCGATTAATGCCCCGGCTTCAAGTCCACCTAAAGGCCCGCCTGCACCAAGCAATAATGCTGTTTTCTTCATTTTTTATTCTCCAGTAAATAGTGAAAAAATAATCAGTATGAAAAATGTATGTGGCTCAGATGTTGTTTATGATATGAATTAAAGCATTATACAAAACCTCTATTGAAGGGTCAAGACCGATATGCAATACCCTGTTGAAAAAGTAATAGAAGAAATCAAAAAAGTACTGTTGAAATACAAAAAGGCTGTTCTTCAGGCTCCTCCGGGGGCTGGAAAAACTACTATAGTACCAATCTCTCTTTTAAATGAAACATGGCTTACCGGTAAAAAAATAATCATCCTTGAGCCCAGGCGAATCGCTGTACGAGCATCCGCATACCGAATGGCAGAATTGTTAAATGAAAAAGTTGGTCAGACTGTTGGTTATCATGTCAGTATGGATAAATGTTCAGGTTCTGACACTCGTATTGAAGTTATAACAGAGGGGATTTTAACACGGAGAATACAAAATGATCCGGCGTTAGAAAATGTTGGTTTGATTATTTTCGATGAATTCCATGAAAGAAATTTACATAGTGATCTGGGACTTGCTTTAGCTCTTGAATCGAGTGAAGTTTTTTCTGAAGAGTTAAGACTACTTGTTATGTCTGCAACAATAGACACCGGAGAAATTTCAGTCATAATGGGGGATGTACCTGTTGTTGTATCTGAAGGTAAGAAGTGGCCTGTAGAAACGAAATATGTTCCATTCGAAAAAAAGTTGGGTTTTTTTGGTGATTTAGAAAAAAAATGTGCTCACTTAATTATCAAAGTTCTTAGTGAGAAAGAGGGCGATATTCTTGTTTTTCTTCCCGGGGCAGGTGAGATAAAACGAGTTAAATCGATTCTGACTAATGCAATAACAAATGAGGCTGTTGCAATTGTTCCACTGTTTGGTAGTCTTTCTAAAAAAGAGCAGGAACAAGCGATTTCCCCTTCAGGCTCCGGATTTAGAAAAGTTGTTCTTGCTACTTCGATTGCAGAGACGTCTATTACGATTGAAGGTGTATCAATTGTAATAGATTCTGGTTTAATGCGTGTTTCAAAATACTATTCTGGCTCAGGGATGAGCAGGCTTGAAACGATTACCGTATCAAAAGCTTCGGCTGAACAGCGTCGGGGAAGAGCTGGCCGAACAAAACCGGGGCTTTGTTACAGGTTATGGGATAGTAACAAACAGGGTGGTTTAAAGGCTTACAACAGCCCGGAGATACAAACCGCTGACTTATCTGGTTTTATGCTTGAATTGGCTTTGTGGGGTGTGTCAGACATTGATGAGTTAAAACTCCTCAACTATCCACCGGAAAGTGCCGTGAAAAAAGCACGACAACTTTTAACAGATATCGACGCTATTGATGAATCCTGTAATATAACAGCACATGGCAGAAAACTGGCCAAGCTTGGTACTCATCCAAGGTTGGCCCACATGATGGTGAAGGGTAACGAAACAGGTAATGCTGCTGTTGCCTGTTTTATCGCAGCAGTCTTAGGTGAAAGAGACTTTATCTCCTTTGTTGATAGGCATATAGAGTCTGACATTGTGATTAGACTTGAGATACTACTGGCTCTGTATAACAAACGAAACTATTCTGATAAAAATATTAAAGTCAACAGATCCGTTGCAAAGAAAGTTCTTCAAAATGCTATAAGATATAAAAATATGATCGGTGCTGAAAATGGCCCGTTTAATCTCGATAAAACAGGTGAATTACTCGCATTTGCATATCCTGAAAGAATTTTACAATTAAGGTCAGAAACAACAGGGAATTATCTTATGGCTAATGGTTCTGGTGCTTTTTTTCGAACGGGTGATTCCCTATCATTTGAAAAATATGTCGTTGCAGCAGAACTTGATGGAAATCCTCAAAATTCTAAAATTTATCTTGCTGCTTCATATTCAGAAGAGGCACTTGTTCAATATTATCAACAGGACATTAAGACTGAAGTGAGGGTTAAATGGGATAAAAGATCAAAGTCTGTTATTGCGAAAAAGGAGTTGAAATATCGTGCATTAGTTATTTCACAAGAAATAATTAATAATGCTGAACCGGATATTATTGCAGATGAATTGTTATATGGTATTAAAGAAAATAGCATCAGTTGTCTGCCTTGGAATAAGGAACTCAGGAATTTTCAGGCTAGGGCAGTGGTTTTATTATCTACAGGGAATTACAATGACGTTCCCGATATATCTGACTTGGCTTTAATCAAGACGATGGGTGACTGGTTAAAACCTTTTTTGTCAGGTGTATCTAAACTTTCCCAGTTAAATAAAATAGATTTAAAAAATGCCTTATCCTCTCTGTTTGACTGGCGAATCAAACAGGTTATTGAATTACAGGCCCCAAGCCATATAACAGTACCCAGTGGCTCAAAAATACCTTTAAAATACTTTACAAAGGAAAATGGTGTGGAAACCTCTCCGATTCTTGCGGTACGTCTTCAGGAATTGTTTGGGATGACACAAACACCATGTATTGCAAATGGCAGAGTACCTATAACTATCCATTTATTATCACCAGCATCTAAGCCAGTTCAGGTAACTAAAGATTTAAGAAGTTTCTGGGAAAATACTTATTACGAAGTGAAAAAGGAGCTTAAAGGTCGTTATCCTAAACATTACTGGCCCGAAGATCCTTTAAGCGCGGTTCCAACGAATAAAACAAAAAAAGCCCGGTAAAAACCGGGCTTTTTTAAGTTTCTATATAACAACAGAATTATTTAAGGATATTAACTGTATCCTGTGCAATCTGCAGTTCTTCATTTGTAGGAATAACCCATACTTCTACCGGGCTTCCATCTTTATGGATTGCCTGAGGCTCACCAAAACGGCCTTCATTTTTCTTAAGGTCGACATTAATACCAAGACCTGTCATGTCTTCACAGACAGCAGCTCTTACAATATCATCATTCTCACCAATACCGGCAGTAAATGCAACGATATCAACAGTTCCCAGTACCGCAGTATAAGCACCAATATATTTCTTTACACGGTAGGCAAACATATCAACTGCAAGCTTGGCCATTTCGTCGCCATTATCAGCTGCAGAATGAATGTCACGCATGTCATTCATTCCGCAAATTCCGGCAAGACCACTTTTTTTGTTGAAAACGTCATCAAGTTCCTGAGGTGTCATGTTGTTGTGCTCAACAAGGTAAGAAATAATCGCAGGGTCAATATCACCTGTTCTTGTACCCATCATTACGCCAGCAAGTGGGGTCATTCCCATTGATGTATCGAGACATTTACCTTTCTTCACAGCAGCCATTGAGCAACCGTTTCCAAGGTGAACAGTAATAACATTAACCTCTTCAGGCTTTTTACCTAAGATTGCAGCGGCTTTAGTTGCAACATATTTATGTGATGTACCATGAAAACCATATCTACGAACCTTAAGGTCTGTGTAGTACTCATAAGGAAGAGCATATAAAAATGCTTTAGCAGGCATTGTCTGATGAAATTCAGTATCGAATACAGCAACATTTGGAATCCCTGAAAAAAGTTCTTCAGCAACTTCAATACCGGTAAGGTTAGCAGGGTTATGAAGAGGTGCCAGAGGAAAATTTTCTTTAATAGCCTGCTTTACAGAATCATCAACAAGAATTGCGCTGCTGAAAGCTTCGCCACCCTGAACAACTCTGTGGCCGATAGCACCGATATCATTTTTATCTTTAACCACGCCTTTTTCAGGATCAGTGATTAAGTCAACAACAAGGTGCATAGCAACTTTATGATCTGGAATTTCCTGCTTGATTTCTGTTTTTTCAGTTTTGTTGTCAACCATTGTTTTATGAGTCAGATCGCCTGATTCACTTCCAATTCGCTCAACGATACCTGAAGCCATTACTGCTTCGTTATCCATGTTTAACAGCTGGTATTTTAATGATGAGCTACCTGCATTAATAATTAACACTTTCATATTGTCTATCCCCTAAATAAGTTACCTTATGGTTAAATTATACCTTTAACGGCTTGAGCCTGAATAGCTGTAATTGCAACTGTATTCACGATATCCGGAACAGTGCAGCCACGGCTTAAATCATTTACTGGTTTGTTGAGACCCTGAAGAACCGGACCAATTGCCAGAGAATTGTTTGAAGCTCTCTGCACAGCCTTATATGTATTATTTCCGGTATTAAGATCAGGGAAGATAAAAACTGTCGCTTTACCTGCAACTTCACTGTTTGGAAGTTTGGTTTTTGCTACCATTGGATCTATCGCGGCATCGTACTGGATTGGACCTTCAATCAACATGTCCGGTCTTTTCTTTTTTGCAAGTTCTGTTGCCATAATAACTTTTTCAACTTCAGCACCTTTTCCGGATGCACCTGTTGAATATGATAAAAGAGCAACTTTTGGATCAACACCGAATAATTTTGCAGTTTCAGCTGAAACAACAGCAATCTCGGAAAGTTCCTCTGCATTTGGGCACGGATTAACAGCACAGTCACCGAAAACAAGTACTCTGTCTTTCAGACACATTAAGAATATAGATGAAACGATTGACGAGCCAGGTAGTGTTTTAATGATCTGAAATGCAGGTCTGATTGTTTGTGCGGTAGTATTTATAGAGCCGGAAACCATACCGTCTGCATCACCTTTGTGGACCATCATTGTACTGAAATAGGTAACGTCAGCCATTGCATCTCTTGCGAGGTCAATTGTGAGACCTTTTTTCTTTCTCATCTCGTAGAATTCATTTACGTAGTCGTCGTAAAGCGGGCTCTTGTCCGGTTGAACAATATTTGCTTCTGAAAGATCAAGACCCAGTTTGGAAATCTTTGCACGAACTTCTTCTTCTTTACCCAAAAGAGTAACTTCACAGACATTTCTTCTCAACAGGATATCTGTCGCGGAAAGCACTCTTTCGCCGACACCTTCAGGAAGTACAATATGCTGTCTGTTTTTACTTGCTTTTTTAATCAGGTTATACTCAAACATTTTAGGTGTTACTTTATTCGACTTACGTGTGATGAGTCTTTCTTTTAGTTCAAATGTTGCAATATTTGATTCAAAAATACCAATGGCCGTTGCAATTTTTGCAGGGTTATCAGCATTTATTTTACCATGGAGTTTGTTTAAAGATTTCATGGTTGGGTAAGTCGGATCTTTAACAAGAAGTATTGGAACAGGAATACCTTCCCAGCCCTCAACAAGCTTCTGAATGTTTTTCGTTGGGAAAATACCTCCCGTAAGCAGAATACCTGAAATATCAGGATATGCTGAAGAGAGTTTAGTCGCCATTGTACTTAAAATAATATCCTCACGGTCACCTGAAGTAACAATAAGGCTGTCTTGTTTAATATAATTGAGATAGTTTGATATCTGCATTGCAGCTATAACATAACCGTCAATTTTTTTGTTAACCGCATTTTTTCCATAAAGGATTTCAGCACCAAGAAATTTTTGAAGGTCTGAGATTGTCGGCTTAACAAGTGAATCATCCTCAGGAATAACATAGTAAAGAGCATCAGTCAGATTAATATTATCTTTCAGGCCTTTTAGAATTGCCTCTTTATCATCTTTATCAGCACGATTTACTATTGTACCTATAATATCAACACTTTTTTCTTTAAGCCCCTCAACCGCTAACTCTGTAAGAGCTACAACTTCATCTACCGGTGTTTTACGAGCATTGGTGATAATAAGTGTCGGACTATTTAAGTATGCAGCAATATCAGAGTTAATTTCAAACGTAAATGCTTCATTCCCACGGATAAAGTCAGTGCCTTCGCAAAGAACAAAATCACATTTTTCTTCAAGTTTTTTAAATTTAATCAGAATATTTTCAAGAAGCTCATCCTGTTTTCCTGCTGTAATCAGAGCTTTTGCCTCGGCCATTGTATACGCATATGTATCTTCGTAATTAATTCCAAGGTGAAAATGTGAAAGTACAAGATCAATATCATGATCCCTCACTGTATTTTCTGCAACATCAATAACCGGACGGAAAAATCCAACTTTATGGAGATCCCTGAGTAGAAGCTGCATAATTCCCAGAACAATAGCAGACTTTCCACTTTTCCCTTTCGTCGTTGTTATGTAGAGACTTTTTGACATTTTACTTCCCTTAAACTTAGCGCTAAAAATAAAAAAAATATAGTTAAGTGGTCAACCACTATAAAACTAATATAAAAACGAAAAAAAAGAGACATTTACAGTAAGTTAAAGAAACAATCAATAGTTTTTATGTTTTTTGTAGCTTAAGATGACTTCGTGTGAGTTGATAATTAGGTATAATACAACGTTTTAAATAAGCTTGTCAAATAGATATTTTTTGATTACTTAGAAAATTCACTAAGATAATCAGGGTGTTCAGAATTGTTATCTCATCTAAATATAAAAGTAATAAAAAAATTGGGTAGAAAAACAAAAAAAAATTATTGTTCGAGTTTTTTTAAATAAATTTATTCTTACAACATTGTTATTAATAGGAGACGACGGTTACCCCCAGTAATCAATGTATTTTTATGTTGTTATTTACAATTATTCTGTCTCCGTGCTATAAATCTCTACTGTTTTAATACTGAGTTTCAATTGTAATTTAATCGTTATCAAATATACAGGAGTAATTTAATGCAGAAAACTATTTTGACAATCTCGATAATCCTTCTTTCTACTTGCTTTTTTATTCAGCCGGCAGTTGCAAAACCAGATAAGGAAAAGGTTGCTGCAACTGTTAACGGAGTAAAAATTAGTATTGATGAAATCGACAGAGCAGTTAAAGGATTGCCCAAATACAGGGAAATGCAAAATTTTGTTCTCGAAAATATAATTGTTTCAAAACTGCTTTTTCAGGAATGTGAAAAGAAAGGTATTAAAGTTGAAAAAAGTAAAGTTGACGCTGAGTTCCAGGAGTACTTGAAGTTATTTCCAGCCGGAGCTGATGTTGATGCAGAATTGAAAAAGATATTTGGTGCTACTAAAGAGGAAGTCAGGGCAGAAATTGAAGAGAAATTAACCATACAAAAGTATGTTGAACAACGTACAGAAAAGTTAAATATAACTGTAACAGATGCTGAAGCACAAGCATACTTTGATGCTCAACCTAACGTATTTAATGTACCAGAAAGAACCAGACCAAGTCAGATTTTGTTGAAATGTGGTCCTGCGGAACCTGTTGAAACTCAAGAAAAGGTAAAAAAGAAGATTTTAAGTATCAAAAAAAGAATCAATGAAGGCGAATATTTTGCTGACCTTGCAAAACAATACTCAGAACATGCTTCCAAAGCTCAGGGTGGCGATATCGGTTTTATCAGCAGAACAAGTCAGCTTGACAAAGAGTTTATTAAAGCAGCTTTTGACTTGAAAGTCGGAGATGTCAGTGGCCCCGTAAAGTCAATATATGGATACCATCTGATCACAGTTACAGAAAAAAAAGCTGCGATGAAATTATCTTTTAATGAAACAAAAGATAGAATTAAGCAGGAAATTCTTAAACAGAAAAAAGATTCTGTATTGAAAGAATATGTTAATGGCCTGATTGAGAAGGCTAAAATTGACGTGTTTTTAGGGAAGAAAAGAAAAAAATAAAACTTTCTAAGATTTCTTAATAAAACCGCTTAACTTATTATCAAGTTAAGCGGTTTTTTATTTTTAATGAGTTGCTAAATAAAAAGAGCCGGTTATGTAGATAAAAAATGTAATTAAAAAAAAGACACCATGTTTTCTATTCAGATTGGTTGATATATTCAGAAAGATACAGAGGGAAATTGACACGATAACCATGAAGGGAAATTCAAAGTGACTTAACCCTTCCTCAACATACATTGGGCTAATTAATCCTACAACCCCCATTACCATGCAAATATTAAACATATTACTGCCAATCACATTACCGATGGCGATATCGCTTTCTCCTTTTTTCGCAGCAATGACAGAAGTGGCAAGCTCAGGTAAGGATGTACCAAATGCAACAACAGAAAGCCCAATAAATGTTTTACTTATATTGAAATGATTTGCGATAACAACTGCATTATCAACGACAAGTTTTGCGCCAACACATAAGCCTGCGATTCCTAAAGTGATAAACAATAGATTCTTTGCTAGATTATTACCTTCTTCTGACTGGCCTGAATCTTCAGTATCATTTTTGGAAGTGATGTAACTGTATATAAGAAAAACAATCAGCAATGAAATAAGAAATACACCGTCAAATTTGCCAATTTCTCCATCAAAGCACATAACCCAGAATATTATTGAAACAGCAACCATGAAAAAAAGTTCATTATTAATTTTACCTTTCACTTCAATATTAATAGGTTTTATAACAACGCTAAGACCAAGGACCAGAGCAATGTTCATTACATTACTGCCAAGGATATTACCTATTGAAATACCACTTTCTCCCGAGCAGGAAGCAAACAAACTTACAAGAAATTCCGGGGCTGAGGTTCCAAACGCTACAATTGTTAACCCTATAATGATAGGTTTGATAGAGTATGCTGCAGCAATAGATGATGCGTTCTCTACGAGCCAGTCAGAGCTGAAAAATAACAAAACAAGGCCAATAGTGAGGAGTAAACAATTAAAAATCATAAATCTACCAGTATTTTTTGTGAAATGGTTAAAAACAAGGAATATATAAAAAGTACCTTGATATTAGCCTTGTGTAAAGATAATTTTCTTTATTCTCTGAATTAATAATTATTTTATAGTCAATAATTATAGTACATTTGCTGAATTTACGAATGTAAAAAAAATAATAAAGTAATGATTGCATGATCCAAAACTCACCGTCAAATTATATAACTAAAAAAAATTATTATGATTGACAAATTAATTCCTGTTAATATAATTTGAACTCTCTACTGTATAAATTATTTTTTAGTATAAAAATCATTAACTAAACAAAAAAGGTATAGATATATGAAAAGCACTGTGATTAAAGGAACAGGACGTTATGTTCCTCCCGGTCTCGTTACGAATGATGATCTTTCAAAACTGATGGATACAAATGATAAATGGATTCAGGAAAGAACTGGTATTAAACAAAGATACTGGGTTGAAGATGGTAAAAATATCGGTTCTTCTGACCTTGGCCTGGAAGCTTCAAAAATTGCTATGGAAAGAGCTGGTTGGAAACCAGAAGATATTGATCTTATTATCTTCGCAACCTTAAGCCCTGATATTTTTTTCCCTGGCTCTGGTTGTTTCCTTCAGCATAAACTGGGTTTAAGCTCAACACCTACGCTTGATATCAGACAACAATGTACCGGATTTATTTATGGACAGTCTATTGCTGATGCCTACATTAAAAGTGGAATGGCAGAGAAGGTTCTTGTGGTTGGCGCTGAAGTGCACAGCACCGGATTAGATAAAACCACGAGAGGTCGTGATGTGGCCGTTATATTTGGTGATGGTGCTGCAGCTGTCTGTTATGAGGGCGTTGAAACAGAAAAGGAGACAGGTGTTATTTCATCTGTTCTGCATACAGCCGGTGAATTCGCAGAGAGCCTGATGCTTGAACTTCCTGCGTCAAGATTAACAGAACGTGGTTTACTCGATGATCCTGATGTTGCAAGATTATACCCCTCAATGCAAGGAACCAAGATCTTTAAACAGGCCTTAAGAAAACTGCCTGAAGTAACAAAAGAGATTTTTGAAAAAACCGGTTTGACAATGGACGATATCGATCTTGTGATTCCTCATCAGGCAAACCTTCGTATCAATGAAGCCTATCAGCAAATGATGAATATCCCGGATGAAAAAATCTATAACAATATTCAACAATACGGTAATACTACAGCAGCAACTATTCCGCTTGCCCTTGATGAGGTTATAGAAAAAGGACTGATCGACACCAAGAACAGTACTATCCTTTTTGTTGCTCTTGGTGCAGGTCTGACGTGGGCTGCTTCAATTTACAAATTCGAATAAATTCGAAACTGTTAAAAGAATAAAAAAGTGAGTGTTGGATTTTTCAATTAATCCGGCACTCACTTTATTTTTTGTATTGTAATAACTATTTTTTATGGCAAAGAAAAAATTATGAAAATTAATACGAAAATACAGAAATTAATTGATAAGGGTGTGAAAATCGAAGCACCTTTTTCTATTGAATTAAGTGACGATGTTAATCTGGATAGAATTTCAGGTGATGGTGTTGTGATTCACAGTGGTTGTCGTATTAGCGGTAGCAATACTTTGATTTCCAAAGGGACTGTTCTTGGACAGGAAGGGCCGGTAACCATAGAGAATTGCTTTATCGGGCCTGATGTACAGTTAAAAGGCGGCTATTTTAAACAGGCAGTCTTTTTGAAGGAGACGAGTGCAGGGCTTGGGGCTCATGTTCGTGAAGGGACAATTCTGGAAGAGAAGGCAAATATTGCCCATACGGTTGGTTTGAAACAGACGATTCTTTTTCCATTTGTTACTTTAGGCAGTCTGATAAATTTTTGTGACTGTTTTATGGCCGGTGGTACAAGCCGAAAAAACCATAGTGAAGTCGGCAGTTCATATATTCATTTCAATTATACGCCAAATCAGGACAAGGCAACGGCATCTTTGATAGGTGATGTACCCAATGGTGTAATGCTTAATAATAACCCGATTTTTTTTGGTGGACAAGGCGGGCTTGTTGGTCCCTGCATGTTTAATTATGGTACTATAATAGCTGCAGGAACCATTCAGCGAAAAGATGAACTGGAACCGGACAAGCTGTTATTTGGTGGTGCAATGAGGGGTGGCAGAGTAAAGGCGCCGATTGGTATATACCAGAACGTGAAAAGACTCGTTGTTCATAATATTACTTATATTGGAAACCTTATCGCCCTGTTAAACTGGTATAAATATGTAAGAAGCCGTTTTATTTCAGATGAATTTTCAATTGAACTTTTAGAAGGGCTTGTAATCACCCTGAATTTAGCTATTGATGAAAGAATTAAACGTCTGAAGGCTCTGAATGAGAAATTCAGTTTTTCGATGTATCAGATGACTAAAGGCGGTAACGGTGAATCAGCTCTTCTTCAACAAAAGAAAGAATTTATAGAAAAATGGTATTTTGTTGAAGAAAAAATGATAGAAATAAAAAAATCAGAAACTATTCTTTGTCAAAAAGAAGCAGACCAATTCTTGGTAATGCTTGATAAAACAATTCAGGAAGATGGAAACAACGACTATATAAAACTTATTCAAAATCTGGAAAATGAAGTTGTTATATATGGTACTGAGTGGCTGAAAGAAATCGTTGGTTTTTTCAGTAATGAAGTTTTTGAGATACTGCCATCATTTAAATCATAATAACAAACTACAGGAATTTACTAATGGGAATCCTTTTTGGAACTGACGGAATTCGCGGTATGGCAAACACTTACCCTATGACTGCTGAAACAGCTTTAAAAACAGGTCGTGCCGTTGCAAAGTTTTTTAATAACGATAATAGTAAAAAGATTATAATCGGAAAAGATACAAGAATTTCTGGTGGTGTTTTTGAGAGTGCATTAATTGCAGGGATTTGCTCAATGGGTTCGGATGTTTATATCGCAGGTGTTATCCCAACTCCTGGAATTTCATATCTTGCTGCTTCAATGGACGATGTGGCTGCAGGAATCGTCATCTCAGCTTCACACAACCCGTACCATGACAATGGTATTAAGATATTCAAAGGTGACGGATACAAATTAGATGACGAGATGGAAAACCAAATTGAGAATATTATTCTTAATGTAGAACATGAAAAACTAACTGAAGGTGTTAGTAAAATGGGAGTTGTATATAGTCTGGAAAATGCACCTGAAAACTATATCTCTTTTTTGAAAAAAGCTGTTCCAGAGTTTGATAACTCTTTTATTGGAATCAAAGCAGTTATTGACTGCTCAAACGGAGCTTCGAGCTCAATCGCAAAAACATTTTTTGAAAAAGCAGGAATTGAAGTTACAGCTTTGTTTACTAAACCTGACGGTTTAAATATCAATGATAATTGTGGTTCGGAACATAACGATACAATGATCAAAAAAGTGATTGAAAGAAAGGCTGATATAGGACTTGCTTTTGACGGAGATGCGGATCGTCTCATTGCTGTGGATGAGACCGGTAAAGTCATTACAGGTGATCAGATTATCGCAATTTGCGCGAAATATGCAAAAGAAACAGGTCTGCTGTTAAATAATACTGTCGTCACTACAGTTATGAGTAATATGGGGTTGTCAAAAGCTTTAAGCAACCTAGAAATTGATCATATAATGGCAGGTGTCGGTGATCGATACGTAATGATAGACATGAAAAAAAGTGGTGCAGTAATCGGGGGTGAGGATTCAGGGCACATGATTTTTCTAAACCACCATACAACAGGTGACGGTATGCTGAGTGCACTTAAACTACTTGAAGTAATTAAAAATACAGGTAAACCGCTTTCTGAGTTAGCTCAAATAATGACAATTTTCCCTCAAAAACTACTCAATGTTGATGTTAAATCTAAACCGGAAATTGATACTATCCCTGAAATAGTTGAAACTATCAAACAGGCTGAAAACGATTTGAACGGCAAGGGAAGGGTACTTGTTAGATATTCGGGAACACAACCAATGTTAAGGGTTATGGTAGAGGCTGAGACAAATGAGGATACAGACAAATATTGTAATATGATTGCTGATGTTGTTAGAAATTCAATCGGATGATTT
>JQIA01001304.1_pt1 | contig 13412 bp, 13 predicted proteins | sample 811431 | NCBI WGS metagenome assembly JQIA01 (sample SAMN02998118, study PRJNA258478) | marine sediment metagenome | biome: marine; feature: seafloor; material: sediment; isolation source: oil-polluted sediment collected from 3 locations (0.5 km, 0.7 km and 0.9 km)... | place: USA: Gulf of Mexico ... | reverse complement strand
TGATCTTGTGCATTAGTTAACTGATGAAACTACGGTATCAGCATTATGCTCATGGGCTTGAAAAATCTCATACCCAGCTTCGAACAATGCTTTTACTTCAGCATTTTCAATGTTTGGAATGAAAGCATTTTTCATCAGATCATTAACAGCTTTATGGTAAGCCAGTTCATTTTCCGCATAACGTTTATCAAAAGCGTCGCCGCGCAGTTTGCTCATTTCGTCTACCAGATCATCGGCACCTTTCAGTAAGGCTTTGCTTAGGAAGTTATCTTGTGGGGCAGCATTGAGTTTTGCCAATAAAGCTAACGCTTGATCATTCACCGCGGTATGGTCACGGATCATGGTTTCTGCAAATGCACGCACTTCTGGATTGCTGGAAATAGCCAGTGCTAAATGCGCATAACGAATATCAATATTGTCAGCAGTATAAGCCACATGGGCGATTTCAAGATCGTTTAGTTTGGCAGGATCACTGGCTTGGGCAGTGCCCACCATTGATGCGATAAGGCCGGCAGCAAGAAGTGTTGACTTAAGTAACATTAGATTGTCCTTTGTATTGTTGATGCGGCAACAGACGCCGCTTTTGGTAAATTACTAATAGTATATAATATCTGGTTGTTTAATGACTGTTAATTCAGATAACTTGATCAATCGTACTAGTGCTTTACCTATTCTGTATAATTTGCAATATAAAGATCATATTAAACATTAGGATGCACCATGGACATGCTCAGCGATATATTATCCCATTTGGAATTGTCCGGAACATTGTATTTCCGAACATCCTTCACATCACCGTGGAGCATTCGTGTGCCATCTTATGAAAACGTCGCACGGTTTCATTATGCTCATAAAGGCCGCTGCCTGATACGGGTTGGAAATGAACTAACGCCTGTCAAGTTAGAGCAGGGTGATTTGGTCATTATTATGCGCGGCGCGGCGCATACGCTTTTTTGTGACCCAACAACGGAAGACCTAGCGGTTCAGCTGGATGACGTGATTGAACAATCAGGCTATGATGGTACAGGTGCGCTGGTTTATGGCGGCGAGTTTGGCAGCCATCATGAAGCGCAGCTGATCTGCGGCCATTTTTCCTTTGCAAGCAATGCCAGCCATATGTTGATCGATGCTCTGCCACCCCATATCCATATTCGCAATTACGGGGAGTCTTCTGGTCGCTGGATGGAAAACACCTTGCGTGTGATCGGTAATGAAGTCGGTCATGCCCAAATGGGAAGTGATTTGATCGGGTTGAAGATGTCAGAAATTATTTTCACTCAGGCACTGCGTGACTACTTAAGCACGGAAGGGGCCGATAAATCGATTCTGTCAGGCTTTACCAATCCCAACATCGCGCGCGCACTGAGTGCTGTGCATAAAAATCCGGCATATCCCTGGACGTTGGGTGAGCTAGCAAAGACGGCGGGTTTATCGCGCACATCTTTTGCAATGAGGTTTGTGAAATGTATGTCAGTCACGCCGATGGGCTATATTACTAAATGGCGTATGCAAATTGCCAGTCAAAAATTACTGAAAACCGATGATCCGATCATTAAAATAGCCGAGGATGTGGGTTATCAATCAGAAGCTGCCTTCGGGCGTGTATTTAAGAAATACCAACAAGTTGCCCCCGCAACATATCGAAGACAGGCGTAATTAAATCTGATAATAATTTCGGTACCAGGCCACAAATTTGGCAATACCTTCGCGCACAGAGGTTTGTGGCTGATACCCTGTCAAGTGTTGTAACAGTTCTGAATTAGCCCAAGTTGCAGGCACATCGCCCTTTTGCATTTCCATATAATTGCGCTTGATGGGTTGGCCGATGGCGGCTTCAATTTCGTCAATAAATTCCAGCAACTGCACTTTGTCATTATTGCCGATATTGACAACCCGGTAAGGGGCTGCAGGGCTTAAGCTGTCACCTGCTGCAATATCTTCGGGCGTTTCAGGTTCAATGGGTGGGGTATCACAGAGCAAACGGATACCGTGCACAAGGTCAGTGACATAAGTGAAATCACGTGCCATATCGCCATGATTATAAACATCAATTTCTTTGCCTTTTAAGGCCGCATCAACGAATTTGAAAAGCGCCATGTCAGGCCGCCCCCATGCGCCATACACGGTGAAAAACCGAAACATCGTTGTCGGAACTTTCCACAAATGTGCATAAGAATGCGCCATGTTTTCATTGGCTTTTTTGGTGGCTGCATAGATTGTCAGCTGAGTGTCGGTTTTGCTGGTTTCCACAAATGGCATATCAATGTTGGCACCGTACACTGATGATGTGCTGGCCATTAGCAAATGGCTGACTTCAAATTCGCGCGCACATTCCATCACATTAAATGTACCCACAATATTAGTGTTGATATAAGCCCGTGGGTTTTCCAGTGAATAACGCACGCCAGCCTGGGCGGCCAAGTGTACGATAATATCGGGGCGTGTATCTGCGACCAGTTTATGCAACACATCGAAATCTTCCAACATGCCTTCCACACACCTGAAATTGGGGTTTTGTAAAAGCATCTGATGGCGGCGTTGTTTCAAGCGGACATCATAATAATCCGTCATCCCGTCAAAGCCGATAACCTGAAACCCTTCATCCAGCAAATGTGCTGCCAGATGATACCCGATAAAACCGGCGGTTCCTGTAATCAGAACTTTGCGCATAATGAGACCCTTTTACATAGGGAATGCCGCGGAAAGCCGGCAAACGCAAGGTTAATAAGGGAGGGTATTAACCTACGCGAATTGCACGGCGTTCCATTGGGATTAGGGAAAAGCGCAATGAAGTATCCTGCATTGCGTTCAAAACGGCTTTGGGCTGCTTGATCATCTTACGCATTGCATGCGTGCTTGCATCTTTACGAAAGGCGGTGTCATTAAGACGGACCATGTGCTTGGCTTGCAGTTTGAACGGTTTCATGGCTGTACTTCCTGACTGATTACTTAGCTTGCTTCTGACATGAATATGATGAGTAAAGGTGAAACTCCAAAGACTGAATTAAGGTATTTTCAGGGTTATTCACAGATCAAATGTGGCAAAACCACCCATCTTAATCATCATTTCACGCTGATCTGTGCCTAGGACATGTGGCGCGTGATCGAAGGATGCATTTGCGCTCTTTCGTGGTGGTAATGGGGTTTATGTAGCATTTCCCGCGTGTCGGGCGCAGCCCTCGTCTGGGGACGAGAGCTGGAAGTATCAGTTTATGTAACCGCAGTACACGTATTTTTAGTAAGCTATATTAAATCAATATTCTACCCTATGCCCTACCTAGAGCACAGGGGGCAATCACCGTGAGAACTTCTTATATTTCACCCGTTTAGGTTCACAGGCGTCTGGGCCTAGGCGGCGTTTTTTGTCTTCTTCATAATCTTCAAAGTTGCCTTCAAACCATTCGATATGGCTGTTGCCTTCGAATGCAAGCATATGGGTGCAGATGCGGTCCAGAAAGAAACGGTCGTGGCTGATCACCACGGCACAGCCTGCGAAATCTGTTAAGGCATCTTCCAAGGCGCGCAGGGTTTCGATATCCAGATCATTGGTCGGCTCATCCAAAAGCAGCACGTTGCCGCCGTCTTTTAAAAGCTTCGCCATATGCACCCGGTTGCGTTCGCCCCCTGAAAGCAGCCCCAGTGGTTTTTGCTGATCTCCGCCTTTGAAGTTGAAGCTGGAACAATAGGCGCGCGAATTCACTTCGGCATCACCCAGCTGGATAATATCCTGCCCGCCCGAGATTTCATCCCAGACGGTTTTTTTATCGTCTAGTGCATCACGCGACTGATCCACATAAGACAGCTTGACCGTATCACCAAAGCTGACCGCGCCACTGTCAGGTTGTTCTTGGCCTGTCAGCATCCGAAATAAGGTTGATTTACCGGCCCCATTGGGGCCGATAACGCCGACAATGCCACCCGGTGGCAAGCTGAAGCTTAGGTCATCAATCAGCAGATTGTCACCATAAGCTTTAGACAAGTTTTCAATCTCGATTACTTTCGCGCCCAGGCGCGGCCCGTTAGGGATGATGATTTGGGCTTTACCGACCTTATCACGCTCGGATTGCCCTGCCAGTTCATTATACGCATTAACCCGTGCCTTTTGCTTGGCTTGGCGGGCTTTTTGGCCCTGACGCATCCATTCCAGTTCGCGTTCCAGTGTTTTTGATTTGGATTTATCCTCACGGGCTTCTTGGGCCATGCGTTTGGCTTTTTGTTCAACCCATGCGGAATAATTGCCTTCGTATGGAATGCCGCGACCGCGATCCAATTCTAAAATCCAGCTGGTGATGTCGTCCAGGAAATAACGATCGTGAGTCACGATCAAAATAGTGCCTTTGTAATCCATCAGATGGTTTTGCAACCATGCGATGGTTTCCGCGTCCAAGTGGTTGGTCGGTTCATCCAAAAGCAGCATATCTGGCTTTTCCAGCAGCAGTTTGCAAAGGGCGACACGGCGGGCTTCGCCGCCTGAAAGCGTGGTGACATCGGCGTCATCCGCAGGGCAACGTAATGCTTCCATCGCAATGTCGATATTAGCGTCTAGGTTCCACAGATCTTGGGCATCGATCTCGTCTTGCAGCTTACCCATCTCATCGGCGGTTTCGTCGGAATAGTTCATCGCCAAATCGTTGTATTTGTCCAAAATGGCCTTTTGCGCGGCCACTGCTAGCATCACATTTTCGCGCACATTCAGAGTTTCATCCAATTTTGGTTCTTGCGGCAGATAGCCCACGGTAGCGCCTTTGGCCGCCCATGCTTCGCCGGTGAAATCCTTATCCATACCTGCCATGATGCGCATCAGGGTGGATTTACCTGTGCCGTTGACACCTACAACGCCGATTTTAACGCCGGGCAAAAAGGATAGGTGTATGTTTTCAAAACATTTCTTGCCACCTGGGTAAGTTTTGGAAACATCTTCCATGAAGTACACATATTTATTTGATGACATATCGAGAGGCCCTTTGATCATATTTCCTAATGGGAGTTGTATTTTCTATCGTCACGATGCGCAAACGGGAAATTGCACTGCGCGGTTACAAAGTTTTGATAGGTGTGTGTGTTGCGTCCATTCAAATTTGATGCGAAATGCTGTTTAAATGAAGTGATTTAGACAAGGTTAGAAAATGTTAATACGATCTATGGTGATTTTGGTTGTTTTAGCGGGATGTGCCCAGTCATCTGTCGGAAATGACGTGCCCACATACCAAAGTAATGAAGAATATTTTGAAGATAATTAAAGTTTTGACCCCGGCAAACTGAGGAAATAGGGGAGCGTTTGCCGGAGCGATCGAAGCAAGGGTTTATTTTTGCGTGTTTGCTTCGATAGAGATATCAGCTTGATTTGGGATGCTGATATCTAATTTGGTGACAGGGCCTGCAACTGTATCAGTTGGTGTGAATTCAGTACTAATGCCCGGAAAGCCCACGATCAGGTTTTGCGCCATTGTTACAGAAGGAGCGATCAAAGTTGCGGCAATGATTGTGGCGACGATGATATTTTTCATGTTTTTGATCCTTTAAGATGTTGCGCGGGAGGAGCGCGATTGATGCAGCGTGATCTTATGTTTGCCGCTGTTAAAGTATCTTTAGTACACATAGCATTAGGCGATTATCCTGAATAAAACTATTTCATTATTTTGAAAAATCATGTAATAAGATTTTATGTTACCAAAACTTAAATCACTGGCGGTTTTTGCCAAAGTTGCTGAAACAGGGTCATTCTCTGCCGCGGCAAATGTTCTGGGTATTTCTGCCCCAGTTGTCAGTCAACATATATCTCAGCTGGAAGAAACGCTGGATACCGCGTTGATTTATCGCTCGACGCGGTCTTTGACATTGACCGAAGCTGGGCAGCGATTGTCGACACATGCCAACAATATGCTGGATGCGGCTGAGGCTGGTTTGGAAGAGCTGCAGAACGTGATGGAAAGCCCGCGCGGGAAACTGTCTATTGCAGTGCCCAGCTTCTTGGCGGCGCCAAAGTTCGCATTGATATTTGCGCGGTTCATGGATGCATATCCTGACGTGATCTTGGAAGTATCATACTCGATTGACCGGCATAACCTGAATGAAAGCGGCTATGATCTGGCAATACAGGCCGGAAATATCTCAGACAGTAATTTCATGGTGCGTAAATTGACCGATGGTCATGGGTGTGTTTTTGCTTCACCGGCTTTGATCGATAAACTTGGGTCGATCAATGAACCGCAAGACATATCTGATAAAGGCTACCCATTTATATGTGAAACGGGTTGGCGTGATATATCTTTATATAAAACTGATGGCAGCGGTGAAGAATACCATAGCCGTATTGATAGCCAATTTTGGTGCGATAACGGTGAAGCTAAAAAGCAGATGACATTATTAGGGCGTGGTTTGACGATCTTACCAGAAATGTATGTGGAACAAGAGCTTAGATCAGGAAAACTGGTTCATATACTGCCTGAATGGGCGACTGAGCAGATTAATGTTTATGCGGTTTGGCCAAAAAACGCCGGTAGCCGTAGTTTGACGCGGTTGTTTTTGAATTTTATGAACACATCGATTGCGGATGAAAGAAAACAGAAAGAACAAGCCTTTGCTGCGCAATAATCGTTAACAGTGCGTTATAGGCCTTCTCATTTCTATCATTAACCCTTATTTATTAGGGACCTTAGATAAGACCGAAAGGTTTCTGTAATGATACTTCCTGGTAGCCCTGAAATGAAGTCGCAACTTGAAGCGGCCTTTGATCTAGAGCCATCTTTGGCTTTGGTCAAAGATACGCAAACTATATACGACCGCGTGGATCGTGTGATACCTGAAGCCGATTGGGCCCGTCATGCGCCTTATGTTTTGGCGATCAATAAATTGAAACGCGAAAAAGATGCGGTGATATTAGCGCATAATTATATGACACCTGAAATCTTCCACGGGGTGGCTGATATTATGGGGGACAGCTTGCAACTGGCTATTGAAGCGAAACGGGTGCGTGAAAGCGTGATTGTGCAGTGCGGCGTGCATTTCATGGCTGAGACTTCAAAATTGCTATCACCAGAGAAGATTGTTCTTATTCCTGATAGTCGGGCGGGTTGTTCTTTAGCGGAAAGCATTACTGCGAAAGACATCGCACAAATGCGCCGCGATAACCCGGGTGCACCTGTCGTGTCGTATGTGAATACGACTGCTGAAGTTAAAGCAGCCTCTGATATTTGTTGCACATCTGGCAATGCAGTTGAGGTGATCAATGCGATGGACAGTGATGTGGTGATCATGACCCCTGATGGGCATCTGGCGCAGAACGTGGCGAAGCAAACCAAGAAAAAGATTGTTTACTGGGAAGGCGCCTGTGAGGTTCATGTGGAATTCAAGGCGGATGAATTACGTGAATATCGCAAGTATGAACCCGATGCAGTAATCATTGCGCACCCTGAATGCCCTACAGATGTGGTGGATGAGGCGGATTTTAGTGGATCAACCGCAGGTATGATCGATTATGTGCGAAAAAATAAACCGGAAAAAGTTCTGCTGATCACTGAATGCTCAATGGGGGCAAACATTGCTGATGAAGTGCCCGAGGTGAACTTTTTGGGCCCATGTAATCTATGCCCACATATGCAGCGCATTACTTTGGAAAAGATCCTATGGTCTTTGCATACGATGACAGAAGAGGTCACTGTTGACCCAGCTTTGGCGGCCAATGCCCGTCTGGCGGTAGAACGCATGATCAATCTGAAGAAATAGATTTTGTCAGAGCAACGTAACATCCTGATTATTGGTGCCGGTCTGGCTGGGCTTTATGCTGCTCTGACTTTAGCCCCGCGTCCAGTGACTGTTTTATCACCAAAACCTTTGGGCTATGGAGCGTCAAGTGCTTGGGCACAAGGTGGTGTTGCGGCTGCGATGGACGCAAATGATACGCCAGAAGCCCATGCGCTTGATACTGTAAATGCCGGTGGCGGGATTGTGGACGCGGATATTGCTGCTTTTGTGACCAATGCTGCCAAAAAACACATACTGGAACTGGCCGAAGTCGGCACGCCTTTTGACCGCACCCCTGAAGGGGGTTTCGTGATGTCCAAAGAAGCGGCTCACGGTTTTGCACGGGTCGTGCGCGTGAAAGGCGATCAGGCCGGTGCTGCGATTATGAAGACTTTAATAGAAGAGGTTAGGCGCAAGCCGTCTATTACAGTGATCGAAGGGGCTTCGGCATTAGACATGATTGTCAAAGATAACGTGATGCAAGGTGTTGTGGTCTCTGAAAACAATGCTCCGCCTTATGTTATTCAGGCCAAAGCTTATTTGTTGGCCGCGGGCGGCGCAGGTAGCCTATATCTGAAAACCACCAACCCGCCATCTGTACGGGGGTTGGCTTTGGGCATGGCGGGGCGAGCTGGCGCACTGGTCGCGGATGCGGAATTTGTACAATTCCACCCAACAGCGATGGATGTGGGTATTGATCCCAACCCGCTGGCCACTGAAGCCTTACGCGGAGATGGGGCAATTTTGATCAATAAGTACAATGAGCGGTATATGCTAAAGGTGCATGAAGATGCCGAACTGGCCCCGCGCGATATTGTGGCACGGGAAAATTTCTATCAACATCAATCGGGTAATGTTCCGATGCTGGATACCCGCGAAGCTATAGGCACGCGGATCAAAGATGAGTTCATATCCGTTTATCGTTATTGTGAACAGGCGGGTATTAACCCGATCAAAGAGCCGATCCCGATTGTGCCTGCTGCGCATTATCACATGGGGGGGGTGGCAACAGATAAAACCGGGCGCTCTTCTATTGCAGGGCTTTGGGTTTCGGGCGAAGCTGCATCAACGGGATTACACGGTGCTAACCGTTTAGCCTCTAACGGTTTGTTGGAAGCATTGGTTTATGCCGCGACTTGCGCTGGCGGGATGATGCAGGTGATCGATGCCGGACAGGGGCAGGAATATGTTACAGATTTAGCAATGCCGCAACTGGGTTATGAAGGTGTGAATGATGCAGCAGTGATGGAACTGCGGACAATTATGTCTGATAAGGTTGGCGTTATTCGTAACGGAAAAGACATGGCGCAAGCTTTGCGTGACCTACGCGACCTAGATGTGCGGTTTGGCGGGGTCTCAACTAATTTTGACAATATGCTGGCAGCAGCTACGTTGATTGCAGCGGCTGCATATAATCGCAAAGAGTCGCGCGGCGGGCATTATCGCACAGACTATCCTGAAAAGGCTGATGCATTGCGCCACCGCACCGAGATAACATATGCGCAGGCTTTGGCTTTGCGCGATAGTTTGTAAAGGAAAGCGGATGCTTATATCATTACCAGGCACGATCTTCATAGCCATTATCATCGGCTATTTCAGTGAGAAATCGGGCTTTACCCGCAATGGTTATCTGATTTCGATTATTGTTTGCGTCGGGGGGGCTGTGGTGTTTTTCTGGATACGTGCGTTGTTTGGATTTAGTTTTGGCAGCCACGGTGTGAACGCGATCATTTCTTCTGTTGGTGCCTTGGTGGTCTTGCCAACGCATTGGCGGCGGCGTTAATTTTACAAGAGGTTCTTATGACACATTCTCCACTTCCCGATTTCTTGTTGCAAGATTTGATTGCACGTTCTTTGGATGAAGATTTGGGGGGGGCTGGTGATGTGACCAGCCGTGCGGTGATCCCTGATGGTACCACATATGCAGCGCGATTGAATGCGCGTGATGCGGGGGTGATTTCTGGTATGCAATTGGCACGGCTTTCGTTTCATACAGTTGACCCGGGGCTGAAGGTTGAAACTTTGATTGCGGATGGTAAGGCTGCAAAGCCCGGAGATGTGTGCATGCGCATTCAAGGAGATGCTAAATCTATCTTGATGGGAGAGCGTGTGGCGTTGAACTTGGCCGGAAGATTATCGGGCATTGCGACAATGACGGCGGCCTTTGTGGCGAAGACCAAGGGAACTAAGGCAAAGATTACCTGTACGCGCAAGACCACACCCGGGCTGCGGCTTGTGGAAAAGGAAGCTGTACGCCATGGCGGTGGATCTAATCACCGTTTCGGGTTGAATGATGCGATCTTAATTAAAGATAATCACATTGCTGCGGCCGGATCCGTGCGTGATGTGTTGGAGCGTGCGCGTGCATTTGCATCACATATGCGCAGGATTGAGATTGAAGTTGATACACTGGCGCAGCTTGAAGAAGTACTGGCCACTGGTGTGGCCGATTGCGTGTTGCTGGATAATATGAATAATACTGATTTAACCACTGCTGTCGGCATGATTGATGGTAAAGTGGTGGCTGAAGCCAGTGGAAACATGCGCCTTGACCGGATCGCCGGTGTCGCGGCAACCGGGGTGGATTACATTTCGGTAGGGGCTTTGACGCATTCAGCACCTAACTTTGATTTAGGTTTGGATTTTTAAGAGCGGCGCGTCATTCTACATGCGGTAGTAAAACCCTAAAACGCGCCGCTACTATTAGGTTTACCCTAAGTTTTGGTGTTAAAATCACTGGCGCTATGACGTTCGCGCAATTGCTTATCTTCGTCACCCCATGTGCGGTTAACCATAGAGCCGCGTTTGACCGCATCGCGGTTGTCGATTTCTTTAGCCCAGCGTATCAGATGCGTGTAGCTTTCAGTGTCCAGAAATTCTGCCGCGCCATAAACCCTGTTAAGGGCGACACCAGCATACCATGGCCAGATCGCTATATCGGCAATAGTGTATTGGTCTCCGACCATGAACTGGTTGTTTGCGAGATGTTGATTAAGGACATCCAATTGGCGTTTAACTTCCATGGTGAAACGATCAATGCAATATTCGATTTTTTCCGGTGCATAGGCGTAAAAATGTCCAAAGCCACCGCCCAAATAAGGTGCGCTGCCCATTTGCCAAAAGAGCCATGATAGACATTCGGTGCGTTTCGCCGGGTCTTTGGGTAGGAATGCACCAAATTTTTCTGCAAGGTATAACAAGATCGAACCAGACTCGAAAACCCGTTGAGGTGTTTTACCGCTGTGGTCCAGTAGTGCGGGAATTTTAGAGTTCGGGTTTACACTAACAAAGCCACTGCCGAATTGATCCCCTTCGCCAATTTCTATCAACCAAGCGTCGTATTCGGCTTGATCATAGCCTGCGGCTAAAAGTTCTTCCAGCATCACGGTTACTTTTACCCCGTTGGGTGTAGCCAATGAATAAAGCTGCAGCGGGTGTTTGCCGACCGGCAGTTCTTTGTCATGGGTAGCACCAGCTGTGGGGCGGTTAATACTGGCGAATTTACCGCCGTTTTCAGAGTTCCATTTCCAGACGCTTGGGGGGCTGTAATCTGTTGTGCTGCTCATAATTCAAATCTCCAATTATACATGTTGGATATGAACTTAGTGCATTTATATGTGCTGGCCACAGTTTTTACATATAATTTATACCTAGAGAGTGGAATTCACATCCAGCAGATGTTGAATCTGTAATTATCTATTTATTATTCAAGTTTCTTGCTTTTGTGAAATAGGTTCAAATCCATATGGATGTTATTTCTAGTTCGAATTTCTATTGTTGCGCTGTCAGCAAGGTCAAGTTCATCTTATTTATAACCTTAATGTTTGTAAGAGTGTTTGAATTTGTCTAAACCTTTTTACAGAATGTTCTTTTAGGATTTACGGATGCAACAGATGCCTTATGCGCCCCAAGGTTTGCGAGTGGGATTGCTTGGAGGGTCTTTTGATCCGCCACATGCAGGGCATTTACATATCTCGAAATGGGCCTTGAAAGAATTTGGCCTTGATCAAGTTTGGTGGTTGGTCAGCCCCGGTAATCCCTTGAAGACACGCGGGCCAGCGCCATTAGCAAAAAGAATGGCGGCATGTCAGAAACTGGTGCAGCATCCACGTATCAAAGTGACTGATCTGGAGTGTAAGCTGGGTACAAGATATACGGCCGAAACATTAGAGCGCCTATTGGAATTATATGTAGGTGTGCGTTTTGTGTGGTTGATGGGGGCCGATAATATGGTGTCTTTTCATAAGTGGGATCGGTGGAATGACATTATGAATATGGTGCCAGTCGGTGTATTATCCCGCCCCAAAGAGCAGGTAACCGCAGGATGTTCGCCTGCTGCACGGCGTTATACACGATATCGTTTGCCGGCAAACCGTTCGACGGCTTTACCCTTGCGCGCCGCGCCGTGCTGGAGCTTATTGAACGGGCCGATGATAGATATATCATCAACGGATATTAGAAAACGCGGAGAATGGTAAGGAATATTGATTTATGAAGCTGGTTGATTTACACACTCTGCGACTAAGGCGCGTGTTGCTAAAGATGGTTTTGGCAATTTTTATTGTTACCGCGACGCCAGTGACAGCGCAGGAATTACAGATCAATCAATCTGTGAAATTGATAGCGGCTGCCGCGGGTCTATCTGGCAGTAAAAGTATTGTGGTAATGGATGCTCGAACTGGCGCGGTGCTGGAAACTTACAATGGCGCAAAATCTTTGCCGCCTGCCAGTGTGACTAAGGTGGCAACAGCACTTTATGTTCTCAAAGCATTAGGTCAAGATACCACATTTAAAACTCGTTTGCTGGCCACAGGGCCAATAAAAAACGGCGTTTTGAAGGGTGATCTGATATTGGAAGGGTCTGGTGACCCCAGGTTAGACAGCGATGCGCTAGGAACATTGGCTAAAGATTTAAGAGCCCAGGGCGTGAAAGCGGTTCGGGGGAAGTTTTACGTATATGCGGGAGCCTTACCTTATCAGCGGCACATAGATCCTGAACAGCCTGATCATGTGGGCTATAACCCGTCTATCGATGGAATTAATCTGAATTTTAACCGTGTTTTCTTTCAATGGAAGCGTGGCACCAATGGCTATACGACGTCCATGCTGGCACAGGCGCGGAAATATACACCTGAAGTACATAACATTAAAATGACGGTCAAGAACAGAGATTTACCGGTGTTTTCTTATCGTTCTGTTGCAGGCAAAGATAAGTGGAGCGTTGCAAGTTCGGCCCTTGGAAAAGCGGGCAGCCGTTGGTTGCCTGTACGCCAGCCTGCGGATTATGCAGGTGAGGTTTTTCGGGCTGTGGCGGCGTTGAATGGTATTCGTATACCAAAACATAAGGTGACGCAGAAAACTATGCAGGGCCGCCCTATAGCAGTTTGGGAAAGCGGACGTGTTCGAGCTTTGGCGCAATCTATGATCAAGTATTCCACGAATATGACAGCCGAGGTATTAGGGCTGAAAGCGACGGTTAAACGCGGCGGATCTGCGCAGAGTTTAAAAAGCTCTGCGAAAGAGATGACTAACTGGTTGGAGGCGCAATATGGCGTGCGTGGTACGCGCTTTGTAGATCATTCCGGGTTGGGTTCTGACAGCCGTATTTCAGCCCATGAAATGGCGCGATTGTTGGTCAATGCGAAATGGGATGGGCCGCTGCGCCCGAT
>JQIA01001303.1_pt1 | contig 13419 bp, 9 predicted proteins | sample 811431 | NCBI WGS metagenome assembly JQIA01 (sample SAMN02998118, study PRJNA258478) | marine sediment metagenome | biome: marine; feature: seafloor; material: sediment; isolation source: oil-polluted sediment collected from 3 locations (0.5 km, 0.7 km and 0.9 km)... | place: USA: Gulf of Mexico ... | reverse complement strand
TTTCTCAATCATCAATTTCTCAATCCTCAGTTACGCAATCGTCGCCACATCAGCATACTGATCATGCTACTCGGATTAAGCCCCTTCGCGGCACTAGCAGATTCAGACTCGCAAACAGCGGTATCACAAGCGTCGACATCGACAAGTGACGAAGAGATAAATCTTAATTGCGAAAATCTCACGCACTCTTTAATCACACAACTTCACCAGGAAGGCTTAGTCACCGCTGACATACAACGAGAGGCCGCTATAAAAACGATCGCTTTGAGCCTCTGCTCCGAGGCTGAAGCATCCGCACAACAACAGCATCAGATCAACAAGAAAGCGGCACTGGATAACTGGTTCATGGGATATCATGTAGACAAAGCGGGCAACCGCCGCTTAAAAAACAAACGTTAGAAGTTGTTATGCATAGTTTCCGGCTGCATACCCCGAAGCCCAGGCCCACTGAAAGTTAAAACCACCGAGATGGCCCGTGACATCAATGACTTCCCCAACAAAATACAGGCCTGCCTGCTTTTTAGCTTCTAGCGTTTTAGAAGACAGTTCGTCGCTATCAACGCCTCCCAGAGTCACCTCTGCGGTACGGTAACCCTCTGTGCCACTGGGCCGAATCTGCCAATGATGAAATTGCCTGGCGAGCTCTTCCCTGTCTTTATCATTCAGTTGATTAATAGCTCTGTTCTCAAACCACAGTTCGCAAAAACATTGCGCCATTTTCTTTGTTAACAACTCGGCCAATAAAGTTTTCAACTCAATTTTTGGTCTTTCCCGCTGCATATTCTTTATGTAGGCCGCCAAATCGAGATTCGGCAGTAAATCAATCTCTATAGTCTCCCCCTCGTTCCAGTAGGAAGAGATCTGTAATATCGCTGGCCCACTCAGACCACGATGAGTAAACAGCATGGCTTCAGTAAAGCTCATGTCATTGCAGGATACTCGCACCTCAATGGCCGTGCCCGATAAGGGCAAAAATATCGCCAGATCCTGCTGCTTAAGGGTAAACGGCACTAAGCCTGCGGAGGTAGGTAATACACGAAGTCCAAAGTCCCGCGCCACCTGGTAACCAAAACCACTCGCCCCCATGCTTGGGATCGACAGACCCCCGCTGGCAACAACCAGAGATTCAGCTTTCACCGAACCCAAAGAAGTCGTCACCACAAAGCCTTTATCTGGCGCACTCTCTATACGCTCAACGTCACAGCGAGCTCTGATTTTTACGCCTGCCTGCCGGGCTTCACCGAGAAGAAGCTGAAGAACATCCTGGGATTTATTATCGCAAAATAACTGACCCAGAGTTTTTTCATGATAGGGAACTCCACAGCGTTCCATCAGGGCGATAAAATCCCATTGACTATAACGAGATAAAGCAGACTTACAGAAGTGTGGGTTTTGGCAAAGGTAGTTATCAGGCTCAACAAACAAGTTTGTAAAATTACAGCGCCCTCCACCGGACATCAAAATTTTCCTGCCTATTTTTTTGGCGTGATCTAGCAGTAGCACCTTGCGCCCCCGCTGGCCTGCGGTAATTGCACACATTAAACCAGCGGCACCTGCACCGATTACCAACACATCAACTGCGTCGGGGAGAGCTTTAGAAGTAACGTCTGAACTCTCGTGAATTGAATTTTTAGACACCTGGCTCACACCCCTCCCCCTGACAAATAACTCGCATTAACCTTGCTTCAAAAAAAAGCCCCAGTTACTAGAACCGGGGCACTCACTTATCTGTAGGCCCACATCAAAGGTCTTAACTATCTTTATGAACATGGACATCCATTTGAGGATAAGGAATATTCAAACCCTCCTGAGCAAAGGTTTTATATACTTTCTCGTTCATCTCAAAAAATACACCCCAGTAATCCGCGGCATTCACCCAGGCTCTCACGGCGAAATTAACGGAGCTATCCGCCAACTCAGACACCGCAATAAACACCTCTGGATCTTTTAATATTCTTGCATCGCTATCACACAGATCTTTAATAACCGCACGCGCCTTATCCAGATCATCTCCGTAACCCACTCCAATCGACCAGTCGACTCTCCTTTTGGGCTCGGTAGAGTAATTGATAATTGAGGAAGTGGATAAGCCTCCGTTAGGAATAATAATTGTTTTGTTATCGGGCGTTTTCAAAATGGTGTTAAAGATTTGAATCCCCGATACCGAACCCGTATACCCCTGCGCTTCGATCACATCACCCGCTTTAAAGGGCTTAAAGATCAAAATCATCACGCCCCCGGCAAAATTCTGCAGGGTTCCGGAAAGGGCTAAACCGACGGCCAAACCTGCGGCGCCAAGAATAGCGATAAAGGAAGTCATCTCGATCCCCAGCATGCCCAGCACGCTAATGACCAACATCACTTTTAACAGCGTTCCAACGAGACTCAATAAAAAGGGCTTAAGGGAAGGGTCCGTATCGCCTTTGTCCATGGCTCGATTAAATCCTTTAAGAACCGCCTTTATAAGCAGGCTACCAATCACCCAAACCACAAGGGCCGCGATCAATTTGGGGCCATAAATGAGCGATATTTCGGTAATTCGAGTTAATATTAATTCTACGTCCACAACCTTCTCCTGAAGTATTTATTCCATCTCTTTTCGTATCTTTCCCTACTCACTGGTTTATCCAGGGATAAACCAGAAAACCTTTTAGCAAGCCGCTACGGAGCGGGATTGCAATACTGCTTATGAATCGCCTCGATAGCCTCCAGCACCTCTTCAGCGAGCTTTAGATCGACGCTATCAATATTCATTTTCAACTGATCCAGGTGAGTCGCACCAATAATATTACTGGTGAGAAAACTCCGCGAATTCACATAAGCAAGCGCCATTCCGCCAGGATCGAGACCATGCTCCCTGGCCAGGTTCACATAAGCTTCTGAGGCCGCAACGGCCAAAGGCCCGCTATAGCGCTGAAAGCGCTCGTACTCGGTAAGTCGCGCGCCAGCAGGCTTCTTGCCCCCGATGTATTTTCCGGTGAGCATCCCCATTGCCAAAGGTGAATAAGCCAACAAACCCACCTCTTCACGGATGGCCATTTCCGCCAAACCTACTTCAAAACTGCGATTCAATAGATTGTAGGGGTTCTGAATACTGACAATACGACTTTTGTCATGATCTTTTGCCGCATTCAAATATTTCATCACACCCCAGGGCGTTTCATTAGACACACCGACATGACGTACCAGGCCTTCCTTAACCAGTTCATCCAGAGCCGACAGAGTTTCTTCCACAGGCACCAAATCCTGCTGATCTCTATGCTCATAACCCAGCTGACCAAAATAGTTGGTCACACGCTCCGGCCAATGAACCTGATAAAGGTCAATATAATCGGTCTGCAGGCGCTTGAGAGAATCCCGTACCGCCTCGTGGATATGCTCTCGACTTAAACGAGGGCCACCCCGCAGATGTTTCCAGTCACCTACCGACCCCGAGCGACCGGATACTTTGGTCGCCAGAATAACCTTATCGCGCTGTCCCCGTCGGGCGAACCACTCCCCCACACAGGCTTCGGTACTGCCCTGGGTTTCCGACTTCGGTGGGACGGGATACATTTCGGCGGTATCAAAAAAATTGACACCCTCCGCAAGCGCATAATCCATCTGCTCCAGAGCCTGGTCCAGGGTGTTCTGCTCACCCCAGGTCATAGTGCCGAGACAAATCAGGCTAACATCGATATCGGTATTGCCGAGCTTACGATACTCCATGGTGCTGTCCTTTTATAAAATTGTTATCGTTGGTCATGGCTTATTCAGGTAGTATTCATGCCTGTCGGCCAAACATCAACCGCCCCGCCGATTTACATGTATCTACCTTTTTTTTGCATACAGGGTTTTTACATACAAGTTTTTGCACATACGTTTTTACATATAGGTTTTTGCACATACGTTGTTGCACATAAGCCCCTACTCGAAACCGGAAAAACATAATGACAAATAAAATTAGCGTCAAACAGTTGGTCGATGAGGCAATGGCTAAGATCGAAACTATTTCAATCGACAGCGCAAAAACTCTCCTCGATGCTGAACCAGGTGCTGAACAAACCGTTATCGTCGACATTCGGGATATACGGGAACTCTATCGAGAAGGCAAAATCCCCGGCGCTCTGCACGCACCTCGAGGCATGCTCGAATTCTGGGTGGACCCAGAGAGTGAATATCACCGCGAGGTTTTTTCATCCGGTAAACGCTTTGTGCTCTATTGCGCTAAAAGTCACCGTTCGGCTCTCGCCACACAGGCGCTACAAACCATGGGCTTAGAGCCTATCTGCCATATTGACGGCGGCTTCGAAGCCTGGACTAAAGCCGGAATGCCCGTTGAAGCCGTCGCTAAAAAATAGCGCATTTTTCTAATCCTCATTGCTTCGACCACATTGTTCCAACCACATTACTCCAACCACGGATAAGACCTAAGCCGCCAAAACATGTGTGAACTTCTCGGCATGAGTGCCAGCGTCCCTACGGACATCTGTTTTAGTTTTTCTGGCCTGATTCAGCGCGGGGGCACGACCGGCCCCCACCGCGATGGCTGGGGTGTGGCCTTCTACGAAGGTAAGGGTTATCGCGCTTTCCACGACCCTGGCGCCAGCGCAAACTCAGAAGTCGCTCGCTTTATCCAAAATTATTCCATCAAAAGCACGAATGTCATCTGCCATATTCGCAAAGCGAACCGAGGCAAGATTTGCCTGGAGAACACACACCCTTTCTCCCGAGAGCTTTGGGGGCAAGCCTGGGCCTTTGCCCATAATGGGCAATTGAAAGGCATCAAAAAAAGAGCCCTGGAGTTTTATCACCCCATCGGCAGTACGGATAGTGAGTACGCATTTTGCTGGTTGCTAGACCAAATCCGACAGCATTACCCTCGGCGACCTAAAAACCGGAAAGCACTCCATACTTTAATCGCAAAATTAGCGAGGGATCTTGCCAGCCTGGGGGTTTTCAATATTTTACTGAGTGATTCCGAGGTGCTTTACGCCCACTGCAGCAGCAAACTGCACTACTTAACTCGCCGCGCACCTTTTGGCGATGCCAGCTTGATTGATGCAGATATGGAAGTAAATTTCGCCCATGAAACCGGCCCCAACGATGTCGTTACCGTGGTGGCCACACAGCCCTTAACAGCAAACGAGCCCTGGCAAAAAATGGCTAAGGATGAGTTACGAATTTTTCAGCACGGAGAAGTCCTGGCCAATACTTTTTGAAGTGCCCGCTAGACTTTGTACTAAATTCTTTTATCAAAGTTTTTCTGAACTTGTACCGAGAAGCCTTGCTCTATATCGTAAGACAATTCTGGTAAAAACCCAGAGCTAGAACTATAGCCAGAACCATAACTAGAGCCACAGTTAACAAAATAGTTACAAAATGCTTACTACCACTTAACTCACAGGTACCCAGCCTCATCTACCGCATTATTTTCTACATTCTATCGATCTTTGCCCTGTCCGCCTGCACCCTGGGGCCGGATTACCAGCGCCCTGTCACTCTGGTGACCTCTGCCGATACTGAAAACAGTGACGTAGGCTATCACCACCGCCTGTCACCGCCGCCTGCTAAAGGCTCGGAACGGCCCAGCACTGCAGGCTGGTGGCAAAGTATTGACGACGCCTTGCTCAACACATGGCTTGAGCAATTACTTGCTCAAAACCTGAGCCTACAGGCAACCGCAGAACGCGTGATCCAGGCACAGGAGCAGGTACGAATGAGCGGAGGCGCTCTATGGCCAAATGCGAGCTTTAATGCCGCCGGGACACGAGGTTTTTCGCCCTCCTCTTCCCAGGCCGACTCGCGAACCTATAGAACCGATATTAATCCTGGGCTCAACATATCCTGGCAAATTGACCTATTTGGAAAAGTTCGGCAAGCTGTGGCTAGCGCGAATTATTCAGCGCTAGCGAGTGCAGAAAATCATCTTGCCCTTCAACATTCACTGATCGCGGAACTGATTAAGCGCCGTGTCGAAGTCGCCCTGCTACAGCAGGAACTCGATATTCAAGAAGAAATTGTTAGCAGTCGCACGCAAACCTTAAGCACGTTATCCCGGCGCTACAAGCTGGGTGTACGCGGGGTTTCCGTGCTGGACATTTACACCTCAGAGGAAAATGTCGCCAGCGCCCATGCCAGTCAAAGCGCACTGAAACAACGACTCGGCAACACCTTCCTGGCGGTCGATGCCTTATTGAACCAGACTCCCGGTACGGCTTCGCTCTCAATCAGTGCATGGCGTAGTTTTCCCGCTTTAAGTACCCTGGCCGCTCCCGTACCTGATATTCCAGCGGCGCTACTTGATCAGCGCCCCGATATTCGTAGCGACGAGTTACTCGCAATGGCCGCCAATGCCAATATAGGTGTTGCAATAGCTAATTTATATCCTGATCTCACGCTGAGCGCTAACCGGGGTTTTATAAGTACGCAGCTCGATGGCTTACTCGATAACAACAACGCAACGGGCTCCATTGCGGGCCTGCTGACTATGCGTTTATTCGAAGGGGGGCGTTTAAAAGCCGGTATCCGATTAAGCGAATCGGAGGCCCGAGAACGCGCCCTACGTTACGCGGAAACCGTACTAAACGCCTTTATAGAAGTTGAGAGCGCACTAGTTAATGAACGCTATCTCCGTGAGCAGGTCGAATCCCTGGAACGCGCTGCACACTTTTCCCGTCGTGCCGAAAACCAGGCTCAGGAGCGCTATCAACGCGGGATTACGCCCCTGCTACAATTACTCGACGCCCAGCGACGACGGCAAAGTGTAGAACGTAATTTATTAATCGCTCGCCAGGCTGCATGGCGAGCCAGGGTGGATCTGCATTTAGCCCTGGGTGGTGACTGGTAAAGTTATTCATGTACCCCTTGATAAGCCATTAAAAGCAGCACCTGGCTCTTTGACCACCCCCCAACCTTGCGGCGTGATTGAGGCATCAGTAACAAGGATATTAACAATAAGGCTACCCACAATGACATTACCCTGGAGAAAAAAATATCCGGTATGAACTGGCTGATTAATATAAAACGAGAACTGTTTCGCAAAGAGAACCGCCAGCTATTTCTGGTCATCGCCATCATAGCGATCGCTGTCATTCTGTCGCGTGCATTTAGTGAGTTTCGTGAAATACCCAAAAGCACGGCCAAGCCCACTGAAATTCCGGTCGTCGTACAGGAAGTGAAAGCCGAGGCTCACCGTGTCACGATTACCACGACGGGGCGAGTGGCTCCACGCAATACCGTGGCGATTAGCCCTCAGGTTTTCGGGCGAATTGAATGGCTCAACCCGGCTATGTATGCGGGAGGCTATTTTCAGGCCGGAGATATTTTATTTCGTATAGAAACCGCTGATTACGAAAACACCGTCGCTCGCGAACGAGCAGAAGTCGCCATCGCACACACCGAGCTCGCCCTGGAACGCGCCGATGGTAAAGCCGCCTTAGAAGAGTGGCAGGCATTGAATGGCGATACCCCTGCCCCGGATCTGGTCAGCCACAAACCACAAATTGCCCAGGCTGAAGCCATTCTCGCTTCTTCAAAAGCACGCCTGGCACAAGCCCAGCTCAACCTGTCTCGCACTGGTTACCAGCTACCGTTTGCGGGTCGAGTACTGAACAGCACTCTCGAACTGGGCGACTATGTACAGACGGGGCAGCGCTATGGTGAAACTTACAATAACGATTCCCTGGAAATTCTGGTCTCGCTACCGCAGTCCGACCTGGCGTGGCTAAATCCGCCTCTCGGAGGAGCAGACGAGACCGCGCCCGCCTACCAGATTTCCGTCATTATTGATGAGTTAAACACGGGGCGACGCCAGGTCGTCCCCGCCACCTTGCTGCGTACCGGTGCCACCCTGGACAATACGACCCGTTTCCAGGAAATCACCATAAAACCTGCTGCCGAAGTAACATTATTACCCGGCATGTTGGCTGAAGTGATTATCACCGGGCCCGCTCTGTCCAATACCTGGGAACTGCCTCTAACGGCTCTGCAGGCTGGAAACTTCTTTTGGCAAGTGGATGAAGAACAGCGTTTACGACGTTTGCCCGCAGACATTATCGCGACTCAGGTCGATACGCTTATCGCACGGGCACTACAAACATCAGCCCGCATTGTTACCAACCCCATTAGCTCGGGTATCGAGGGTATTGGCGTTCGAATATTGAACGACTCTTCGGCGAATAAGCCAGTTGAAGAAACGTCCAACGCTAAGGGAGCTACTCCAAAAGCCCTTGCTCCCGAAGACCCTGCACCAGAAGGCTCATTCGATGAGCAAACGCCCTGATGGATAAACAGGACAATACAAGCTATCGCGAAGAGCGCGGCTTAGTACCCTGGTTCGCCAACAATCCCGTTGCGGCCAATATTTTGATGCTGTTTTTGATCGTGGCCGGCTTTATTGCGGCCTCGTCCATGGTGACCGAAGTTTTTCCCACCGTCGACAGGAAAGTCATCACCATCGCAACACCCTACCCGGGCGCTACACCCTACGACGTCGAAGAAAGTATTACTCGCCGCGTAGAAGAGGTCGTCATCGGTATTGAAGGCGTCAAGCGCGTTAATTCCAGCGCTAACGAAGGTGCCGGTATCGTCACGGTAGAACTGGAGGAGTTTGCCGACGATAACGCAGTTCTCGACGATATAGAGACCGCCGTAGATGGCCTGATTGACTTTCCTCCAGAAGAGGCAGAAGAAACCAGCATCACCCGCAGTAGAACCACGGGAAGTCTCATGTCCTTAGCGCTGTTTGGCGATATTAAAGAGCAAACGCTGCACTACTGGGCCGAACGTGTAGAAAATGAGCTCCTGCAACTCCCCGGGGTGACACTGGTAGACATTACCGGTGGACGCAATTTCGAACTGTCCATCGAAGTCAGTGAAAATACACTACGCGACTACGGTTTAACGCTGGCCGACGTAGCCAACCGAGTCTCCCACTTCTCCATCGATGTTCCCGGTGGAACCTTGCGTACTCAGGCCGGAGAAATTTTATTGCGGGTGCAGGATAAGCGCTATTCCGCAGAAGAATTTGCCGACATTACTATCCGCAGCCGTTCGGATGGCTCCAGTTTGCGGCTCGGTGATATCGCCAGTATTCACGATGGTTTTGAAGATGTGCAACTGCGCAATGAATACAACGGCCTGCCTGCACTGTTTATCGAAGTATCACGCAGTGATAGCCAGGATACTTTGGAGCTGGAAGACGTGCTTAAAACTTATTTAAGCAGCGTCGATTTACCCGAAGGGCTATCGCTGGAAGTCGCCCGCAATATGTCAGACATTTTGCGCGACCGTATGAGTCTACTCGCCCGAAATGCCATTCTCGGTTATGTACTGGTATTCATTTCTCTGCTCTTATTTCTCGATTTGAAGTTAGCTTTCTGGACTAGCCTGGGGATTCCTATCTCCTTCCTTGGCGGCCTGTTACTGGTGTCCTTTACGGGTGTCAGTATGAATATGGTTTCCCTCTTCGCTTTAATCATTGTGATTGGCATCGTGGTAGATGACGCCATCGTCACCGGCGAAAGTATTTTTAATGAACAGGAAAAAGATCCGACCAATCCCCAGGCCGGGATACAGGGAGTCGCCCTGGTCAAGGCACCGGTCACTATCGGCGTTCTGACCACCATCGCCGCCTTTGCACCACTGATTTTTTCCACGGGCACCATGGGTAAAATCATGCAGCCGGTACCCATCATCGTTATCGCCATTCTTGCCATTTCCCTGATCGAGGCTTTTTATATACTGCCTGCGCATTTAGCAAAGCCTTCACGTTGGAGTCGCGGCCTGCTGGCGAACTTACGCGACCACTCACAGGCTGGCCTACGTAAGTTCATCAGCACGCGCCTACTGCCGAGCATTCAACTTGCCCTGGATTATCGCTACGTCACTTTAGCCATCGCTATCTCGACGCTTATCCTCAGCGTTGGCGTTTATCAGGGCGGCTTTGTGCGCTTTATTTTCTTTCCTAAAGTTGAAAGCGACCGTATTACCGTCAATCTTCAAATGCCCACGGGAACCCCCTTCGACACCACCGAGCGTTACGCCCGACAAATATTCGACGCAGGACAACAGATGGAGCGCGATGCGCTCATGCTAATAAACAAGGGCCAGGACGAAAATGACTCGGCGAGCAAACATCTGATTCGAGCCATTTCGTATACGGTAGGCAGCCAGTCGAACCGAACCGGGCCAGGCACCACCAATCGCAGCTCCAATGTCAGCCATCTGGCCCAAATTCGTATGGAGCTAATTCCGGGTAAAGACCGGGTGCTTTCCGCCCGTGAACTCGAGCGTATCTGGCGTGGTAATACTGGTCTTATTCCAGGTGCCGAAAGTGTTAGTTTCAGTAGTAGTTTGATTAGCTCTGGAGCCGACGTCAGTATCCAGTTATCTCATCGCGACGAGCGCGCATTGGCAGCGGCTGCCGATCGATTAAAGCAAACTATTAATACCATAGAAGGCGTTTACGAAGTTGAGGACAGCTTCAAATTAGGCAAACAGGAGTATGTCTTTGAGCTCACCACGGCTGGCCTCGCTGCGGGCCTCAGCCCTCTGGATATTGGCCAACAACTTCGGCGTGCTTATTACGGCGAGGAGATACACCGTATTCAACGTGGCCGAAACGAACTCAAAGTTATGGTGCGCTACCCGGAGAAAGAGCGACAAAGTATTAACGACCTTAACCAGACCCGAATTCGTCTGCGCGACAATACCGAAATGGACTTGCGAACCGCCGCAACGATCCGCGAGCAACGCGGTTATTCAGAAATCAAACGTGTCGATGGTCGGCGCGTGGTCACCGTCAGCGCCAATGTCGACGAAGACATCACAACTCCAAACGACGTACTCGCCATACTGACGAATTCTGCATTGCCATCACTCGCTGCCGACTTTCCAAACCTCTCCTACGGTTTGGAGGGACAAAGTCGGGATCAGCGCGAAGATATTGTCACCCTGGGCCGCAACCTCTTAATCGCCTTAATGGTGATGTTTGTTATGCTCGCTTCGCTACTACGCAGCTACTGGCAACCGGTGATCGTTCTTATCGCTATTCCCTTTGGCTTTGTCGGCTCCCTGATCGGTCACCTGATCATGGGTTTCGATATTTCCTTTATTTCATTATTTGGCATGATAGCCCTCTCCGGAGTCGTCATTAACGACTCCGTAGTCTTAGTCGATTACTATAACCATTTGCGACAGGACAAAAACAGCAACGTCAGGACTTCCTTAATTGAGGCCGTAGCACGGCGCTTCCGCCCCATTCTGCTAACCACTCTGACGACCAGCCTGGGGCTGTTGCCAATGTTGCTGGAAACCAGCATACAGGCGCGCTTCCTGGTACCGATGGCGGTCAGTATTGCTTTTGGGATTCTCTATGCCAGCATAGTTATTTTATTTTTAGTACCGGCTCTGATTTTAATTAGCGATGACATTCAAAATCTAATCCGCCGAATGCTTCATTCGGAAAACTCTCAAACACCTCCGAAAAACCCCTAGCTATCACCCACCTCAACAGAACGTAGATCTTCCTGTTCCGCATCGTCAAATAATCTCGAACGCGTTATAAACCGCACGCCCAGGGGTATCTCCAAAGAAAAACTGGAGCCACGGCCCTCAACCACATCGACTGTGGTGTGACAGTTTTTATAATACTCAAACTGATCCTGAGACATATAAAACTTGCATCCGTGAATTTCACCCAAACACACATCGCGACTTCCAATACGAAAGTCATCGATTGAAAAACACATCGGCGCCGAACCATCACAACAACCACCACTTTGATGAAACATCAGCGGCCCATGTTTTTCTCGCAACTGATCAATGATCTTGACCGCTGCTTCGGTAACACTCACACGTTCTACCGGCATAATTCATGCTCCCTGTTAAAAGGAATATATCGACACAGAAAAAAGCACCTATCGCCCAGGACGATAAGTGCTTTTTTAAAATGGCGCATCACCAAAATTACGGTCAAAACCTTAGCCACAAACCTTGGCCACAAACCTTAGTGACAAAAATGCACCTTTCACCGAGGTTTTGACAATTAAAAGAAACCCAGTTTGTTCTTGTTGTAAGACACCAGCACATTCTTTGTCTGACGGTAATGGTCGAGCATCATATGATGATTTTCCCGTCCAATGCCTGATTTCTTATAACCACCAAAGGAGGCTCCTGCTGGATAAACGTGGTAACAGTTCACCCATACCCGACCCGCCTGAATGCCTCGCGACACACGCTGCACCTGGTGAAAATCTCGAGACCACATGCCCGAACCCAGACCATATAAAGTGTCGTTAGCAATTTCCAGGGCTTCAGCTTCATCTTTAAACGTGGTCACCGCCAGTACTGGCCCAAAGATTTCCTCCTGGAAAATCCGCATTTTATTGTGGCCTTTGAACATCGTCGGCTTAATATAGTAACCATCTGGGTACTTTTCATGCTGATGAACTTCACCACCACACAGTAACTCGGCACCTTCCTGCTTACCGATATCCAGGTAACTTTTAATTTTTTCAAATTGATCGTTGGAAGCCTGAGCACCCATCATGGTCGACAGATCGTAGGGGTCGCCCATGTCAATGGCGGCAACCCGCTCCAGACATTTCTCCATAAACTTATCGTAAATGCTTTCCTGAATCAGAGCACGAGACGGACAGGTACAGACCTGACCCTGATTAAGCGCAAACAATACCAGCCCTTCAATCGCCTTATCGAGAAACTCGTCGTCTTCGTCCATGACGCTTTCAAAGAATATATTCGGCGATTTCCCGCCTAGTTCCAGAGACACTGGAATAATATTCTCGGATGCATATTGCATGATTAAGCGCCCGGTTGTGGTTTCACCGGTAAACGCAATCTTCTTGATATCCGGATGCGTAGCCAGGGGTTTGCCCGCTTCAGGACCAAAACCATTCACAACGTTAAGCACGCCCGGCGGCAATAGATCACCGATGACCTCCATTAACACCAGAAGTGAAACCGGTGTTTGCTCGGCAGGCTTAATAACAACACAGTTACCTGCGGCAATGGCCGGAGCAATTTTCCACGCTGCCATCAGAAGGGGAAAGTTCCAGGGGATAATCTGGCCAACCACACCTAAAGGTTCGTGGATCTCCATCGACACGGTGTCCGCATCAATATCTGAAACACTACCTGCTTCGGTGCGAATACAGCCGGCAAAATAACGAAACTGGTCTATACACAGCGGTAAATCCGCGCCCAGAGTTTCTCGAATACCTTTACCATTGCTGCAGGTTTCCACCGCAGCCAGGCGCTGAATATTTTCTTCCATCGCATCGGCGATCCGAAAAAGGATCAGGCTGCGTTCCGCCGGAGAGGTTTTACCCCAGCTATCCGCAGCTTCCCAACCCGCCGCGACCGCAAGATCGATATCCTTGGCATTGGACTGGGGAATACGTGTTATAAAACTGGCAT
>JQIA01001302.1_pt1 | contig 13426 bp, 11 predicted proteins | sample 811431 | NCBI WGS metagenome assembly JQIA01 (sample SAMN02998118, study PRJNA258478) | marine sediment metagenome | biome: marine; feature: seafloor; material: sediment; isolation source: oil-polluted sediment collected from 3 locations (0.5 km, 0.7 km and 0.9 km)... | place: USA: Gulf of Mexico ... | reverse complement strand
TACGACCGCACCGTCCCTTTGTGGCAGTTCGATGTCGGCTACCAGATGCGGATCACTGCCCGGAGTATCTGGTTCGGTACCAAGGTAGAGAGCCAGTACGACATTACCGGCGCGGGGATGTACCTCGCTTACTACGACCCTGGCCAATACCCTTACCCCATGTTTATCGCCGGCAGCCTCCCGGGCAAGTCGACCACTCGCTACAGCGACACCGTTCGGGAGTGGGGTATTGGGTACGGCGAACTGTATGTGCTTTGGCTTGACGGTACATGGTTCTACCCGGAGCAGCTGCCTTACAGGGATTGGGGGGCGTCCTTCTATGACGAGGTTATAGAGCCGACCAAAACCTCCGAAGTAACCAACTACGTCGGCACAGGTAACGGCACTCTCGGTAAGTTCTCTCGCCTGCGCTACGCCCCCAACGAAACGTGGTCGATAGTCGCTACCTCAGCGACTAACTTCACCGTCAACGGCACGGTATCAGGCGCTCAGGCGGCTGCTACCGTCGGAGTCGCCTACGACAACGGCGTTATTCGGTTTACGCTGGAAGCCGGAGGTACCGCCTTCGTTTCCGGGGATGATTTCACCGCTGTCACCGACCTGATGTACGGCCTTGAGAAAGTTGTCCTCGGCAACGATGCTAAAGGCAACATGGGCGAGCTTGAAGGCGTGAGCTGGGTCACCGGATTCGGACAAGCTGTCGAGAACTCTGTGATTGACGAGAACGGCAATACCAACCACGTTATTCGTAACATTGCCCGCACAGGGTTCCATAACTACTGCACCTTACTACTGGATTAAAGTATGCCTTACCAGACTGGCACTGTTACCGACTTCGCCGACCTCAAGTCAACGATCTTCTCCTACCTGGCCGCCAATGGGTATACGCAGGAAGGTGCTGACATTGTTAAGAAGGGAAATTTGTTCGCAGCTATTACTGCGACAGCGACCCAGCTCAAGATGATTGGGGCTAAGGATTCCGACGGGGTGGGGAACTTAGTAGACGACTTCCGCACCGTTACAGACGGGTACGAGAAGGGCAGCTCCTTAGGCTGCACCATTAGCGAACAAGTGCAACTGACAGGCTCTAACTTAGTGACAATGGTGTTCCCTATCACCTACCACTTCCACTTATCTTCCGCCCCGGTGGACGAGTTCTGGTGCGTTATTGAGTACAACGGGGGGTACTCTCAGCACATCGGATTTGGGAACATCGTTAAGGCGGCTCCCTTTACTGGCGGCGGGTTCTATACAGGCACGGGGAATGCCTATTACGCGGATAAGGCTGCTTGGCAGTATCTCAACCCCCAGTATACTAGCGCCAACGGCACCTACACCTCCCAGGTAAGGCCGTTTACGCCGGTTAACAGATCTACCGCATCCAACCATTTCCCCGGATCTGCCGTCCACGCCGAGATCGACGGATTCCACTGGTTTAATAGCGCAGCCGACAGCAGCAATGATGACCAGCAGACGGCTGCGGACCCTTACGACTATTCCTCCCCCTCCAACGTAATGCCCTGCAACCCGTACGTGAAAGAGTTCCAACGCTCTCAAAGCCCGATCAACGGGGTCGCGTCCCTGATACCTCTGCGCCTGTACGGCCGCACCCTCAACCACAACTTGATGAAGATAGGGACTATCCACAACTACCGGATGGCGGTTAATTACAATATTACCTTCGGCCAGGTGGAGGATGACGGCACCGACAAATGGAAGTTTTACCCCTTTATTTTTAAAGACTCCGACCGCAATACGACGGAGACGATAGACAACCCCCACCCCACCAGCTCAGGCCCATGGGGGTTCGCTCTCAGGTACGACGGGCCGTAACCGATGGCGGATCTTAAAGGCTATAACGCCGATGGAGAGACGTTTGCGCTAAGTACGCAGGCTAATCTCCGGCCGGGGCAGTTTAGCCGAGACCGGAATCTCTTCCCGGTCTCGGGGTCAGTGACGATAACGCCGCTGACCGACCTCATGGTGTCCCACTCCAAAGGGCCGGTACTGCCCAAGCAGCAGCTGAAGTACGTTGCAGCCGGCAAGCCAGGGGAAGCTTACTCCGACGACTTCTACCACCGGGTGCGGTACTTGCCGAAGTCACCCCAATCCGTAGGGTTTGTATCCTCCGACATCACCGCTGACTTCACTGTGTGGTACGCCTACGTCTACCCTGGCACCTTGACATCTCTTACCGCCGCCAACGATGAAGGCCTAACAGTCGGCGGCGGTATCGGTACAGGGGGCGGCTACCTCGCGCTTGAGTTCGCCGCCTACTCTTTAGGGGTGTCCCCTGACGGCCCGCCAGACATCAATGCCACCTACTACTTCGACGTGCTGGGCGTAACCTCCCTGCTGAATATTCTCGGCACTCGAATCACTGCCCTGTGTACGATGCCGCGCTGGACATCGCCGGTGACAGAGACGATTAAATTCTTGAGTAAGGCGGTTATAAACTCTGACGGCAGCGCCCAGACTTTTGACGTCACCGCCCAACCCCGTCGGGCTATAAACTTTCAGGCACTCCTGCTCGGCAACCAAAGCACCCTGTACGAGAACCTGACATGGCTGTCACACCCCCGCCCCTCCGCCTTCCCTGTAGGGTCGGACATGACCTACCTGCAAGGAGACTTGCCGGCGGGGTCATCGACGCTGGCGCTTGACGGCGTGGCGGACAGAAACTTCTTCGAGGGCGGTAACTTCTTCCTTGGTGACCCTTCCAGGAATGAGCTGGTAGAGATCGACACGATTGCAGGGGACGTTATTACCTTGGCCCGGCCGACGACCGTTACTTGGCCTAACCGGTCATGGGCCACCCCCGCCGCCATCGGCCTGATGACACCTTCTACCAAAATGAGCCGACTCACTCCGAAGCACCAGGAGGTTAACATCGGGTTCTCTGTCAACCCGGAAGGGGCTGACGCCAATCTGCCTGTAGCGGCAGCCGGCCTCGTGTTTGAGGGGTTTGAAGTCTATGTGAAGGAGCCTTCCTGGGACTTGAAAGGGCTGCAGCACGGTATCGCTTCCCAGACCTCTGTCATTGACCAAGGGACAGGCCGCATAATCTACGACCCTGTACGCCCTCACGGGGACCTGACCAAGTCCTATGACTGGCTGCTTATCGGACGACAAGAGATTACGGACTTCCGGGCGTTTTTAGGTAGGACGAAGGGGGTCAGTAACCCTGTGATGATCCCGACATGGGCGCATGACTTTACAGTGACTACGGATATCGCTGCTCTTGACGGCGGGATCACGGTCAGTAACAACTCCCAATTCCTTGAGCTTGTAGGCGTGACCCCGGGCCGGGATACGGTCGTGGTACACTCCCGTACGCACGGGTTCCTGCCCTTTAGGATATCCAGTACCCAGGACAACAACGACGGGACGATTACTTTGTTCTTCACGACGCAGTTCCAGAACGACGTCCCCGTAGCAGATGTGCAGATGTGCTGCTTCGCGCCGATAAGTTTGATGAGCAACTCAACTAAATTCACCTGGCTGTCCCCTGACGTAGCCGCCGCCTCCGCCTCCTTCACCTCGGTAAACGTCTAAGGTGCCGGGGTTTGGCAGCGTAGAGGAAAGCGCCTTTGGCGGGGCGCCGGTGGAGTTGTTTGAGTTCTCCCGGGGCGGAAAGAAGTACCGTTACACCAGCCACGATCAGAATGTCACTGTCGCCGGCGGCGCAGTGTTCGAGCCCCTGGCCATATCCTCCCCCAAGATTGTAAGGAGCCACAACGTTGACGACTCCAGCGTAGAGGTGGCGGTACCCAAAACTTGCGAGCTGGCAACTCACTTAAAAATAGCCCCTAACGCCGCTGTGTGCCATCTGCAGATTATGCGCAAGCACTTGTCCGACGACGAGGTTATCAACTCGTTTAAAGGGGTGGTGAGGGGGACCCGCATATCCAAGGGGCAGTTGAAGCTGAAGATAGAATCGCTGCTGGCGGCGTCCAACGGTATAGGGCTGCGCCGCCTTTACAGCAAGGCGTGCAGCCATACCTTGTACGGCGACCGCTGCTCTCTCATTCCCGGCAACTTCTCCGAGACCGCTACAGTGGACAGTGTCGCTGGGGATGTCGTCACAGCTTCTGGGCTGGCCGAGGCTGTCGGGGCTTACTTAGGCGGCTGGATCGAGTGGTCGATAGCGGAGGCCGGGATCACCGACAGAGGGTGGATCAACGCCCACGACACCGGAGGCGTGTTGACCTTAGCCAGCGCCCCTCTATCCCTTACAGCAGGCGCGTCCATAACAGCTTTCCAAGGGTGTGACAGGACGCTTAACGCCTGCATCGCCAAGTCAAACAAACTTAATTACGGAGGTTTTGCGTACGTCCCTGGTAAGAACCCGTGGGGCGGCACGCCGATTTTTTAACTATGGCTTTTTGGTATTACGTAGCGACAGTAGTAATCTCTTACGCAGTGTCTGTAATCACTGCCCCTTCCGTCGAGTCTCCGAAACCGGTGGGCATTGACGAGATCGAAGTTAACACCGCAGAGGAGGGGTCGCCCATCTTGGCTGTATTTGGCAAGCCTTGGATAAAGTCGGCCAACTGTGTATGGTATGGAGACCTGCGAACAACTAAAATAAAGTCCAAAGGCGGGAAGAAGTGACAACGGTTCTGCTCGAAGATTTGAAGGTGGAAGACAACGACAATCCGGTCCTGTGCAATCGAGGGCTGCGACACTTCTTTAAGTTGAACGACCTTAGTTGGAGAGACTTCCTACAGAATGGCATCCCTGCGGAAACTCTTGAAGCCACTGGGGACGGCGCTGTCCTACCCTACATTGAAGCAGCCAAAATAAGAGAGGCTGGGTAATGGGCGGCAGTAAGAAGACCACCGTAGGGTTTCGTTATTTCATAGGGTTTCATTTAGGGATTTGCCACGGCGCGGTAGACGAACTTTTGGAGATTCGGTACGCCAAAAGGAGCCTGTGGTCAGGGAGTGTAACTAACACCACCCGCCTCTTCATCGACGAGCCTGAACTACTGGGCGGGGAGAAGCGGGAGGGCGGTGTGCAGGGGTACTTCAACATCCTGCTCGGGGACGTGGCCCAGGCACAGAACGACTACCTTATCCAGCAGCTGGGAGAGGACGTATCTGCGTACCGAGGGATTGTCAGCGTGGTCGCCGAGCAGGTCTATTACGCCGCGGGCAACCCTTACCTGAAAGACTTCTTCTGGCGGTTTAGGAGAACAACTTCGAGGAAAGTTCTGTGGTACTCGGAGAAGGTAGATATTGGCGGGCACATGAACCCGGCACACATACTGGTAGACTGCCTGACCGACCCCGACTGGGGGCTTGGGCTGTCCCTAAACGACATCGATGAAGCTTCTTTTACGGCTGCCGCGGACACTCTCCACACCGAGAATTTCGGGCTGTCCCTGGTTTACCGGGAGCAGAGTTCTATCTACGCCATGATGACGGAAGTCGTCCGCCACGTAGAGGGAGCCTTGTATATCTCCCCTTCCGACGGGTTGTACCACTTCGACCTGATCCGTGGCGGGTACGATGAAAACACGGTGCCGATCATCGGCACCGGCGGTATGAAAATCATCTCCGTACAGGTTGTGGAGGGGGCTTCTTTAGGCGGCGAGGTTAATGAAATCGTTGTCAACTACACTGACGACGCTACAGGAGAAGCGGCCACCACTCCCCCCATCCAGAATTTGGGCAGTATTCAGGCGCTTGGCCGAGTGGTGTCTAAGAAGGTATCTTATGCCGGCGTCCATGACGCTGACTTAGCCATCAGCTTGGGCCGCAGGGACTTGCGCAGCCTGTCAGCCAATTTAAGGAAGGTCGAGCTGACCGTCAACCGAGAGGGGTGGGAGTTGGTTCCCGGCGCCGTCGCCAAGGTGTACTGGGAGGAGGACGGCATTAACGGAGCCTTATTCCGGGTAATTACTGTCGAAGGGGGGTCGATAACGTCCCCCGCCCTGCAACTTACTCTGGCCGAGGACGTGTTCGGCACCCCAGTACTTCCGTACACCCCGACCCAGCCCCCTCTGTATGTCAGCCCCGAACCTACTCCTGTCGACATCCCGCGCTGGCAGGTAGTAGAGGCCCCCTACTACCAGCTGATAAACAGCCTGACAGAGGCGGACTTTAATGTCTTCGACCCCCTATCCGGCTTTACGACTGTACCGGCGGTAAGGGAAGACTACGCGTGGCAAGGGTTTGACTTGGTCTCCTCCAGCAGCTCAGGATCTGCGACTTACGAGGACGTGGCAGGGGAAGAGGGCTTCTGCCCCGGGGCTTTAGTTGACGGAGCCTACGACCAAAACGCCGCTGTGATTGGGTACGTCTCGGACAAAGACTTCGACCTTATCGAGATCGGAGATGCCGGGTACTTCTTCAACAGCGCCACTGACTTCGAGATGTTCGAAGTGACGGCACTGGACACCAACGCGGCGACCCTCACCGTCAAGCGAGGCATCCTCGACACCGTGCCAAGCGTACTGACCGCAGCCACAGAATTGTACGTTGTGGACCAGTATGTAGCCTATGACCTGTCGGAAGTAGTCGACGGGCAGACCACTTACTACAAGCTCTTAACTAACACCCCTGGCGGGGTACTGGCCCAGGCAAGCGCGACTTTCAAAGGGGTGACAGCCGATGCAAGGGCATACCGCCCCTTCCCCCCTGCGGATATTCGTATTAACGGGCTGGGGACTTCGTTCGACGGGTCCGACGTGATCGGAGATTTCGATGTCGACTTCCGCATCCGCAACCGAGAGACCGCTATCGACTCCTACTCCGCTTACAACGATAACTTGGACGCGTGGGAGGTTGGGGTCACTGTGGACATGCACATCTACAACGACGACACCCAAGCCCTGCTGCACTCTGCGACAGGGCTTACCTCCTCCCCAACCCCCTTAGTGACCACTCTACCGGGCGGAGGCATCTACCCTATCCGAATAGAGTTAAGCGCCCACCGAGACGGCTACGAATCGATGCAAAAATATGACGGGGTTTACCGCTACTCTACTAAGGACGTCCTTGCGGGCGGGGTTGCGGGGAGTGCCGCGGCCTTTGCCAAGGATTCGTACCAGCCTTACTGGCGGATAAACATATCGGACACCTACTCCCCGGATACATTTAAAGTGGACATAGGGGAGGTGGAGTTAAGGCTGTCTCCTGGAGGCGTTGACCAAGCTACTGGCGGAGTCGTTACAGCCTCCAGCGCGCACAGCAGCTACCCGCCGGCCCAAGCTTTCGACGACAATACCAGCTCTCGGTGGATATCCCTCTCCAACGCCCCTCTGCCGATATGGCTGCAGTACGAGCTGACTTCCCCAGCGGTTGTGCAGGAGGTGTCTATACGGGTAGTGGACGCTAATAGGGGCCTTAAAGACTTTACTATCGAGTACTCCCCTGACGGGGTGAGTTGGGTGGCCGCTCTAACCGTAACCGGCGAACCGGCGTGGAGCGCTAATGAAACCCGTACGTATACAATCCCGGTCTTTGAGGGGTTACAATAGCTCCATGAATTCACTTAACTCAAAGATCAAGGATAGTTTATGGAGAGTCCAGACGGACACAATGCCCTGGTTGCAGTCGGAGCTACTGCTGCTGCCCTTGCTGCTGTGTTGGGGGCTTTCCCCGTGGTAACCGCCTTTGCTAAAAAGGCCGCCAATCGACTCAACCCTATGGCCCGGGTGGTCGAGCAGCTGTGCGCTATGCAGACAAAGCTGGCCAGTTTGGAGGTGGAGATCCAGTCCAACGACTCCTCTACCATACGAGGTACGTTGGAGCGTATGGAGACCCTTATGGACCTTCACGCTCAGCGGCAGAAAGCGATGTTCACCACCCTCCCGGTCAGCGTTATGGAGACCGACCCGGAAGGGCAGGTTATCTGGTCCAATCGGCAGTTCTCTCGGCAGACAGGGCGGACACCTCGAGAGTTGAAGGGGGTAGGGTGGATTAACGCAGTAGAGCTCAAGGACAGAGAGAGAGTGCGTCGGGAGTGGGGCCAGGCTGTAGAGTCCCGCACCGAGTACGAGACTGAGGTTGTGCTGGCTACCCCGGACGGAGGCAAGTGCAGAGGGTTTGTACAGTCTTTACTGATGGAGGGGTGTACAGGGGACTTCCTTGGATTTGTGATCACGGTATCCGACGAGGGGAGGGTGGCGCAGTGAAGGGCTACCGATACTTCGCAGCCGAGGAGCTGGCTTGTAAGTGCGGCCGCTGTGACGGCGGGGAGATGGATGACGACTTCATGGAGAAGGTCGTCGCTATACGGGAGGTGGTCGGACCGCTCATAGTGGTCAGCGGATTCCGGTGCCCTGCGCACAACTCAAGTGAGTCCTCGACAGGAGAGGGCGGCCCTCACACTACTGGCCGCTCGTTAGACTTAAGAGCCGCTCACAGCTCTGCCAGGTTCGCTATAATGCGAGAGGCTATGGGCCTGGGGATGACGAGGTTCGGGATTAACCGAACCTCGATACACATCGATGACTTAGGTGCTGAGGAAGGGTTTGCGGAAGGAGTGCTCTGGCACTATTACTGAGGTCGTAAAGCCTTTGACCGGGTAAGTTTGACATGGTCGTCACGACAGTCCGTATCGCAAAACTTTGCAATGTCAGGGGTCTTTCCGTCGGTGTGGTCGAGGTGGTCAAGGCAGTTCAGGCACTGTCCGAAATTATCTTTAGCCGCTGTGTCTATCGATTTCTGACTTACCCTGGACTGCTCTACAGCGCTCTTCACGGCGTTGTCCTGGTACTCGGACGCAATATCAGCCTCATCCACCCGCATTCACCCCATCTTGCGCGGCTTTGCAGGCAAAGGCTGCGTAAGCTGCCTCATCCACGTAGTTGTCCCGTTTGAACTCGCCTTGAGAAGACCTGACCATCTTGAGGATAGTCATGAACTGCCACCCCTGCTCAGGTGTCAGGTCTTTGCCGTACAAGAGGTTGAACATCTGTACGGCCTTAGGCATCGACTCCTCCCCTTGAGGGGAGTCGTAGGTTGTCGCCCTGCCGCCAACCTCTTCGGCGGCTTGCTCCAGGACGTCGGTGACGTAGTCCACGGCGGAGTAGGTATCGGGAGGGGCGACAACCCCAGTAACTGTCTCCCGCCCCGTCAGGCAGCCTCCGTAGTCCTTATAGAACGTCTCTGCCCAGCCCCCCACGTACTTATCGGCTAACTCTTTGTGCAGGGTTTCAGCCTCAGTGGGCAGAGGGGTCGTACTCGTAGTGACTGCCCCTCCTGCACTTACACCCTCTTTCTCAGGGAAGATCAGCGCTATACCCTCCACCAGAATGTAGGGGGTAGCCCCACTCTCTACAAACGAAACATCAAAATCAAACCCGTCTATCTTGTAAATCGCCATCTAAAATTCCTTCTAAAGTACAATCGAATTGTTGCATAAGCTTTGGTCCATATCCCTGTGGGAGATGCCGATCACTTGAGTACTGCCGGAGGCAAGTACCGCTGTCGTTGCCATGGAGTGCTCGGCATCCATGTCTGCGGTAGGCTCGTCCACCAGCAGAATGTCCAGAGGGCAAGGAGCTGACTGGCTCAGCGCTACCTTCACACCGAGCCCTAATATAGCAGCCTGAGCGCCTGACGCCTCCTTAATCGACATCTTGAAACCGTCCTCTACGAACTCGAATTTACCGGCGTCCGTACGTACCACTTCGGACACCGCGCCTTCGGTACAAGCTGAAACAAACTGACTCGCAGAAGCCATGAAGAAGTCCCATGCCTCTGCGGAGTACCGATCTCTGTTGGAGGTCAGGAATTTGGACAGAGAGATGGCTGAGGCTTGCCTGGATAGCGCTGCCTGGCGGTCGGCCTGGCGACTCTGCGCCGACAGTAGCCTCTCTTTTAGCAGGGGCAGCTGGGCTTGTAAAGCCGTCGAGACGCTACGGGCTTGGGCCAGCACTTCCTGCAACGTCTCGAGACTGAGCTCGCCCAGTACTAGCTTCTGCTGCAAGTCTGACAGCCGGCCGTAGTCAAGGTCGGCGGGGGGCTTGTCTAGCAGGCGCTGTAGATCGTCCTCTCCCTTCTCTGCCAGGGCCTCGCAAGCGGCCAGCTTCTGCTGGAGGGTGTTGAGTTTTTCGGTCTGAGTTTCTTTTAACTCCCAGTCCGCCGTCGCCTTCTCGATGGTTGTGTCGAGATCGGCCAGCTCTGCCTTAGAGAGGGCGGGCGGGCACAGTGCGGAGAATACGCGTCGCTTGTCGCCGGCCTTGTCCTCTGCCCATAATAGCGAGGCAGATGCCTCGTCCCTGTCTTTGGCCTTCTTCCGCCACTGCGCCTCCGCAGTTTTCAGCTCTACGACCGCATCCTGGCAGTCTGATAGTCTCAGCTTGGCCTCGGCTAGAATAACTTTCGCTTTGGCCTCTGCACTTTCCAAGTCAGCTTGGCTTAACGCTCCGTCCAGCTCCCGGTGACAGGCTACGCATACCCGGTTAGTTAGGAGGAGTTTAGAATCATCCCAAGCTGACTTGGCGAAGCCCTTGGCGGCTTTCGCTTCCGCCGCCTCACCGACTGCCTTGGACAGTGTTCCGGGGCGGAAAGACAGTGTACTGAAAGCGCTCTCAGAGGCGTGTAGTTCACTCTCTGCCAAGTCGGCGGCCGCCTTTGCTGACTGCAAAGCTCCCTCCGCCTTGTAATACTCCCGGGCCTCCTGTCCTTTAACGCCCAGCATACGGACCTCGGCTTCCGCCGCCTTCAAATCTTCCGAGGTACACACCGCTGCAGCGGCCTCTACCGACTGGCGGCTGCTGGAGGCGGAGGATGTCGCTGCTTCCAGGGAGGCGCGAGCAGTTGTCAGCTTATCTTTGTAGCGCCCCCAACCCTCCGCCAGAGATAGCATCCCTGTCACTTCGGAGGCGATCTTCTCTACTTCCCCGCCCTTCCCCAGCGCTTCCTTTTCGGCCGAGGCTACTGAACCCCTTGCCACTCTCAGCGCGCTGGTAGCCTCGGCCACTTCGGCGGCGATAGCCTCAACATCTTCCTCAGGCAGCACTTCCAGCTGGGCTTTAAAGCCCACGCCCATAGTCTTTAACCGGCCAAGCGCCTTGGACAGGGTGGCTATACCGGTCAACTCCTCGAGCAGGGAGTGCAGTTCAGTTGCGCCCAGGGTAAGGGTGGTGTGAGCTTCCTTCTGCGCGGCGTACCGCAGCTGGAGGAAGCGCTTCATCGACATGCCGAGGATGTCTTCAATGGCGCTGTTAACGCCGGTAGTGCCCGTGGCAATGACTTCCTCACCTCGTAACAGGTTGGCAGACGTCTTTGTCCGGGACACCTCGTACTCGGTACCGCCTGCGGAAAACTCCATGCTGACTTTCAGGCCCGCTGAAGCGCCTCGAGTTAGTATGCGAGTGCCGGGTACTGCGCTCGCTCCGCCCAAGGCGTACAGAATGCCGTACAAGATCGTCGTCTTGCCGGTGTAGTTGCCGCCGAAGATGCCGTTGAACCCTTCGGTAAAGTCGAAGCTAGCATCGGTGTGTTTCTTAAAGTTTCTCAGGTGCAGCTTAGTGATCACTGGACACCTCCTTCCAAAGTTCGTACTGGTCAGGGCTGCCCGTGGCCAGCTCCTTTGTTATTTTTTCGAGTACGCTGATAGACGCCCTATCCTCTTCTGTAAAGCTGCTGCCAGAGGGGCGAATAATGCTCACCTCTGACTTAACCGCGAACGGAGTGCCGCGCTTCCAGATGCTCTTGATCACTTTAGCCAGGGCAGGAGCCTCGTTAGGAGCTGCTACCCCTGTCAGCTTAACGAACTGAGTCTTGTCGCAGAGAGCGTCAAGGATAGGGCCTTGCCAATCCATTTCCAGGTAGTGCTCTTCAGGGCTCCACACCGGTACGATCATCATCTCTCCTTCGGCATCGATCTCGAGTATAAATTTCTCGGAGATGTCGCCGAAGTTGGTAGGGTGCGGGCTGCCCAGTACGATCAGCCTGTCGTTGAGATCTGTCTTAAAGGTGTGCTCATGCCCCAGGATCACTACATCGAACTCTCTCAGTAGGCGCACTGCCTGCGCCTTGGACATGTTCAGGGAGGTCTGATCACGGGCGAAGGGATTGTCATAGTTGCAGTGGGCGATAAGGAATTTTTTACCGGGTTGCGTAACCTCCTTCGCTTCGTTAACTACCTTATCGATGGCTCGGTCAAAGACATCTTGGTCTGTCTGGTGAGGCATCAGCCAGTACGTCTTGCCAGTGCAGTGTGCCGCCGTCGTGGTAGGTTCCATAAACTCCGCAGAGACGACCTTGCCCTCATGGAGGGGGCCGAAACTCTCTTGCAATCCTTGTAGAAACTTCAGGCTGCTGTGCCGGTACTTAACGGTACTGACATCGTGGTTCCCTTCAAGGATAGTGCGCGTGGCCTTGAACGATCCCAAAGCACTCGCCATCACCTCCGAGGAGTTGTCGTGCTCGTGGAAGAAGTCACCCGCGCAGATCGTGTAAGCCCCTTCCCCATGCTCGGCAAGTATCTCGGCCGTGTGGCCGGCAACATACTCCTGCAGCCGGCGCCGCGACTCCGGCGTGGTGTTAGCCTTCAGGTTAAGGCCGTGGTGAGGGTCGGTGTAAATCATTTCCCGGCTCATAGTTCAGCCTCCATAGCGCACATAAGGCGGTCCTGTAAGTGTTTAAAAGGGAACCTGTCGATCCTGTCTTCTTCGTCGAGAGTGGCTTTAGGTGTGACCAGCGTCTGGGCGACAAGAGTACCCGGCCATATCTCCACCTCTTTGTCTTCGACAGATTTAAAGATGTACCAGCCTACGGCCCCGGCCCTTTCCCAGACCCGGATCTTGGCGGCTTGTTCTTTCCCTACCAGGCTGGTCAAGGCCTTCCGGCTGCCGGCCATACTGCGGTGGGCGACACTGGCCTTGGCCTCTATCATGAACGCCTTTCCATACCATACGGTAAAGAAGTCGGCGGGCTGAGAGGGCATCATCGCCCCTGCCGACTTAGTGTCGTACAGGCGCTGTGTCTTCGTTTTGCGGGTAGTGTGAAGTTCGTCCAGCACTGTCTGCACCTTGTCCTGGAACTCGTGGCCTAACTGTTGCGGAGTTTTATCAGTCATTATTATTACCTCGTCAGTACGATTAGTTTCTGCGATGCGCGAGTGCAGGCGGTGTAGACGCACTTCGCGCCTTCCACGGAGTCTCTGTTCTGCAGAATGTCGACAGCGTCTACGAAGGTCACAGGGTAGGTACTGCCCTGTGACCGGTGAGTGGTGATAGCGTGGCTGGGCCGGATGTCCATAATCATCTGGTCTTTCAGCGCCCAAAACGACGACCACGACCCGCGCTTAGAGCGAGCCTCGTCTGCCGCAATACCTAGCAGCTTCTTGTACGCCTTCTCACTGCTCTGGTGAATGACGTACCCATTCACAGCCTCTTCGTCTCCCAGCCGAGTGTCCATGACAAGGTGGTAGCACATAAGCTGCTTGAACATAGGGTGCTCAG
>JQIA01001301.1_pt1 | contig 13447 bp, 21 predicted proteins | sample 811431 | NCBI WGS metagenome assembly JQIA01 (sample SAMN02998118, study PRJNA258478) | marine sediment metagenome | biome: marine; feature: seafloor; material: sediment; isolation source: oil-polluted sediment collected from 3 locations (0.5 km, 0.7 km and 0.9 km)... | place: USA: Gulf of Mexico ... | reverse complement strand
GGTGTAGCTAATAAGGCTGTCTATCCTAAAACTTTAGATGAAATAGAAGATTTTCTTGGGCAATTACTTAAAAAACCTATGTTGGCTTGCGATGTAGAAACATTCTCCCTTAAAGTTAATAAAGCAGGTATTGGTACTATAGCTTTTGCTTATAACGAAGAAGAAGGTGGGGCATTTCCTGTGGATTACTCTAATAAGTACTCCATTAAAAAGACTAGAAGTCTGCTATTAGAATTCTTTGAGCAATACAATGGTGTGTTAATGGGGCATAACTTTAATTTTGATCTTAGAGTCATAATTTGGAATCTTTACATGAATACCCCCTTAGACCAAAGGGGATTACTTAAAGGGTTACATAAGTTAGCTACCAATATCCATGATACAAGGATAATGGCTTACCTGTGTTTGAACAGTACTTCTCGTCCAAAGATGTCATTAAAGGTATTGGCTCATGGATTTGCAGGTGATTGGGGAAATGAGGATATTAAAGATATAACAAAAATCCCGATTGGTGAACTACTTAAGTATAACTTTGTTGATACATTGTCTACCTTCCATGTTTTCAATAAATATATAAAATTGTTAGAAAAAGAAGAACAATTAGATCTATATAAAGATTTTTTTATACCCTCTTTAAAACCAATAATTCAAAAAGAATTGACTGGTATGCCTATGGACTCTTTAGAAATATTTAAACTGGCTGATGAACTAAAATTAGAAGAAACTAATGTCCTAGATAGAATAAATAATATACCTTTAATAAAAGAATTCACTTTATGGTTAAAAGAAAAGGCTGTAGTAGAAAAGAATCTAAAACTTAAAACTAAAGTAGTGGACTTAGATTATTTCTCCGAACTAAGATTCAATCCTGGCTCAGGAAAGCAATTGTCTATGTTATTACACGATTATTTAGGATTGCCTGTAATGGATGAAACAAAAGCAGGTAATCCAAGCACTGATAAAGATGCCCTTAAAAAACATTTAATGAGTGTTAAGCACAGACACAATATAGAGTAATAACCTAATGGATCAAAGCGCAGCGGTAGATCTTGTTAAAGCTTTAGAAGCTTTTGAGGAATTAAGTAGCCTATCAAGTATAAATAACACCTTCTTGCCAGCTTTTAAGGAAGCAGTTTTTAAGGGGGATGGTGCAAGGTATTTGAAAGGTAATTTTACCTTAGGTAAAGTAGTGAGCGGTAGATTATCTAGCTCAGATGTAAACCTAACAAACTTGCCTAGTGGTGGTAACAAATACGCAGGAGCAGTCAAGAAACTATTCAAAGCACCTAATGGGTGGGTAATGTGTGGAGCAGATTACAATGCCCTTGAAGATATGATTTCTGCGTTAACCACTAAAGACCCTAACAAGATTAAGATTTATACGGAAGGCTACGATGGACATTGCTTAAGAGCGCACGCTTACTTCCCAGATATTTTAGGGCATTTAAGTGTAACCCCTGAATCCATAAATTCTATAGCGAAAAACTTCCCTAAAGAACGTCGAGATTCAAAGCCTTGTACATTTTTGCTCACATACAAGGGAACTAAATATGGGCTTGAAAGGAACTTAGGGTTCAGTGAAAGAATGTCTGCATCCATTGAAAAAAACTATCACACTTTATACAAAGTATCTGACGATTGGGTAGACGATAAAATTAAAATAGCATCTTCTGTAGGATATGTTACAGGAGCCTTTGGGCTTAAGTTAAGAACCCCTGTACTGCACAGAACTATATTAGGTAACAAATACACACCTAGTATAGCTAAAGCTGAGGAGAGAACAGCAGGGAACATGCTAGGACAATCTTATGGGCTATTAACAACTAGAGCATTGAATGCTTTTATGGAGTTAGTATGGAATTCTAAATATAAGTATGACATTAAGCCCATTGCAAGTATCCATGATGCATTATATTTTATAATACGCGACAACATAAATGTAGTAGAATGGGTAAACGATAACTTGATAAAATGTATGCAGTGGCAAGAGCTGCCTGAAATACAACATGATATTGTTAAACTAGGAGCTTCATTAGAGTTGTACCCTAATGGGTGGCATGATCCAATCATTCTACCTAACTTTGCTGACTTCGCTACTATAATGTCTACGGTTAAACACCATAAAAAAGAGGAATAAATGCCTTACATAAATCCAAATAAAGTTTCATTACTGATGTCTCTTTATCTAGTTAATGATAGTTATGACCACAATCCAGATCCATTAACAATATCAGCAACCACTCTATTAAAACCAACTAAAGAAATAGTATTGGCTGCTAGTAATAAAGTTGTTAAAGACATAGATGTATCAACCTTTGCTACAAATAGAGCGGGTACTGCAATACATGATTCTGTGGAGAATGCTTGGGTAAAATGGTATAAAAAGAATTTAGCTAAACTAGGGTATGACGAAGAATTTATATCAAGAATAGTTATAAATCCTGAAAACACAGAAGACCTAAAAAGCAATGATATACCTGTTTACTTCGAAAAAAGATCCAGTAAAAAGATAGGTAAATGGAATGTATCGGGTAAATTTGATAATGTCTTTTGGGGTATTTTAAGTGATATAAAGAGCACTTCCACGTTCACTTATGTTAATAAAACTAATGACAAAGACTATTCTATGCAAGGGGGGATCTACAAGTGGTTAAACCCTAAAATAATCACAGAAGACTTTATCAATATAGAGTACTATTTTGGGGACTGGAAGCCTTATGAGGCTGCAAGGAATCCAAAATACCCGCCTAATAAAATAATGACATATCCTGTAAAGTTACCCTCTGAAAGTGAAGTTGTGACTTACATAGAACAAAAATTAGCAGACATAGAAGAAGGTATGCGTTCACCAAAACTGATAAAAGATTGTACTGAAGAAGAACTATGGAAGGCTGAAGATGTAGTTAAATATTACAAGAACCCCGCCAAAACAGATAGAAGCACTAAGAACTATAAAACTTATCATGAAGCTTTAGCTAGATTTGATGAAGATGGTGGTGTAGGAAAAGTGGTTCACATAAAAGGACTGGCGAAGAAATGCAAATATTGCTCTGCTTTAGGTAACTGTAGTCAGGCAGAAGAACTTATAAAACACAACCTAGTAAAATTAGATTAAGGAGAACAAAATGGCAATACCTATTTTTAGATTAATTAGTGCAGGATTCACCTGTTTAAGGATGTTTAAAAAAGCTAAACCTTTGATTAAAGAACTAAGAAAATCAAAGAAGAAGGCTTGTTATGTAAAAGTAACAGAAACAATGAAAAGTACTATCTATCATGATCTTGAATATTATTTACATCAAGTAAAAGAAAAAAACACTAGTAAAAGTATGAGTCAATTCGTTGATGATATTAACACTGTATATGGTATGAATAAATCAGTAGCAACCATCAAAAGAATCCACAGAGACTACGCTAAAACCATAGAAACGGAAGAATAATTTTATGAAGTCTTATGATGAAATGGAGTATTTTGATTTATCAGAAACTCTAGTAGAAACAATATGCCAGAAAGTACAAAATCATAATAAAGAATTCTTTAGACTTCAAGTTGCTTACCATTTTGTTAAAATGGCTTCTTCCATGAATTGTAGGGTTAAAACTATTAATCAAGTTTTACCTGTAAACATGTATGTAATTAATCTTTCTTTAAGCGGTACAGGTAAAAGTTACTCAACATCTATACTAGAAAGCTCTGTTACTAACCTGTTTTACGACAAATACATGAATACTACGTTTCCTGCTGTAGCTGAGATGAACCTTAGTAAAAGAGCTATAGACCTTTCCATGGTTAATGCTACAGAAGAAGAGTTTGAGCTTGAAAAATTAAAAACTGTATATAAGTCTATTGGGCCTTACATTACAAGCTTTGATAGTGGAACTTCTCCAGCATTTAAACAGCTTTGGTACAAAGTATTATTAGGAGGAATTGGTGCTTTAAACTTTGAATGTGATGAAATTGGTGCTAATTTACTGGCTAATATCGAACTACTTAAGGTTTACTTAGAAACTTTTGACGAAGGCAAAATTAAGACCAAACTAATAAAGCATACTAAAGAAAATCCTAGAGGAGACCAATTGAAAGGTACTGCTTCTACAAATATGTGCTTATTTGGTACACCTGTAGCTTTACTTGATGGGTCAAAATTAGAAGACGAACTAAGAAGCTTCTTTAAGCAAGGATACTCAAGAAGAACATTTTGTGGGCATTCTGTTGAAAATAAAAGAACAGACAATATGTCTGCTTCAGACTTATATGACGTTTTATCTAGTAAATCTTCTTCATCTAAGCTAATGGACATATCTTCAGATCTACAAAAATTAGCTGAATTAGAAAATTTCAATGCAATAATTGAAATGCCTAAAGAGATGGACATTATTCTTTTAGAGTATAAAAGTAATTGCGAAAAGCACGCACAAACTTTGCCAGTATCTCAAGAAACAGTAAAAGCAGAAATTGAGCATAGGTACTCAAAAGTTGTTAAAGTAGCTGCTGCATTCGCATTTGTAGATAATTCCCCAGAAGTCAGAGAAGAACACCTATATGGGGCTATAAAATTAGCTGAAGATGCAGGCAGAGCTTTCGTTAGAATATTTAATAGAGAAGAAAATTACATAAGGCTAGCTAAATACCTTGGCTCTATAGAGGGTCAAGTTACTGCTGTTACTATTGCAGAAACATTGTCTTTCTATAAAGGTACTGAAACTGCTAGACGTGAAATGATGACACTTGCAGCTACTTGGGGAGTACAGAATGGTATTAGTATTACTACGGAAGATATTGAAGGTATTGCGTTTTATAAAGGTACTGCATTAGAAGAAACAGACCTAAATAAAATAATTATCAGTTATTCAAAAGATTTAGCTTACAACTATTTAAGCCAAACTGTAAAATTCAGCGCCCTTGTAAATAATCTACTAACTAAACCTGATAAACATTGGATCAATCATCATTTAATTAATGGGTTTAAGAAAGATGATTATAAAGGCCATAGATGCGGTGAAAACATTATTAAGGGGAATAACCTTATAGTGTTAGATGTGGATGGCGGTGTACCAGTGTCTACAGCCCAAACCCTTCTAAAGGATTACACTTACATCATACATACAACAAAAAGACATACTAAAGCTAATAATAGGTTTAGGGTGGTTATGCCTATAAGCCATGTTACTTACATGGATAATGAAGTCTATAAAGAGTTTATGGATAACATTTATGATTGGCTACCGTTTGAAGTGGATACCTCTACAGGGCAGCCATCAAGAAAGTGGAGTAGTCATTCAGGAGGTGATGTATACACTAATGAAGGTAAGCTTTTAGATGTATTTAACTTTATGCCTAGAAGTAATAAAGCTAATAGGAATAAGAAAGCCATATCTGACTTATCCTCTTTAGGTAACTTAGAAAGGTGGTTCTTACTAAATTCCACAGGTAATAGAAATAACCAATTAATTAAGTATGCTTACATTCTTATTGACGGGGGATTAGATGAATCTGTAATAAAAAGTAAAGTTATGAGCTTAAACTCAATGCTTGATAAACCATTAACAGAAAATGAAATTTTATCTACTGTAATGATTACAGTAGCTAAGAAAATAGCAACTAAATAGGAGTAATAAATATCAACGATAAAACACAAGATAGTGGTAATTTCCCTATGCCTTTAAAAGATAATATTTTAGAAGAGGCCACTATTCTAAGTATTGATGAACAAGCAGCATTAAACTCTTTAACAACTTTTGACACTTCATTTTATATGAAATGGTCTCCTACTAGAGGGGCAATAGCAGCAGCACTAGCTAAAGCTCAAGGGGAAATGACTAACGGTAAGAAAGATGTGCAAGGTTACGGGTATAAGTACATGGACTTAGGCTCACTTATTGATGTAGTGAGGCTACCTTTATCATCTAATGAGATAGCTGTGACTCAATCACATGAGTTCTTTAGAAGAGTTATAGCAGGATCTGTTAAAAAGCCTGCTGTAGTTACTCACACAGCTTTAATCCATAGTTCAGGGGAATATGTAGAGACTTCTATTGAGATCCCTATTAAAGAGATGTCAAATCTTACTGAAGCTCAGATGGTGGGTGTGGCCGCAACATACGGTAGAAGGTACGTTTTACAAGCATTATGCCTAGTAGCTTCAGAAGAAGACACTGATGGTACAACTAAAAAATAATTAATTAATTAAGGAAATATCATGGATATGAATTTTGATCTAGTAGAAGGTTTGGAAGTAAAAGACGAAGACCAACAAGGTTTTATTTTAAGTAGTGGAGTGTACAGTCTAAACTCTATTATCGCTTATTTTATTGAAAATAGTTATGGCAAGACTGATTTAGTATTCTCATTTAAGGCAGAGGGTAGAGGGTTGCCTGTAGAAATTAAGTATTCAGTACTTAATGAAAAAGGTTCTAATCACTATGAGGACAGGAAAGGTAATACTGTTTACCTATCAGGATTCTTAAGAGCTTCAGCAGTTGTTAAAATGCTTTGCGGTAAAGAAATCAAAGACATTATGGGTTCTTGTGTAGAGAAGGTTGTTGAGATTTATGACTTTAATGCTAAAGAAAAAGTAGGAGTTACAGTGAATTGCCCTACTGATTTGTTTGAAGATACCCCTAAAATTAAGATGGCTATTCTTGAAACATTAAACGATAAGAAAGTTAAAGCTCCTGAGCAAGACGATAATGGTAGAGATGTTTGGCTGGTTACAGGCAATACCCGTGAAGCTAATGAATTTGTCAAAGCTTACAACTATGAAACAGGGCAGACTTTAACGGAAATGGCTGCGGGGTCTCCTGCAAAGCACATGCAAAACTGGCTTAGCAAAAACGAAGGTATTGTTAAAGACAAAACAGTTAAATTAAGTGCTGCTGATAAAGCAAAGAACGATGCACTATTGAACACAAGTACTGAAACTCAAGTATCCTCATTCGACGATTAATGGAAAAAATATGATTACAATTTTAAATGAAGAAGAAATTAAAGAAGCAATTAAGCAGTATATGACTTTACCAGTTAATACTTCAATTACCTCTATTGTTATTGAAACTACTAGAAAAAGGGGTGCTAACACTGAATCTAAGGCTTCAGTAGAATATAGTAAAGATGTACAAATGTATGAAGATGCGCCTTATGACCCATCTATTGGGGGGGATATACCCCAAAAACCGGCCCTATCTATGGTCACTGAAGAAGAAGGTAATAGTACCTCAGAAGGCTTTAGCGAAGATGTAGATGATTTTTTTGGGGAAGAAACCCCCCTATAAACTATGATTAAATCCCTGCTGTTAAAAATTAAAATAGCGGTATTTTACACAATAGCAGCAGGGGTTTGTATTATATTAGTTATAGCTACATTATCAATTAGTGTAGCTATTTATTCATTTGTATCAAACCTATTAGCTGTTTTATCAATTATAGCTATTATAATTATTTTTTCTTTTATAATGTTTTACACTTTTAGGAGTAATTAATTGGATATTGATTTAAAGGTAACAAAAAATATTTTATGTATAGACCCTGGTACTACCCATTCAGGGGTAGTTGTTTTTAATGGTAAAAAAATAATAAAGTCTTACTCAGCTTATGAAAATAATAGGCTACTAAACTACATCAGCTCAACTAAACATAGCGATCACCACTATAAATTAATTATAGAAGGTATTGAGTCTTTGGGTATGAGTGTAGGAAAAACTACATTTGACACAGTAGAATGGATAGGTAGATTCAGACAGGAGTTTGGATTCAGTGACACAATTAAGCTTTACAGACGTGAAGTTAAGATGTTTATGTGTGGTTCTATGAGAGCCAATGACAGTACTATTAGACAAAGAATACTAGATATTTACCCTGCTGTTGGAGGTGGTAAAACGCCTCAAGTGGGTACTAAAGCAATGCCTGGGCCGTTATATGGTGTATCCTCACATGCATGGAGTGCATTAGCACTAGGATTAACATATAAGTACGGGGACTACGAGTAATGGAAAAGAGCATTGAAGGTAAAAAAAGTAGTGACATTTTCTTGGGAGCATTAAATATGGTTAAAGGAGGCTTTGAATGGCTACCCAATCCTAATCTACAAATGACTCCTAAAGAACAATTTGAAAGTAATAAAGAAAGAGGTCTATTTAAGGACTTTAAACTTGTTGGGGAATGGAAGTAATGCTGTCCTTACTTAATTTACATAAAAGTATTAATGACCCCAAAAAAGAAGTATTAAGAATAGACAGCAAAAAACCAAATAATGTTAAATTAATAACGGTTAAAAGTCCTGAAGGTAAAATTTATACATGTGCAGAACTAGGTAAAGTTTACGGTATGACTGCGGGGTGTGTGAGAAACAGGGTTAATAGTAATTGGCCTTGGGAAAAATTAATAGAACCTAAAGCAAGAAATAATCAACATTTTATAAATACCCCTAAAGGGTTTATTACTATTAAAGAGGCTGAAGAGCTGTCTGGTATACCTGCTAGCTGCTTAGAAGCTAGAGAAAGAGCTGGCTGGGTTAAAGGGGACATGTTCCTGCCTTCAGGAACTAAAAGACCTAGTGCTAATCCAAATAAAGGATACTTGGTAGCAGAGGTAGAATGCCCTAATTGTAAGGCAATATTTACAAGAAAAAAAGGTAACACTCAAGCAGCTCTTTGTAAAAAAGGTACTGTAACTTGCTGTAGTAAAGGGTGTTCTTATGAATTTCGTGCTCAGTCTTTAAGCGAAGAAGAAAGAAAAATTATTAGCGAATCCTCTTTGATGAGAGTTTATAGACTTTTTAAGGATAACGCTTAAAACTAATATGGGCCTATAGCTTAAATGGTAGAGCATCGAACTCATAATTCGTTGGTTCATGGTTCGAATCCATGTAGGCCCACCATTTAATTAAAACAACAGAGATAAATAGTCATGGATCAATTATTATTCGTAGTAAGTACTGTTTGCTGCATATTTTATATAATTAAATGCTTATCTATTGTGTCAAGTAATGAAATGAAAGTTCCAATTCCTATTCTTCATAAATTTGATGTTAGTTTTTCTAACACTTATTTGTATACTCCATCCTTTGCTTATCAGATCTATTTTTGGGGCAATAAGCTTAATATTTTCACTTAATATAAATAACAGGTTAGATTCCTGTTCGTTAGTTGAGGGCTGTAGCCAATGTGGGGGAAATCTCCGCCCTGTTAACACATTAACTCTAAATTAATTCTTGAGAAGACATTATGAAAGACTCTGATATACCGAATGGTAGTCATGTATGGGCTGTCTTTGACGCAAAACTTTGTGTATTAAAGAAAGAGGGGGATAATTGCTATTTTATAGCTGATGCTTGGGAGTGTTCTGTAGATTTTAATGAATTAAAAGTGATAAGTATTATCCCTTCCCCTTCTATACCGCATTAACCCTTACACTTTAAACTTGTTTGTAATACTATAGTAAAAGCTATTTTGCTAACTATTTTAATAGGATTTAAAAATGAAAAATATTTTACTATTTATGTTTTTAACACTAACATCTTTATGTTTACAGGCTAGTCCTGCACAAAGTAATGATAATAACGATTCCCGAGGGGATCAAATAAACGGAGTTGGTTCTATATCCAGTGTAGACAACTCTGGTATTACTTCTCAAGGTGGGGAAGGTAATGCTGATTCAGAATCATATTCCTTAGCAGACTCCTCCAATGAATCCAATATAAAAATAGGTACTTCCTCTGATATGACTACTAGTAATAGTCTATCCAATGGTTCTTCTAGTACATCCACTAATGGGATGAACGTTTATAATGAAGGAGATAGATTATACCTAGGTGGTTCACTTTCTGACAATACCCCTATGTACAATTCCTCTATGGGTAGTATTAATTGCGCCCAAGACTCTTTAACATTTAAAGCAGGTCAAGTAGGGGATAGCGGCTCTAGGGCGGATCATACTTTTGGGTCTGTCAATTACACTTACCTTTTTGGTAAAAGTAATTGCTTAACGGCACAAAAAACACAATTAAGATTAATAAACGCTAGAGCTTCAGCAGCAGAGCTTGATTTAAGAACTAAAAGACTAATAAATAGACAAACTGAACTAGGATTTCAAATATTTGTACTAGATTTTTGTGAAAATCATCATAAAAGAGTAGCAGTAAGCTCGCAGGCTGACATACATAATTTATGTGGGGATTACTCTTACTTACATGATGGTAAATCCCCTGCTAAAGACCATGTAAGGGTTTCCCCGCATAGAGAAGCGTTACATACACATTAAATATAGTATGTTAACGACAATTGTGTCGTTAACATACCTTAACTTTATAAAAATAAAGGAGTTTAACTAATTGACGTTTTAACTATTGATGATTTAATGTCTTCTTATTTAATAACTGTAATATTCTTCTTTGGGTATTTTATAGGAACTCACCCAAAAAGAAATTACACAAATACTTGGTATCATACTCAGCTAGTCTATATTGTGTGTTTTGTACTAGCTTTATTTTTCCCTATAACCTTAATAGTAATGACGTTTAGTGAAAAAAATTAATAAGAAATAAGTATGTTTTAGGTAAATTATTCGCGGGGGCTAACGAGCTAGACAGAATAAATAATTTGATAACGAATGTCGCGAAATAAGCGTATCAATCGCTTTTGGACGACTTTTTATGTGATTAATTTTAGGAGAGGAAAGTATGAATAAAGAAATTGATGTTAAGAAAACTGGCGAGGCAATAAAACTGCTTGCTGAACTATTGACGGTAGAGAGCGCGGGGATGACGGTTAATGAACTACTGGAAGTGTTAGAGGGGAGGGCTATGACGGTAGAGGAAGTTGGCTGTGTGAGAGATTTTCTAGCAACATAACGCACAAATTAAAATGCCGACTTCAGGAGGTCGGTATGATGTACCTTGTTATATTTTATACGACTGACGAGCCTGTAGAGGCGAAACACCGAAAGGTGTCTCGTATGCCCAATAGAGGGGTTGTGATTGGGACAAGCCAGACCACTAGGTCATAAGTGTATTTTAATAAGTATATTTATGTCCTAGGTCAACCAAGGTCTGAGTGTAGTTGACTAAAGCCCCTCACTTATCTTTAAAGCAATATAACGCCCAAATTAAACGGAGACATTGAATTGGCTAAACTAAAAGAAATTTGGATTGAGAATGAATCTGGCTTAAAAAAGTATATCCGCATTGATTGGGATAACGACAGACATCAACGAGTAGAAATAAAAGGTGACAGCCCCGAAAGCGTAGCAATGGCGCTAAAAGAAGCTGGTTCGCTGATCAATTCAGAAAGGGTTCGCGGGGCAATATAACGCCCACATATAAGCGGTGGCGATTTTGCCGTCCGACTTAATTAGCTTGTTATAAATTATTTTTAAGGACAGAGAATGGGAACTGAATTTTATTTGCAAGATAAACGCCAATACGTCGGCAATGATATTTTGTGGTGGGCCAAAGATGGCAGAGGCTACACAACCGATGTCAGTAAAGCAGAGGTATTTACTAAAGAAAGAGCTTTGAAGCAGAACGCTTGCAGGCCAGATATAGATATTCCTTGGCTTAAAAGTTACGTTGACAGCAACACTCGACCAGTTGTTGATATGCAGATAGCTTGCTCGTCTGAATCACTGGAAGGTACAGGAATAGTCTTATCCAAAGTCCCCAAACCAAAACGAGAAGTTCACAACTGCGGGCATTGCGGTAAGTTCTGCGATGAGAACGATTGGTATACGAGGGTTTATAACGGTGATCCGTGTAGCCGATGCGAAGATGATTTATAACAGCACAAATAAGCCGCACACTATCCACGTATCAACATATTAAACCCATAAACACGGATGTTTTAACAAAAATATAACGCCCGAGTTAAATAGCGCACGATTAAAAACACTGAGGATTAATACTATGACAGATTTAGTTAAAACTATAGAAAGTGAAACCGAGCACAATGTTAGTGCGTCTGATTTGAACGCCTTGTTATCTGTTGCTTTGAGAGCAATTTGTTTAACACGTGATTATGTTGGCGAAGAAAATCTTCCAGCCATTGATGGTTGGGAGTGGTACGAGGCTGGCAAGAAACTAGCAAATCATTTAGATGGCGATGAATGGGCGTTGGAGTTCAGAAAACGAGTAAATAGGTACAAAAGTACTGATGTACGAGAAGCTTTCAAAGTGGGTGACTGGGTGATTGGTACAGGCGACCACAAAGGGTGCTCAATGGTATTTGAGGGTGATAGTTGCGATTACCAACCTTTTAGTTATTTGGATGACTACGAACCAGGCAATTTCAGGATAGCAACGCCTGCTGAAATAGAGTTGGCCTAGTACAGATAACGCCTTAGTTAAACCGCCGCGCTTTTTGCAGTCGGATTTTGAACGCCTTGTTATATACATGAACTGGAGTTTTGAAAATGGATAAGATGCAAGTGATGATTGATGGTATGAGCGCAGAATGGCAGCGGGAACGTGCTGCTACACAAATGACGCTAGGCGATGTTATTGCAGCACTTGAGTCTTTGCCTAAATACACTGAAATTTACGGAATAAAACAGCTTTATAGCTACCGAGGTTATTACAGCGACCTAGCCTTTGAGCGGGAAGACGGCAAAAGACCAGTAAGCGAAATTTTAACAACGTGCCGCACAGCAATGGGCAAAGTCTTTACCGGGTATAAAGGCGGTGAATTTATGATGGGGGAATCTACGCCGATGTGGATAGCAGACTATGGCTGTTGCGGCGTAAAAATAATGGCGATAACCCCTGACGGCAGCATCGAAACTGCTGAGGATGATTAAGCATATAACGCCTTAATTAAAACGCCGCAGCGTAGCGAATCGCCTTAATTTGCTTATTATACGAATTTAAACCGAGGAATTGATTATGAGTGAAAAACCAGAAGATATTATTTCAGATGAAGAAATAGAACGAGTTCATGCGAATGCTGATTTTGGGAGCATGGATAAAAGAACGGTAGTTAATCAAGGCATATTGAAATGCGCCAGTGGTTACTATCAAGGAAGCACATCAACCGCAATTCTTAGGGGTCACGGGCTTACAAATACTGAATATGAGCTTACAGCGAAAGGGAGAACGTATCTTTGGGCTGCTTTCGCTAATGCGCCAAGGAACAGCGTATAACGCCCGTTAATAAACCGCCGAGTTTACGAGGTCGGCTTGATAAACCTTGTTATATTACGATTGGAGATTTAGCGATGATTAAAGTAAAGAGAAATAGTGACGGAAAGATTTTCACTAACGATATGAGCGAAAGAGAAAGTATTTACGAGATGCATTTTTGCACATCGTATACACAAGTTATGATTCAAGAAGAAGATGAAAGCGGAAATTTAAAAAGCAAAGAAATAATTTGTGACCCTGTGGGAACTAAACCAAACCCTATTGACTTAATAGCTACGCAAGACGATGAAGCTGGAAGATTTATTTAAGTAATATAA
>JQIA01001300.1_pt1 | contig 13448 bp, 7 predicted proteins | sample 811431 | NCBI WGS metagenome assembly JQIA01 (sample SAMN02998118, study PRJNA258478) | marine sediment metagenome | biome: marine; feature: seafloor; material: sediment; isolation source: oil-polluted sediment collected from 3 locations (0.5 km, 0.7 km and 0.9 km)... | place: USA: Gulf of Mexico ... | reverse complement strand
TTATTTCGGGGTTTATGAATTGACCGCCGTTATCGTTTTATTACCGGTGCGGGCACGAGCATCGTGCCCCTACCGCCGATTAACGGACAATGGGAGATTCATTATTACCAGATGTCTGTATTTCTTTATTTTTATCGTTCTCCTGCTGATTATCAATATTAAAACAATCAGGCAGCCATTTTTTTGGATTTGTCGCAATATAATCCCTGAGCTTGTTCATGGATTCATCATTCCTGATAACATGTTCCCAGTAGTTACGCTGCCATAATTTAAATCCCGGAGTGTTGTTTATTTTATTTACCCGGTTGGTTACAGCAGATTTAAAACCACGAATGATCGTCGGAATACTGCCAGACGCCGGTTTACCAAATCGTTCAACCGTAGGGGCACGATGCTTCGTGCCCGAATCCTGCATCGCCACTCCATTTTTAATAATAACAATCCCATGAACATGATTTGGCATAATCACGAATGCATCCAGAGAAATACCTGACCGCAGGGTTTCTGTTTTAAACCATTCCGAATATACAATATCTCCGATATCATTCAACACCATTTTACCGTCTGTGATATCACCAAACATATATTTGTGGTTGTTCGTGCAAATGGTAATAAAGTAGGCACCGGGCGATGTATAATCATATCCTTTAAGGCGAATTGATTTTCTGGTTGGTTTATTCATAGTTTATGATTGGTTTTGGTTTAATTACCATTCCGGGCACGAAGCATCGTGCCCCTACCTATAATTTTTGAACCATGTTTTAAATTATTATCGTTAAATCATATTCCTGTGTTAGCACACATTATCCCCAACACCATGCCGCACCATCGTAGGGGCACGGCGTGCCGTGCCAGTTGTTGTGCCCTATGATATCCAACAATTATTTTATATATTCACGTATAAATCCATTCATTACCTGGCCGATATTTGTTAATTTCGGGGTTTATGAATTGACCCGGCGTTTTGGTTTAATTACAAACGCGGGCACGAAGCATCGTGCCCCTACCCACGTTGATTTTAATTGAGATACAGATTACGTCTGTCATTGAGCCAGTGCCTTATCAATCAGTTGCCTGAATTTTTTTTCAGACGGTGCTCCCGGGCTCATTTTTCCGTTTATGATGAACGTTGGTGTAGAACTGACACCTGAACTTCCGGCATCATGGAGATCCTTTTCAACGGCCCTGAGTAGCCGACTGTCATTTAAGCCCCGGCTGAATTCAGCGGTATCGAGCCCAAGTTTTGCAGCATATGAAATCAGCATTTTTTCATCCGGTTTTACTTTCGAATCAAATAAAAAATCCTGAAACTCCCAGAATTTTCCCTGTTCGCCTGCGCTACGGGCCGCGACAGCAAGCTTTTTGGCCCCTTTATGTCGATTTAGCGGATAATCTTTAAAAACCCATTTGACTTTACCTTTGTAAGCATCCCGGATTGTGTTTGTTGATTTATGAGCCCGCTTGCAGGATGGACACATATAATCCGAAAATTCAACAATCACAACGCTTGCACTATCCGGCCCGATTGAGTAGTTGTTATGGATATCAACCGTTGCATTCGGATATGACGGATACTGAAGATATTCCTCCACGCCATACTTTTCCTTCATCGGTTCAATCCAGTCTTCCATCGTTTTTTCATAGTGTCTTTTCTGTAATCTTTTTCGTATCTCAGCTCGTATCGCCGCCAGCGGTTTTTGCTGCTTTGAATAATAGCCACGGTTCAGATTATAGAACGCATCAATATCTTCATCCGTCACCACGTCAGCCTTCGATAAAATACGAGACACCAGTATTGATGTTGAAACATTCATCTCCGTTGCTTCTAATGTAAGAATTTTTGTTTGGATTCGCTCATCGAGCTCATCTCTTTTTTTCTCATACATCCGACGCTTCAGTTTGAACAGGCTGCCAGTAATCGGTTTCTCAATCTCAGACGCTAAAATATCAATCCCCGCCACCCGTGCAATCACTTCCGGAGCATGTTGCGGGAGTGGTTTAACATCCACTGTGACAGGGTTTATCAGCAATGATCCTGAAATAAGAAAAAGCATCAGGCATACCGAAAGCGTTTGCCAGAGCCGGGTCTTTTCAAGGAAAACGACAAACAAAAGAAAAACCACCAGAAAATTTAAACAACAAAACACACAGAAAAACTGCTGCTCCACCATAATTCGAAGCAGCGTCAGCTCAACACCCGCTCCGCACATAATCAGCCAGAACGTCCATGTTTCAGCAAGCAAAACCACTAAAAGCACTGCGACATAAAATAAGATCCCCCAGACGGACACATGAATTCCCATCACAGCAAACTGCTCCGTTTCCGCGCAGCCGTCGCCCAAAAGACCGCATAATGCCGAAAGCCATTCCACATGCGGTTCAAGAGCAGACAGTACAGCAATAAGAATCCCAATGGCCGCAAGAATTTATAAATGGGGTCGGACCAAGCTTGGCATTTTAAATACACGAATATATTGCTTTAATTTTAGGCATTCTCTGTTTTTGCCCTTTTAGAAGGGCTATTTTAATACTAAAATGGCCTTTCTAAGGCTATAAAACTATCAATTATCTGATTTGATGTCCCTATCAAGCATATTCCCATAGAGTTTCTGAGTTTCTTTGAGTACATAACCCGTTTCGGATTTTACCTCTTTCCGGCCATTCGCTTTATGATAAATCCTGGAGCCTGTCCCTGTTTTTTATTTTTTTAACTTGGGGAAACCATGAGTTATCTGAGAGTATCAAAAGGAATTGTTGAAAAAGCTTTGAATGAAAAGTACTCTGCAATCAATAATGAAATAATAAAAGGCTATGATAGTGTTTAATATATTAATGGACGAAAAGGATGGCACGGCATAGCAGTTGTGAATAAAGTTGAAAGTAAATTTTCGATGGAGAGTAGAGAGTACGACTTAACACCTAAAATGACAAAAACAGAATGTCATTGTGTCAGTGCAATCCAGTATCAATTCAAAAAGATAAAAGATTCTGAAGGTGAGGCTCCGATGGAAATCATCTTTTTTTACATAGTTTCCAATATTAGACTTGGTAAAAATTGTAAATCGCACTATATTTTGACATATGAACAAACATGATCAACAATCAGCCGGAAAGAAAAAAAGTATAAAAATTATTTTATATGCTCTCCCTGTTCTCATTTTAATTCTTGATTGTTTTTACTGGTACTCTATTGAAACATCCATCAGGCAAATGAATTTTACGGTAGATGGCTTACACAATGCCATGAAGAAATTACCAATTGAGACCCTCAAGAAAAATGACAGGATGAAACTGGAGTTAAAACAAGTAGAGATTAAAAAAGATATTATTGATGCTTTGACAAAAGTGCGGCCCAAAAACCTGTATCCCATGACAAATACATTTATGAGCTGTCTGCATGAGAAAGAGTTATCTCCTGAATGGTTGCGTCTTAAGTCGAAACCTTTTTCAAAAGAAAAAAGAATATATGATCTTAAAGCCGGGTTTAAGATCGGTCAGAAATCAGCTGAAAAAATAAAACTTATGGAATGTATAGACAAAGACCCGTATTTATCGAAACAGGAACCCGTTGACGTTACAGAGAGTTCAGATGGCCGGGAACTTGAAATACGTGTAACCCTTACTCAGGATTAACAGGTTTAATATTATGAAAAGATATTATATTCTGACATGCTTTCTGCTTATCACTTTTCATATAGTTGTGGTTGCCCCTGTGTCGAAGGAAAACAAACGACTCAATGCAACTTACCGAACCAAAAGTCAACAATTACAAGTTGCGAGACATAAACTAAGCCGTTATGACCAGATTAAATCTGACTGGCTCAGTAAAAAAGGTGATTTTAATGATATCAACCGTATTTTACCGGATGAAAGTCAATCCCTGGCATCTTTCCGGAAAGAACTAAAAAAAAATGCAGAACAATCAGGTGTCGTATTTTCCATGAATCATAACAGGGCGGCAGACAAAACTGACTACGGTTTTTACAGCCATGAATTCTATACCGTTTCTCTTGAAGGCTCTGTTGACAGTATCCATCTTTTTGTCCGGGACCTGTCAGAATCAACCCGAATTATTGATGTTGTTGAGTGGTCCTGGTTTTTAAATCCGGCTGATAAAGCCTTATACCATTCAGAACTTATCCTAAAAACCGTTTCTTTTATTGAACCCAAAAGGGGGCGTCGTAAAGGAAAGCGAAAGAAAAAATGACTTTTTATATTCAGAACATCCTGCCCTTTGTGATCACTGCCGTATCATTTTCGGTGATATCATATTTATGCTGCATCGTTATCGGCAGAGGTATATATTCGATTATATGCGGTAAAAATTCAGATGTGTCTCTGGCATCCGGGCTGTCATTTGGAAAAAGCTGTCTGCTTATCCTGTCAGCATGCGGAGTTTCCTCCGTTCTTTTTATGGTTCTCGGTTCTTTGTTTGTGCTCTGCAGAACATTGCTGGAAAAACTGGAGTCTGAACATTCAGCGTTTATCCCCGGAATAAATTTAAATGATTTACTCTTCGATTCATCTTTTTCGGAAGGCGCAGTTTATTTACTTATTGGTTTTTTTTTGCTGATCACACTGATTACTTTTTTGTCTGTATATACAACAAAACGCTTTTTACGATTCCCCGTTTATTCCAGTCGAATGATGTATACTTTGACGTCGGGTTTAGTTTTCCTGTTTTTTTACCTTGTTTTTGCATCGGAATCAGAGTCAGGTTTATTTCAACTATCGGTAGTGGCCTGGGGCTGCATAATGGTTTGCATGCTGTTAAGCCTGATAACAATTCGTTTTAATTATCGGATGATTATGGGGTATTTCAACCGCCAAAGTTTTCTTCAGAAACATTTGTTCATATTAATGGCCGGCTGTGTCGCAGTTATGCTTATTTCCATTATCCCCTCAACAGACTGGTTTGTTGAGGCAGGGGATCATTACAATAAAGCCGTTGGCCTTTGGGAGCAGAAAGAAGACAAAAAGGCTTTTACAGAATATTGTAAAGCCATAGACAAGGACCCGGAACTGAAAGACGCATATTTTAACAGAGGGCTAATTTATTTCTTAAATGGGCAATACTCCAGCGCACTGTTAGGTTTTCTGGATTACCTTGAATATCAAGATGAAGATCCGGTAGCGCATTATTATGCAGGTCGTTGTTACAGAAAAAAGGGAGAGATGCTGTCAGCCCTGAAACATTTTTCAAAAGCATTGACATATAAGTCGGACGATCATGAAATCTATCAGAGAAGAGGTTACGTTTACTTAAGAATTGGGCTGTACCAATCTGCCATTCATGACATGAATACCTCGTTACGACAAAGCCCTGAAGATCTTCTGTCCACTTATTACAGAGGATATCTGTATTTTTTAACCGGAGAGTACGATAAGGCAATCAAAGATTACAATCTGATACTTAAAGACAATCCCCGGGACTTTGAAGCTGCAATGATAAGGTATCTCTGCGATAAAAAACTGGGCCGAAACAGGTATTCCTTTCCTGGTGAACCGGATACATCAAAATCAGCCCGCAGTGTTCAATACATCACCGGAATGGTTCAGGGAACCATGGCGCCTGAAGAGGCTTTGGTGTTACTCAAGGATAAACCCGGCAAAGATACGTATATGAATCGCCTGGTTTATGCATTTATAGGAGAATATTATTTATTGAACGGAGAGATACAAAAGGCTGTTTCAGTATTTAAAAACCCCACTGTTTTTGCCTACCCCAACTGGGTCTACTACATCGCCCAAAAAGAACTGAAACAGATTGAATGAACTTGGCCATTTTAATGGGACATTTATTTTGACATTATTATCTGCAATTCATCATAGCTAAATAATTTGAAAATGTTGAAACCCACTCTTTTTGTTCTTCTGTATCAGGGACTTCCCTCCCTCGTGAGCTTTCAATACGTTTAAATGCTTCCTTTGCTGATAAGCCCAATGATGTTAAAACAGATGCTGCAAGAAGGCTTGAACGACCAATGCCTTGTCGGTAATGAATTGCAATGCTTTTGCCTTGTTGAACCAAATGATTTAAATCAGAGACAATATCTAATATTTCTTTTATTGATTCAGGAACGCATCTGTCATCAACAGGTATAGAAAAGAAATTAACTTCGTATTTTTTACATAATGATTGTTCTTCTGATAAGTGAAATTCACAAATTTCAGGATAAGTAAGGAGTGAAACTACAGAATCAACTCCTTCTTCTTTGAAATATAGGTTAATATGAATCCCGCTTATAAAAATAGAATCATAAGTACGGCTGGCTGTGTATGGGGTTTGATTTTTGGGAAGGGGTAAGAAATACTTCTATTATATAGGTTTACCGGGGTTTTAATTGTTTTTATGAATTCGCAGATGATACTTGATAATCTGCTGACTTGTTATTCAATTATTTCCCAGTAGCCGCTCTTTAGACTTCCTTTGCGTTGAAATCTTTTTTCGGCGAAGATAAATGAGGTCGGACCCATCGAATTCTTAAACAATACCCTGTTTTACAATAAACATAACCGTTTTCCCGTTCTTCTGTCGAATTAAGATAGAAGAATGAATATGTTAAGGCGGGTCAATTTTGAACGCCGATTCACAGAGGTCTGCCGAAAGTTACCCCTCCCTGTAATAATGTACAACTTTAAAACTTGCCTAAAGCGATGGTTCTATCTATTGGTTTTTATAAAGTCCTTATTTACAGATGCTGTTCATGATGGACTTTAGCTATTCTTTCCCCAGATCTTCCCCGGAGTCCGAAAAGACTACTTAAAAATATGCATATCAAAATGAACTGTTAGTGTTGTTTTTGTTATGACATATAACTTTGTAGTATGTAAAATATTTCTCAGTTGCCTCCTTAGATACACGATTCGTCAGGACAAAACAGGCAGGGCCGGATGCCCTGCCTGTTGATGTGATTATTGTCTTTTCAGTAACGGTTTATTTCTAATACCTCAGACTTTCAATAAAACAGATGCCCCCACCGCCACCGCTTATGTTGTTTTCGTCGTCATCCGGGCTGGTTACAATCGTTCTCTGTGCATTTTGAGGGAAAAGTAACGAGACTCTGGCCTGTCTGGCTGTGACTCCGTAACCGGTGTAGGGCATCAGCATGCCTTCGAAGGGCTCAAACTCAGTATTGCTCCAGCTCATCAGGGCCGGATCTAGGTAAGGGTTGTCAGCCTCAAGTTCGCCAATGGCCTGAGGGCCGAAGACGATATTGCCTGCCTCATCATAGGCGATAACTTCAACCTCTGCCCAGAAATAGACACTGTTGTTAGACGGGCCGATCAGGTTCCAGCCATCTTTTGTATCTGCATTATAGTCGAGCATTACCTCAAGATCTGCCGCCAGCGTCACAGGTACACCGGTGACCGACAGGGCCAGAGGTGTTTCATGAAAGCAATTGCCAAAATAGCCGGCCCCGGGTTCAGTTATCGGGCTGTCTGTATAATTGCCGGCGAATGTATCATAGGCCTCCATATCCCAGAAAAAACCGACTGAGGCATCAGCAGCAACCGGAGCGTTTCCATCCTGCAACCACATTGGAAAGGAGACCAGGCTCAGGCTGTTGGCAGGAAGCTCAACGCTTATGTCAGTTACGGTTTCCCCCACAATAAAGGTGGAGGTTTCCGACCAGGCAATGTGGCCTGTTGCCATGGCGTCTGTCTCTACACCAATCAGCCAGCCGTATTTCAGGCCGGGAAGAAGGCCGTTAACATTGTGTGTTAGCAGATCAGTGTCTGAGACCTCTTCATAAATACAGGTGGGACAGATATCCCCTTCCGGTGCAGGTCTGTCCCATCGCCATATTCGCCAGGTTGTCCGTGTATGGGTACCTGCGCCGGTATATTCATCCATGCTGAGTCCGACCTCTCCATCTGGCATTATTTGCCCTGATGTGGGGTACGAAATTGCTGGACGATCCGGATCTGTGAGATTCAGTGTTGTGAAATAATGCTGCGGCCCATATGAAGTTCCGATAAGGTTGACGGCATAAGCCCTTACATAATAAGCTGTATTGGGTAAGAGATCGGTCAGGGAACCGGTGAACACACCCGGACCGGCACCGTTTGTGGTAATACTGTCAGCCGGTGTGGGTTCCGGCAAAGTTCCCCAGCAGACACCTCTGGCTGTGATCGTTGACCCACCATCATTGGTGACCTCGCCGCCATATATAGCCTTTGTTTCCGTAATATTGCCCACCGCAGCGGTCGTTACGGACGGGTAGTCTAATGTCTTAAAGTCCTGTTCATCTCCATAGCTCGTTCCCACAGTGCTTGTGGCATATGCCCTTACATAATAAGTAGTACCGGGTAAGAGACCGGTCAGGGAACCGGAAAATACGCCTGAACCGGAACCGTCTTCAGTAACCTTGTCAGCAATTGTTGGGGCTGTAGATGTGCTCCAGCAGACGCCTCTGGCAGTCACCGGGGATGCACCTTCATCAGTGACTTCTCCCCCACACACTGCCAACGTGTCAGAGATATTGCTGACTGCAGCGGTTGTGACGGACGGGTAGTATAATGTCGTAAATTGTTCTTCACCACCATAGACGGTGCCCACACTGTTTGTCGCATATGCTCTGACATAGTAGGTCGTATCGGGTAAAAGACCGGTCAGGGAACTGGTGTAAGCGCCGGTGCCTGTTCCGTCTGTGGTACTGCTGTCAACTGTAGTGGGGGCGTGTGAGGTGCTCCAGCATATCCCTCTTTCCGTTACAGCAGCTCCGCCGTTAGACACAATGATACCGCCACTTTCTGCCTCTGTGTCGGTAATACTGCCTGCGACAATTGCGGCAGTTGTAACGGCCGGGTAGGTTAATGTTTTAAATTCTGTTTCATCGCCATACCTTGTCCCTTCATCACTTGTGACATATGCCCTGACATAGTAGGTCGTATAAGGTAAGAGGCCGGTCAGGGTGCTTGTGAAACTGCCGGAACCGGAGCCGTCTGTCGTATTGCTGTCAGCAGTTGTCGGACCGGATGATGTGCTCCAGCAGACGCCTCTTGCTGTAGCAGGAGATGAGCCTTCACTTGTAACCTCTCCGCCGCTTTCGGCTGTAACGCTGGAAATATTGCTGACCGCAATGGTTGTTACTGACGGGTATTCAATCGTTTTAAATTCTACCTCATCGCCATAGGCAGTTCCTGCACTGTTTGTGGCATAAGCTCTGACATAGTAAGTTATATCGGGTAAAAGACCGGTCATTGAGCTGGTGAATGTGCCGGTGCCGTGACCATCGGTTGTCGTGTCGTTATCTGTTGTGGGGCTGTGAGAGGTGCTCCAGCAGATACCTCTTACTGTTATGGCAGCGCCGCCGTCAGACATAATGATACCGCCGCCTGTCGCCCCTATGTCGGTAATGCTGTCTGAATCTATGCTGGCCGTTGTAACGGACGCATGGCTGAATGTCGCGAATTCTTTTTCTTCGCCATATGTTGTACCTTCATGGCTCGTGGCATAGGCCCGGACATAATAGGTCGTATCAGGTGTCAGCCCGGTAAGGTTGCTGATGAAGGTCCCTGTGCCCGAACCGTCTTCGGTTTTGCTGTCGTCCGTTGTGGGGCCGGAAGATGTGCTCCAGCAGATACCCCTTGCCATGACCGGCGAGGCTCCGGCGTCTGTGACTTCACCCCCGCTTGTGGCAGAAATCCCGGTAATTGTCGAAGCTGCCTCGGTTCTCACCGTTGGCGGCATGAGGTCCAGGCAGACCAAAAGTACGTCGGCCCCTCCTATGGCCGGGTTTATCGGATTACCCCAGTTCCCCGCAAACGTCGTTCCTCCTGCATAGATTCTGCCGTTAGCGCCAGTGGTTAAATAATATGCATATGCCCCCGTGTTGTTCAGACCTAAAAACGTATTCCACAGAAGCGCTCCGTCGGTGGTCAGTCTGGCTGTAAACGCGTCCTGTTCTCCGGGATGCGGATTTACCGGCGTGCCCCAGGTGGCAGAGCTCAAACCGAAAATATCGATGTCACCGCCGGGGGAATGGATGATCCTAGTGTCACTGTCAGAACCGGGCGAACCGTGAAAGGTGTTCCATGCTCGAACGCCGTTTGTGTCCAGTTTCGCCATAAAGATTTCGGACGTTTCGCCTCCTACGCTAAAGGCATTGATCGGCGTGCCCCAGGTAGTATAGCTGGTGCCGATAACATACGCATTGCCGCTACTGTCTGTGATGATTCCGCTTACATTGTCATCGGAGCTACCATCGTCATACGCATCAGACCCCATAAAGGTATGCCACAACCGCTTGCCGCTGTTATCTAATTTGGCGACAAATGCGTCGCCGTCGTACTCTCCATACATGTTTGTTGCAAAAGGGTTGACCGGCGTCCCCCAGGAACGATTGCTGTTTCCGCCGACATAGACATTGTTATCACTGTCTGCGGTGACAACCGAAGCCCTGTCATAAATGGAGTTACCACCCATAAAGGTATGCCATATCCGGTTGCCGCCATTGTCGAGTTTTGCAACAAATACGTCATAGCTGGTACCTCCACCGGTATGGGCATTGACAGGGGTTCCCCAGGACCCCGTGCTGACGCCGGTGATATAGATATTGTCGCTGCTGCTTAAAAAAAGGCCTGAACTATACGTGGCTTCCCCCATCCCTGGATTGCCGGAGGCCGCTCCCATAAAAGTGTGCCACTCCAGGGTGCCGTTCGTGTCCAGTCTTGCCACAAAGGCATTCGTACTTCCCACTTCTGAAAAGCCAACTACAGGTGAACCCCAGGTGGCACTACTCGAACTGGTGACATAGACCTTGCCGCTATCGTTCACGGCGATGTCAGGATCGCCGTCATAGTTGTTCGATCCCAGAAAGGTATTCCATAAAAGGTTGCCGGTGCTGTCCAGTTTCGCAACAAATACGTCATCGTTACCCGAGTAGGCACGGCGGGGAGATCCCCAGGCCCCCTGGCTCTGGCCTGCAACATAAATATTTCCCGCATTGTCCTCTACGATCTTCCCCACGGTGTCCTGTACAGGCGATCCCAGAAAGGTGTTCCAGGAGAGAACCGGGTCTATGATAAGGGCATGGGCCGGGTCGTAAGGGCCGGCTTCAAAGCCCACACCGTGGGTTCCGATGGTACGGAAAGAGATCATGACCGTTACATTTTTCCCGTCAATCTCCTGCCATGCAACCGGGGCCGATTCTGTCATATAACCGTTTTTAAAAACCAGCTTCAAACAGCCGTTTTCTGCCTTTTGTACCGGCACATTATAGATCAGTCGGATGGTGCCGACATCTGCATGGGGCTTAACGGTATAAACGCTTTCAAAAATATCGCCGGGAGCTGCCCGATAGGTAAGTGTGATACCATCCCATAAATCAGGATATCGTACTTCTTTAAGAGAACTGATCTGATCGCTTTTTTCAGGTATACCGGCGGCAGACATGGGCCTGACGCCTTTTGTGCCGTCGAAACTTACCTGTAAGGCATGGGAGCCTGTAGCAGTCACGATTCCAGTATTTTTAAATCCAAGGATATGATCACCTGAAGAAAACTGCAGAAGATCGTTGCTGGTTACTGCGCTGTAAACACTGCCTGCCGGTATCATTACCAGCCCGGTCAGCAAAAAAAGAAACACACCTGTTTTTATACGTTTCATCCCATCTCCCCCCTCAAACTACATGCTTATACTTAATTTCTCAATTGCAGTGCAGGCATGGCAATCGTTCCTGTTTCTGCCGACCAGTTCAAACTTGCTCCACCACTTCGTTCCTTAATGACAACGGACTTGTTGGCCCTTATTCTAAAACCGAAAAAGTGGTGTTACATCATGATTATTCTTTTGCTCTTTTACCCGACGCTCACCGGGTTTTAGCGACTACAAAAAAGAAAAGCTACCACTAAATATTAAAGTTTTGTTTATCCTATAAATTCGAAGATATACTGTTAGTAAATCGAAATCAACCACATTTTTTTTGTGGTTAGATTGAATTATTCAACAATGCGAATTCTATGTGCACTTATGAAAGTTCGATCTATTTCAAGCTCCTTGATAAATAAAAGATATATGAACTGTTCGCTCACTATCAATGAGTTTGTAATATGTCCACAGCAGCAGTATGACCCCTTCTAATTTTATATTGCATTGGATTTGGTGTTAATGAATATAATAAGAATGATTAACCAATTCATCTCAATATGATTCGTGATTGAGTTACAAAACAGTAGATTTTTCCGCTGATTCTGATATCAAGTTTATTTAATTATCCGACTCTTTGATATTGATTGGATCATGAGTCCTTTTAAATAAAACTCTTTTAGGGGGAAATTTGAAACTAAGCAATACCCTTACAAAAAATAAATACTTGATTGTCTTGCTCTTTATATTCATCTTAAGTCTTAATGGTTGTTCAACAATACCAGAATATAAATCTAAATCTCTGAATCACAACGTTGAACCTAAGTTCTTATCATTCTTTTTTCCTGAGTTAAAATGGTTAAAAGTCAAATCAGGTATTCAGAAATTAACTATATCTACTTGTATATGGAGAGAATCAAACGAATGGGAAGAACCCCAAAAAGATTATAGTTACGAATTTACAACTGAAGGTTTATTAAAAAAGAAGATTGTATTTTACTCCGATAAATATGGGATCGATATTACCAATGTGATCTTTGAGGGTAAATACCCAATAAAGGAAATTAAAAAAGTTGAAAATAAAAGTTTGTTTAAATCTGACTCTGTCACCCAGTATTACTACAACCAAAGGGGTGAACTTGTTGCAACTGAACTTACAGAATACAAAGAAGATGAAAAGTTTCACAATTCTACACGAAGTTTTATTTTATGCAACTGGATCGTTGTTCAGCAACATGGGGTAAGCACATGTTATCAATTAAATGCCAATGATGATTACATTGAGAATTTTAAAGTAGCAAATACCAACATTAAAACCCTTGCACAGCTTAAAAAACTAAATCCTATCTGTCGAAAGTTCTTTTATTACAACAACGATGGAAATCTTGAAAAAGAAGAGAAAATTTGTAACGGGAAATTGATTTCCTTACGAACAACAAAATATAATGATAAGGGGTTCCCAAAAGAATTTCTGGAATACAAAAAAATGAAAGGTGCTGATTCATTGCAAGAATATAGCAAAACCCTTTGGTTTAACTATAAACACGACGAGCATGGCAATTGGACTGAAAGAATAATTGAAAATCAAATAAAATATAGAAAATGGAAAACTACATCAAAGTTTAAAAAAATCAGAAAACTTGAGTATAATTAAGACAGCAAAATTCATTAGAATGATTTGCTTCAAAGGAAGTGAGCTTTCAAAGGGTGAAGTAAAGCGATAATCCTCTTGCGATAGTCACATTTTCAATAGACACAAATTGCGCTCGTTTTAACTGACCAATTTTAATGAGGATTTTTTTAAGAAAGTTGGTGGAGCCGAGGGGGATCGAACCCCTGACCTCATGGCTGCCAG
>JQIA01001298.1_pt1 | contig 13451 bp, 13 predicted proteins | sample 811431 | NCBI WGS metagenome assembly JQIA01 (sample SAMN02998118, study PRJNA258478) | marine sediment metagenome | biome: marine; feature: seafloor; material: sediment; isolation source: oil-polluted sediment collected from 3 locations (0.5 km, 0.7 km and 0.9 km)... | place: USA: Gulf of Mexico ... | reverse complement strand
ACCATAAAGGTGTCGAGGTACCAGGCGAAATCGCCCAGGTAGTCTTCCAGAGCGGGGGCCTTGTCGTCGAAACAGCCAAATACAAAACCCCGAAATATTTCTACTCGAACTTGTGGCAAGCCATGCTGATTTTTATCCAGGTTGCCGTGGTAGCAGCGGTCTTCTAGAGGTACCTCGGCCAAACTACCGTCGGTACCGAATACCCAGCCGTGATAATTACAGACAAAGGCTCGGGCGTTGCCACTGTCGGCGTGACAGACTTGATTACCGCGATGGGTGCAGGAGTTAATAAAAGCCTTTACTGCACCATCTTTTTGTCGCGCGACAATGAGCGGATCTTCGACCATATAGCTGGTTACAAAGTCCCCGACTTCAGGTATCAGCGATTCGTGGGTGAGAAAGAGCCAGCAGCGACCGAAAATATTTTCCAGTTCCTGCTCGTAAATCGCCTGATCCCAAAAAATCGCTTTTGACTGTGTTGCGTTTTCCAGGTCCACGAGCTCTTTAACATTGATTCGTGTCACAGCTTCACCTTTGGGCGCTTGTTTTTTTATTGTTAGAAACCCTGAGTGACTCAGGGCGCCTTTTCGTTATACAAACTAAAGTTGGGTCGTTATACAAACAAAGTAGGGTCGTTAAACAAAAAAGTAGAGTGGTTAAGCAAAGAAGTACAGGTTTTTATCCTGGGTCACTCTGGCGTCGATATTTAATTTACGGCGCGCAATACGAAAGCCGTTATCTACTCGTCTCAAAATATCTTCCCGGCCAATTAGATGCTGAGTGACTTCGATTTGCCGGCGGTGGCGATAGACTGCCAGATTGCAGTACACCTGAAATTCGTCGGACTGTTCGCAGTGGTAGGCCTCGATATTAGTGATCAGGTATCGAATCCGCGAAGGTGGATCTTCCATCCAGACCTGGCCAGTGCCGAGGCGGTCCACACGCTGCTTTAATTCTTCATAATTATCGTTATAAATGGCCGCATCGTCTGGTGTGGGAGCGGGGCGTTTGTCCCGCATTAGTCGCAGTTCGTAAACTGGCATCCAGTAGTGAATGTCTTCGGCCACGAATTGCTCGATCCAGTCATTAAAGCGGCCCTCCTGCAGGCTACGGGACTCACGATAATAAAACTGAGAGATTTCGTGATGGACTTCCATTGAAACGGGTTTAAGGCTTGAGGGGTCGGTCGCTGCTGCGGTCATTGTGATTGCTCTCGCTATTTTAGTCTTTGAAATGCGTTCTGGTCAGGTAATGATCGGGGCTAAACTGCGCCCCGGTCTTTCCAGAAATCCCGGTTCGTCCAGATGTCATCCCAGTGCTCATTATTGTCCTGAATGTCCGACCAGCTGTCGGAGCCCATGATTTCTGCCCAAAAGCGATAGAAACCTCGGTAGGAGGTTTCGCCGATAAAGCTGGAGCCGACAATGCCCGGGTAACGGGGATGTGGGCCTTCGTAATTGATGCCCATAGAGGAGTTCATTCGACCTTTGCGAGCTTTACTACCTCGATTGCTATGGGTGCAGGTCATCATGTTTTCGCCATCGTCGCTTTCTAGCGTGCCCGCGGTGCCAAAAGAGCGGGAGGCCTCTCGCTGCACCGAGCGTTTGGTTTCCTCGTCCATATCCTTATGCACCAGCGTCCAGGTCCACACTTCGATTTCGTGGGGGCCAAGGGGATGCCAGGTTTTAAAGGTATTGGTACCGTAGAGCAGGGAGGTGTTAGGGAAAATGGAGGTATTCCAGTGGCCGTTATAAAGTTGCCCCCTTTCTTCCCCAAGGTTTTCGATCACGGTGGGCGTGGTTTCCGCCATAAATTTGTCATAGCCAGCACGTTCAGCGTGAATAGCGGTGCCGGCGTTGTGAATCACACCAAAGCCGTGGCCGTGACGAGTGGTGAACTGTAAACCGAGATCATCAAAGGGCATGTCAGCCCGATTGCCAGAGAGTCCAGCGAGCTCTCCGCCGAGTACGTTGAGCGCGGCAGCATGAGTCCAGCCAACGTGGTAGGCATCGCCAATAAAGTTTTCGACAGGAACCTTCCAGTTACAGCTTAAAGTGGATTTCATCGGAGGGCCGAGCAATTCAACACCATTCCCCGCACCCACCATAAAGGTATCGAGGTACCAGGCGAAATCGCCCAGATAGTCTTCCAGGGAAGGGGCATCGTTATCGAAACAGCCAAATACAAAGCCTCTGAAGATTTCAACTCGAACCTGTGGCAAACCATGTTGGCTTTTGTCGAGGTTGCCGTGGTAGCAGCGGTCTTCAAGGGGGACGTCGGCTAAACTGCCATCAGTGCCGAACACCCAGCCATGATAATTACAGACAAAGGAGCCGGCATTACCACTGTCGGCGTGACAAAGCTGGTTGCCTCGGTGAGTGCAGGAGTTAATAAAGGCTTTGACAGAGTCATCCTTTTGTCGGGCCACGATGACGAGATCTTCTGCCATTTTGCTGGTTACAAAATCGCCCGCTTTAGGAATCAGTGACTCGTGGGTAAGAAAGAGCCAGCAGCGACCAAAAATATTTTCCAGTTCCTGCTCGTACACTTTCTGATCCCAGAATATGGTTTTTGCCTGGGTGGCATTTTCCAAATCTACTAATTCTTTAATATCAATACGATCCATAAACTCACCTGTATTTCCAAGGGTTCACTCAGGCCTGGCCGAGTGTGTGATTTGTCTAAACTTTCATCAAACTGCGGTAGCCTTTCCAGAAACCACGTACCGCATTTTCGTCCATGCCCATGGTTTCGACGTTGTCCGTACTATTGCCGCCCATGGCAATTAAGGCGCTTTGCTCGCCGTCCCGTTTAACGCCGTTCTGGCACATTTCCACTGCCTCGCCATCTTCCATGGAGATAAACCCGGCGGGGCCTACCAAATTAATATTACGGATTCGGTGGCGGTCCATCTCTTCGTCGTCGTCTTCATAACCGAAATAGGTCCAGACCAGTTCGGTTTGATCGATGCTTTGCGGCAATACCTGCCGGGTCGCCAGAGTATTTTGAATTTGTTGTAGCACTACCGAGGGAAAAAGCGATTGAATACTTAATGCGATGCCGTCGTCTCGCTCAGGTTTGAAAGCCAGAACTCGAGGGTCGCGCAGTTGTTCGACGCCCTCCATTTGACGATTGGCTTCGTCACCATAGGTTTTATAGTCGATTTTTTCTTTTGGCAGCATAACGTTGAAGGTGTTGTGAAAGCCCTGCTCACTCATAAAGCCGGTGCTTTCCTGGCTTTGGCGAAAGATGCCAAAAGTCGGATAGAAAAGGTGAAGTAATGCGCCGTGATAACTGTCTCGGCTATTCTCAGAATAAAACTTCCAGTTGCCGGCCATTTGCTGGCGGGCGTAGCCAATGATTTTAATGGGGCGGTCGATGATGCGTTCAATATTGCCGCATTGATTCGCGCCGAGGAATTCCCTCAGTTCGGGCGCCGCTTTGGAAAAGCTGGCAAAGATCATTCCGCCTACCTGGTCGACCCGGAGTTTGCGCAGCCCATGTTGCGACATGTCGAAACTTTTATCCATGCCGCCGACACCGTTTAAGCCACGTCGGAAGGGAACCCCGGCCAGGTCGCCTGCACTGGTATAGGCCCATTGATGATAAACGCAGGTAAAGGCGCCATCGGCAACGTTACCCCTGGGGCTTCGACATACCAGAGCACCTTTGTGGGCGCAACGATTCACCCAGGCGTGCAGTTGATGATCAGTCCCTCGAGTGACCACCACGGGGGTATCACCGATAAAGGTGGATTTAAAATCGCCAGCCTTGGGGATTTCAGCGTCCAGCGCAAGATAAGACCAGACCGGGCCACGGAAGATAGTTTCCTGCTCCAGACGAAATATTTCGGGATCCTGATACACCGAGTAGGGCACTTTGGTCAGGTCGTCAGCAATCCAGCCGTTTCCATTTGGTGCTTGGGTTGTGGCCATGGCGGTCTCCGTGTTTACTCTACTGGTCTGATTAAGGATAACGTCTAATCGATAAAGCCTTTTCCGGCTGCCAGGCTTGCGGTCAATACCATAGCGGCCTGCATCATTTCGTGATTGGCTTTGCCGGTGCCGACAATATCGAAAGCAGTACCGTGGGCGACAGACATATGTAAGTAGGGAGGGCCGACAATCAAGGCGCAGTTGCCAACGAAGCCCCAGGTTTTAATTGCGATATGGCCCTGATCATGGAACATGGCCAGTACAGCGTCATATTTATCTTCGATGCATTGACGAAAAATAGAGTCTGGCGCAATGGGCCCGTCGGCATTAATACCGGCAGCTTGAGCCCGCTTTACACCGGGAGTGATTTCTTTGTCCTCCTCTTCGCCGTAGGCGTGGGCATTCAGGCCTGATACGCCAATACGTGGCGCTGGAAGTCCCCATTCTTTGAGTCGGGAATCCATCGTTTGCAGGGCACTGAAGACCAGGTCGCTGGTAATTAAATCACAGGTTTCACGCAGCGCGATATGATCGGTGAGGTGCATGACTCGCAGGGGGCCACTGATTAGAAAGAGATAGCTGATACCGGGTTCTATATTCATCACCAGATCCAGTACTCCGGCCATTTTCATGGAAACGGAGCTGATGGGTCCCATAACGGTTCCATCGACGGCCCCGGATAGAGCGAGCTCATCGGCTTCTTTCAGCCAGTCCGCGCAAATCTGACCGCAGGCCGCATTGTCCTGGCCCAGAGTTTGATCTTTGATATCAAATTTACCGGAGTCGAGTATGTCTATGACGTCGGGGGAGTCGCTGATCTGATCAACGGATTCAATCACTCTCACAGGCAGGTCGAGGCCGACAAAACCGAGTGCGCGCTCCATGACTTCTGCAGACCCGATTAACACGGGTCGGGAGTGTTTATGGGGTTCTCCGGAAGCCCAGGCTTTTGCGACGACTTCGGGACCAATGCCACATGGGTCGCCTATCATGGTTGCGATAAGGGGTCTGGTTTCGCTCATTTGAGGTTCCTGAATAGTTAATGTGATGTCTTGATTCGGCGTTGGGCCCCTGGCCAGGCTGGTGGCTGGGTTCATGACCGGGCTTATAGCCGGGCTTATGGATGAGGCTTTTATAATTGAGTTGCCATCAGCCCAAAAAATGAATCATAGCGCAGTGCCTGCGTGTTACCAACTATAATATGCGTTAGATTATTTGCAACAGAGAAATGGCTGAGGTAAGCCTTTCCGCGACTGCGGCAGCTGTGAATATGTTCCTAAAGAACCCATAACCAGAGCGGTAGGGACACAAAAAACAGGGCCGTAGAGCTGACCAGGATCGTCGCTAATAACTCGGTGTTTAAACCGAAACGCTCGCTCAGCACCAGCGTAGCCATCATGGTGGGGGTTGCGGCGAGTAGGACAGTACTTTTCATCGCCTCGCTGTCTGTACCCAGAGTGGCCACGCCAAGTCCAAACACCACGGCTGGCACCAGCGCAAGCTTGATGACAGAGGCAATTAAGGAGATGCGCCAATAGCGAAGTAAGCTGCTAATGGAGAGTGACATCCCAACCGCAAGTAACATCGCATGCATGGTGGTATCGCCCAGCATACGCACCGAGGTCTGTATAAATTGTGGTAGTTCGAGCTGGGTGATATTGAGGAAGACGGCAAACACGAAGGCCCAGATCGGCGGCAGGCTGAGAAAGGTTTTAATAAAAGAGCGGAGGCTGCCATCGCCATTGTCGGCATCGCTCCAGCGAGAGGCAATCCAGACGCCGACAATCCATAGCATAGGACTAATGGCGAGCACGTCGACATAGATGGCAAAGCGGGCTGCGGCCTCGCCCTGCTCTGCCCGTAACAAAGGGACACCCAAAGAAATAATATTAGCGTAGGCGCATGCGAGAATAAGCACAGCCAGTTCGGGCTTACCCATACCGATGCGAGTTAAATAGGGTTTTAGGAGCAGGCACAGTGCCATGCCGGCGAGAATGCCGGCATTGAATAGAAGGGGTGCACTTATGAGTTCCGATGACAGGGCAACGCTGGGAATCACGGCAATAATTAGCGCAGGATAAAACAGGTTGATGACCAAAAGCCCAATGATGCGGCGCACCTCGACAAAGCTCACTCCGCCGGGTTCGGTATGGCGCCAGATCACACCGAGTACGATAACGAAGGCGCTGGGCAGTAGCGCTTGCTGAATAATAGAAAGTATTGAATGATCCATAGTGATCTTTAAGTTATCCTGCAATTGATGTGGCCCGGGGTGTAAAAGGCTTGAAAAAGCCTGCTAAGCGCAGAGGCCACTGTCTTTAGATTGTTTTTAGGAGAATATTTATGCCAAGCCCCATTGCTTTGAAAGCCCTACTTGAAACCGACGGTGTGTTAGGCGCCGTACGTTGGCAAGCCTCCAGTATTAGTAGTACTGCGACGCCGCCCGCCCTTGCCGAGTTTGTGGGTGACATTACGGAAGACCGGGCTCAACGACTTATGGCTCATGCCGAGGCGGCAGGGATGTCGGTTTTTGGTATTAGTCAATTGAGTTACCAGCGAGCCAGAGCCGATAAAACGGTGGTTTACCCGGTAGACTCTTACTATGTTCACGGACAGTACACCTCGGTGATCGCCACCATTAACGGGGTTGCTACCCTGCTTGATAACAAGTTCGGCATGGATATTCAGGCGCTGATTTCTAAAATGATACTGGTTGATAACCAATAATCAAGTCCAACAAATAACAGGCTCATTTTCTGAGGGGCCTGTTATTTATCATTTTTTTATCTTTACGAGTTTAGATTCCGAGTTCAAGCCTGATCGATGGCCTGCTCAAGACATCTGAGCAGGCCTGGTTTCTACCGGTAGTTTCATGTCTGTGATTCCAGGCTTGAGGTTTTATGCCTGTGGTTTCATGCTTGTGGTTTCATGCTTGTGGTTTCATACCAATGCCAACGCCGCCATCAGTATTGATAATGGTGCCGGTAATAAAGCGGGATTGTTCTTTCGCAGCAAGCAATAGATAGGCCGCAGCATGGTCAGCGGGTTGTGAGGCAAAGCCCACCGGTGTCATGCTGCCGACTAGCTCGTCAAAACCGGGCGTTTCGGATAGTTTTACATCTGCATTTCCGCCCGCGTGACTACCGCCCAGGTTAGTTATGGTTCCACCGGGAGCAATGCCATTGACACGAATGTCGGGTGCCAGTTCGTGGGCCAGTTGACGAATCACACCGAGCACAGCGTGTTTTGAGGCGACATAAATCGGACCGCCACCCCCGGTATAAAAGCTGGAAGTGGAGGCCGTAAAAATCATGCTGCCGCCGGTTTTACGTAACTCCTCAACTGCGGCTTTTGCGCCGAACAGATAACCTTTAACGTTTACCGCAAAAACCTCATCAAAGATATCGCCCATGTTGTCTTCGCTGTGCTCGGTCAGCGGTACCATATAGTCCCAGATACCGGCATTACCAATAAAGGTGTCGAGCCTGCCAAACGCGGCTACTGTTTTAGCAACGGCGGCTTTGTTATCGGCCAAAGAGCTGACATCGCCAGTAATGCCGACTATTTTATCGCCAAAGGCCTGGCTTAATTCATCGAGGTTGGCCTGAGTTCGATCCATGACACCCACGCGAGCACCTTCCGCGATAAAGCGTTCTACGATTCCGCGTCCAATGCCTGATGCGCCACCTGTTATCAGTGCTACTTTATTGTCTAACCAGCCCATATTTTTCTCCAAAAGTTAAATGCCTACAACAAGGTATTGCTTCGCTTAGCGTTGCAAGTCCTTGCTCATAAAATACGTCAATTTGGTCGCCCAAACCTTGCTCCGAGGTAAACGGCTTATTCTTAAAAGAAAACATTCAGATTACTGTCGGGTACTACCGAATGATTAAATATCATTTCTCGCCGTGCTAATTTGACGGTGTCAGCTTCAATACGCCAGGTGTCGGTGCGAGACACGATCAAGCGTCGCTCTTCGCCATCAAGTCGATTGCGACACACGGTTGTTACCGATAAGACTTGCCACTCTCCCTCGCTGTCGGCTGGGAATACTTCGATATTTGATATTAGATGGCGAAGGTGGTTTTGTGGGTTTTCGGACCAGATAAAGCCAGTGCGAAGGCGATTGATTCGAAGTTCTAAATGCTGTTTTTTATCATTAAAAATATTAGATTCTAGAGGCTTTTTCGCGCCGGGCTTTTCATCTCGATCATAGCGCACTGGTGTTGGCATGTAGTAATGCACATCGTCGGTGAGCATGTCGAGCCACTCTTCATACAGTTCGCCATCAAGCAGGCGAGCTTCTTTGTATAAAAGGCTTTGAAAAGCCAGGTAGGTCTCGGTATCTACGGGATTCGCTATTGGCAGACCTCTACTCATATTATTTCTTCTCCGTAGCGTGAACTTCTTCCAGAGTATTGTAGTCGGGGATATCATCCCAGTTTTTTGCCGTCATTATCTCCTGCCAGCGGCGATAGAAAAAACGCTGGTTTTGCTCTCCGACCAGGCCATCGCTGATAACTCCGGGCATATCTGGCCGAGAGTGTTCCTTGCCCATGGCCATATTGGTATAAACGTCACGGTGGCGGGTTTGCCAGCCCTTATTTTGAGTGGTGCAAGCGGTAAAGTTATCGCCATCATCGTTGTCAAACATGCCGGCAGCGCCGAAAGTGCGGCACACATTATCGAGTACCATTTGTTTTAAATCGTCGGGCATTTCCTTGTCTACCATTGCCCAGGTCCACATTTCCATCTTGCCGGGGCCTTTGGGATGGTAGACTCGAAACCAGTTTAAACCGGGCAGCATTTGCACGTTAGGAAATACGGTTAAATTAATTTGTGAGCCCCAAAACTGCTTGCCTCGTAGTTCTCCCAGGCGTGAATTAACCGTGTTGCGATTACTGTCGAGATAATCTACCGCCATTTTTGGGTCGGGATAAAAAGCGTAGCCCGCATAACCGTCCAAAGTTGAAAGGACTGAATGGCCGTTCATGCCTCCAGCTGATATCGCCGTTGAACTATCGATTTCGGTATTGCCTAAAGACAAACTGTCGATAGTCATAGATGCGGCTACCGACATAACGCCTGCGTGAGCCCAACCTATGTGATAGCCATCGCCGCAGGCATTTTCGACCGGTAATTTCCAGTTAACCGGATATTCTACTTTCTGAGTGGCGCCGATTAACTCAGTGCCTTCTGGCATTGCGTCGAGCCAGACATCCAAATACCACTTCATATCTCCGAGATAGTCTTCTAGCGAGGGTGCTTCCGGGTCAAAGTTGCCAAAAATCAGGCCTTTGTAACTGGAGACCTGGGCGACAGGGCTTAGTCCAAATTTAGATTTGTCCAGTTTGTTATCGTAAGCATCCTCTTCCAGAGGGACGCCGGTGAGGGAACCATCAGCATCAAAACTCCAGCCGTGATAGCTACAGACAAACCGACGAGCATTACCACGATCTGCTTTACAGATACGATTTCCGCGGTGAGTACAGGTGTTGAGGAAGGCCTTTATGGACATATCTTTCTGGCGCACTACCAGAACTTCGTCTTCTCCCATAAACGTTCTGAAGTAGTCTCCGGGTTCGGCTAACTGACTCTCGTGTGCCAAAAACAACCAACATCGGCCAAATATTTGTTCCTGCTCTTGCTCGTAAACTTGCCGTTCGTGAAATATCAGTCGACTTTGGCGACCGGTTTTGTTGTCAATGAGTTGGCTAACATCCAACTTGCTCATACATTGTCCTCTTATGTCGGGAGCTACTTTTAATTAGGGAACTACTCTTAATTCGGGATCTACTCCTAATGTAAGTTACTCTTAATCTAGTGGGCTTGAGCATCCCTTAGGCGAAATAACTAGTACCTTATACCCCGCATTATTGCTTGTCATTTTGCTTTAGGTCAAACAGTTACGTTATCGGCGCTTTCTGTTATTCTTTTTTCACAGTCAGGCTTGTCCCATTGTTGGCTTTAGCAGGATCAGGGTATTTCGTCTGGGGTATCGCGAGGTGGAAACGCCTTAAATTAACAAGAACTTTCGATTGATAAATACTTTTCTTAGGAGGATATATGGTTTCAGTTAAAAAAATATGTTTATTGTGGGTTTTCGCCATTTTTGCTTTGCAGTCAGGCCTGGTATCTGCGGAGCTGGCAGATAAAAAAGTACTCACACTCGGTGCGGCGAAAAAAATCGCGGCAGCAGCGGAGCTTGAAGCTGAGAAAAACAGCTGGAATGTGGTCATTGCTGTCGTTGATGATGGCGGGCATCTGCTTTATTTTCAGCGTATGGATGGGGCGCCCAGAGGCAGTGTGGCCGTAGCGATTGGTAAGGCGACTACCTCGGCTAACTTTGGTGCACCCACCAAGGTCTTCGATGATATGACCAGGGAACGTCCCGCCATTGCTTCTATTCCGAATGCAGTCTTTCTGGAGGGAGGGGTTCCAGTAATCGTTAATGGTCAGGTGGTTGGTGCGGTAGGCGTGAGCGGCGTTGCCTCCCATCAGGATGCGCAGACAGCGCAGGCAGGTATTGATGCTTTAGATGCGGTGAAATAAAAATTTCGCTGCCGGTAGTGGTCTGCCGGCAGCGAATGCCTCTTCAGTTTGTCGTTCCTACATTTAGTAAACTTGCCGTTTAGCAAACCTGTCATTTCGCAAGCATGGCATTAAGCAAGCCTGGGCTTTTCTCTGAGTTTGGTGCAGGCTTTTTTTAGTCAGTACTCCCTTCAGTAATTAGTCAATCAGTCAGTCAATAACACCATCAAAGAACAGCTTTATTAAGTGGTTAAAGGCCGCGCGTTGTTCTATTTGAATCCAGTGCCCACAGTGATGAAAAACGTGGAGCTGTGCATTAGGGATGCGTTCTGACAGGTAGTAAGAGTTGGCAAGTGGAATAAAGTAATCTTCGCGGCCATGGGTAATAAGTAGTGGCTGAGAGATCGCTTCGAGTTGCTCGGGGGATAAAACAAAGGCGTCAACGGATTCCTGGGTGTCTTTAGAGAACATGGCTTCGAACTGAAGCCGGACATTATCCTGCATCACATTTTTATAGCGTTCCGCGGCGATTTTTTGAATGTCGCCACCGAGCAGTGCCGGGTTATGCAAAAATTTACCGACCAGGTCTGCCAGGGTGGCTTCCGATGGATCGTCATAGAAGCCCCAGCCTCTCTGTAGACCGTCGGTGGTTTTAAAAGGCGCACCCACTGCACCCATTAAGACGGTTTTTTCAAAGCGCTCAGGGTGTCTGTCGAGCAGGTGCAGGGAGACACCGCCGCCCATGGAGTTTCCTACCAGGGACACTTTCTCAAGTTCTTTGGCATCCAGCAAAGCGATCATTTGATTTACCCAGGTGTCGATCCAGGCCTCGGTGCCCTGTGGCGGCTGGTTATGTTGGCTTTGGCCAAAGCCGGCTATATCCGGTGCCAGACAGTGATAGCTGTCGCCGAGAAAGGGCAGGGCAAACTGCCAGTTTGACATGGCATTGGCACCGGGGCCGGAGCCGTGGAGCAATAAAATAGTGGTGTCGTGTTCGCTGCCAGTTTCGTTAACGAAAGTTTGGTAGCTGCCGGTCTGGATAAAAGAGGTCTGCATGATGGTTGCCTGGCTAGTTATTTGAGAGTTATTTGAGAATGGAGTTAAGTGCGTTGCTTTACGTGGAGAGTGATCGCCTGTCTTCTAATGAGCCATGTTCTACATAAAATAAACAGGACAAATAAAACAGCCGAAAAATAGCTGCACTATTTTTCGGCTGTTAGAAGTCATCCTGTCGGCTTAGCTCTAGCCCAGAAGGCCTTCCGCTTGCATGGCTTTTTGCACGGCAGGACGCTGCGCGATACGACCCGCATAAGCAGCGAGTGTTGGCCATTTGCCAATATCGATCCCGACGAACTGTCCCCAGCCGAGGATAGTAAATAAATAGCCATCGGCGACAGTGAAATCGCTGCCAAGGATGAAGTCCTTACCTTCCAGTTGATGGGCAATATACGTCAGGCGTTGATCCAGTGCTGCGGATGCTGCGGCTTTCATGTCGTCGCTGGAACCCGGGTTGAACAGTGGGCTGAAGTTTTTGTGGAGCTCAGAATTCAGGAACGTCAGCCACTCTTGCAGCCGATAACGCTCAAGGGTTCCCGCGGCTGGGGCGAGGCCACTGTCGGGCTTCTGGTCGGCAATATATTGAACGATAGCTGGGCCTTCAGTGAGGTATTCGCCATTGTCCAGTTGTAAGGTAGGGACGTAGCCTTTGGCATTAACTGAATCAAAGCTGCTGCCGTCTTCGACAGTTTTGGCGCCCAGGTCGACCTTGGCGAGTTCGAAGTCCAGACCGGCTTCACATAGCGCGATATGGGGTGACAGTGAGCAGGCTCCGGGGGCATAAAATAACTTCATGGCGATCTCCTTCAGCAAATTTGTTGTTTACGAAACGTGTTTTTTCTTGGACGCTCACAGTAGCATGACTCGGCTGGAGAATGAAAACCATTGCGTATTAAGAAACGTATTGTTGGGATTAGGAATGTGTGAGATTATCCAGCCACGCTGAGAGCGAACATTGTTCCATGCAATAATTGTTTCATACAAAAATTGTTTTATACAACATAGAAATCAGGAGGAAACAGGTATGACTGCGACGAGTCAAGAGATTCATCAGGAGATAACAAACATCCTGGATCAGGGTGTTGCAGCAGTTAAACAGGTAGTCGATGCCTATCTGGAGGATCGCAGCACGGAACGCGATATGAACTGGCTTTGCTTACAGATGGCCAAAGAGTTTGGCGCGGTGATTATTCATACTGACTTCGCCCGCGAAGCCATACGCGGCGGGGCTGATGGGCGTGAGATGGACGAGTATTTCGAAACCATTAAAGAGGAAGTTGCTCATTACCAGGCCTATTACAACCTGGTTAACCGCACTATCGGCAAAGATACCGAGATCCCCGTCGCTGATATTTATCGCTACCTGGTTACTAAAGTAGAAGACGGTAAGTTAGTTCCCGACCCGCATATGCTGGAAATGAACGACCGCTGGCCAGAGCATCACGGCTACATGGCCTGTCGTGGAGATTATGTGAAAACTCAACACCCCTGGGTGGCCAAGGTCTTTGGTGCCACGATGGAAGGCGGTGCTGGCGGTTGGCACTGGTGTATGAGCCAGGTGCCACAGGACGATGAGTTTTTGACTCAGGTTGCCAAACTACAAAAGGGTATCGCCATCGATGAACTCGAGCATGGCCCGGAAGAGTTGGCCGCCCTGTGTGCCGAGTATTCAGACGACTTTGGCGTTGATCTGGAAGAGCTGTATACACAGCTCAGAGAACATCGTTATCAGGAAGTGCGCCAGCGTAACGAGCAGTTCTTATACCCTTTAACAGAAGAGCAAATGGAAAGTATCCACCAGCAATTGCTGGGTAAAACCTTGAAGGGCTTTAACCTTTACAATAAAGCTGCCTGATACTGCTCGATATTCCTCTGCTTGCCACACGGTAAACAGAGGGATATCGACTGTTCTGATAAGCCTGTCTCGAT
>JQIA01001297.1_pt1 | contig 13452 bp, 9 predicted proteins | sample 811431 | NCBI WGS metagenome assembly JQIA01 (sample SAMN02998118, study PRJNA258478) | marine sediment metagenome | biome: marine; feature: seafloor; material: sediment; isolation source: oil-polluted sediment collected from 3 locations (0.5 km, 0.7 km and 0.9 km)... | place: USA: Gulf of Mexico ... | reverse complement strand
TTATATCATTAAGGCTATGAGATAATATCTCAATATTTAATATATTTTACCATAACTAAATTTTTTTTATAACACTACCATCTAATGATATTACAAAATGACCAATCTGTGCTAATTCTTCAGCTGTTGTAACTAAATCTACATATAATTCATTCAATTCAATGTCATAGTACAATGTATTTTTTATAATATCCAATGCTGTTTCAGCAATTGCTCGATGGCGGGTAAATACAATATCTCCAGCAACATCAGCTGCTGCTTCTTCCCCAAGAGGATATAATACCTTAGAACGTAGTTGACCTCGTTCAATACCTAATGCCTTCGCCAAGACTAATTTAGATAAAAATAGTTTATTTTCTGCATGCATGGCAGCAATATAGGCAAACGCAAGCAATAAAGTATTTGGTTTATCTGGAAAAATTTTCTGTTCATTTAAACGATCTAACAATTTCTTGACATGTTTTTTAAGTTCTTCACCAAAACGTAGACGTAATAATGCACCTAAAAAAGCTCCATCATCTCTTGATTTTTCCGAACGAGTTTCTGCTACTAACCGTTTAACTGCTTCATCTTTAGATAAACCAGCTAAACGACCTAAGCCTTTTTCATGATAACTAGTCCAAGCATCTATAACTAATGTTGCATCTTCATCATCCAAACCACGTAATTCTTCTTCGTGATAACCGGGCATATTTTCCCATTTTGGTGCAGTAATTTTAGTATTACGCCAATCAGTATGCCTAGCACTAAGCAGAAAATGTACATCATTACGTCCTTGATTTTGCAGACCAAAAGCAATGCGGTACACATCATCAGCAACTAAATCTGCATCGTCTGAGGCAATTAACCAATGATTTCCATCCTTAGGAAACTCATCTACCATTTTTTTACCTAGACTTATGCCATCGCCTCTACGATAAACCACTTGCCATTTTTCATTTGATTTTAGTACAGCTTCAATAATTTGTAGAAATGCTGTTGTTTTTCCCTCTCCACCAGCACCTAAAATCATGTTTATACTAGGATATCCAACTTGGGTTGCTATTTTTAAGAGTTCAGCCATTTTTTTGACAATAGCCCGACGGGGAATTTTTGGGTATAAAACCAAACCAAAGTTAGGAATACGTCCATCAAAATAGCTAAGAATCACTTTATCATCAGGATTAGTATCATATTTTTCTAACGATTCACGAGTTAATAAATCCCATCCTTCAGGTGCTTTAAAATGTTTTTTGGTTTTATTGGTAGAAATTGCTTTTTTAACTTGTAATCCATCTAAAGGTAATCTAAAACTAGTTGTGTCATCAATACGATAGGCATTTGGGAAAGCTGATGTATCAGGAGACCATTCTTGATGATTACGATTCCAACGATAAGGTTCTAAATTCACACAACGTCCGGTTGAACTCCATTCTGTCCATAGTAAACCATTGACCCAAATATCATCTTCTCGTGCTTGAAACGCTGCACCACTTTGTAGATTAAGGAAAGAATATCCAGCACCTTCTTCAAAACTAGAGCTATTTTGATGCAAATGACCATGTAAATAAATAACCTGATGTTTGCCAAACAAAACACGAATACTTGAATCATCATCTGAGTGAAACCAATTAATTGGATGGTGACCAAGGACTATTTTAATATCTGTATTTGCAATCTTTTCCAAACCAGTTTCTATAATTGGTTTGCCTGATGTAAGTTGACCTTTATCGCTATCATCTTCAGAAAACCAAGCAGTATTAAAACCTAGAATTCCTACACTATATCCTTTGAGATTAATTATTTTTACAAAATATGCTTCAGAAGAATCTAACCAGTCATTATTATCTAAATATAATTGATCATATTCAGTATAATCATGAAAACGTGAAATAATAGATTGGCGTTCAACTTGTCCATTTTTATCTGGATCAAAAAAATTTGATGATTTTTGCCGGATAATATTGCGAGTCACGAATTTTTCTTTTTGTCTATCTATATCGTGATTGCCTGGAACAGCAAAAATTTTGCCTTGTTTTCCAAGATATTCTTTAAGAGGCTCAATAAACTCATCACCAAATTTGTCATATTGAATTTTTTGTCCAGATTGTGCTATATCTCCAGTGATAAATACAAAATCTGGTTTTGGTCTTTTTTTAACATGATGTAAAATATATTTAAAAAGTTGGCTCTGCCCATAATCATCTTTACCAACATGAAAATCAGAAAGATGTAACCAACGGATATTAGAAGGCTTGTTCATCAAAATATATCTCCAGTGTTCATCATTAAATTAGTTATAAATTGGTTTCTCTATTTTTATCTTATTTGTGAATATTGACTGTTTTAAAATAGTACAAACTCAGTAACCATACCTGACAAGGAACAAAATTTTGATATTAACAGTTCAACAATTTTTGACCACACTATGAACTACAGATAAATTTTAAACCGAAAATCCTATGACATTAATATCATCCTGTCTATCATTATCGCCTTGAAATTCATCAAAAGCTGCCAGTAATTTTTGTGATTGTTCAGCAAAAGATTTCTGGTGGTTTTCTAATAACAATTTTTTTAATCTTTTAGAACCAAAACGTGATCTTTTAGAACCACCAAGTTGATCTATAAGTCCATCTGTAGTTATATAAAAACTCATTCCAGTTTCTAGTTGTAATACATGTTCAGTGAAGTTAAAAGTTAAATCAGACCGTTTATAGCCTAGATTCTTATTATCACCTTTGATAACTTTAAGTTCATTATTTTGAATATAGTAGAGAGGCATTTTTGCACCAGCAAAAGTTAAAGTCTTGTCTTTAGGATTTAACCAACAAATCGCTGCATCTAATCCATCATCAGAAGTTGCATATTCAGTGTCTTGTTGTAATGAAGTTTTGACCATCATATTTAATTTTTGCAATATTTCTGATGGATTATGACATTTTTCTTCTCCAACAATTTGTCTCAAACTAGTAACAGCAATCATTGTCATGAAAGCTCCTGGAACTCCATGTCCAGTGCAATCTAATACAGCTAGTAAAATACCATCATCAAAGGATTCAATATGATAAATATCTCCACCTACTATATCTCTAGGTTTCCAGATGAAAAAACTATTAGGTAAAAATGTATTTACTTGGGTTATATTAGGTAATAACGAATTTTGAATCCCTTTCGCATAATGAATGCTATCCAACATCATTTTATTAACCGCTTCCACTGCTGCTAGACGTAATGCTTCTGTCTGTAACTCTTTAATATTCAAATGAGTTTTCAAACGGGCTAACAATTCATCTTTAGCAACAGGTTTGGTTAAATAATCGCTAGCTCCAGATTCTAACCCAATTACTAAATCATTAATTTGATTTTTAGCTGTTAATAACAAAATAGGCACTTCATCAGCTTTATAAATTTCTCGGATTTTTTGAGTAACTTCATAACCAGTCATTTTTGGCATCATCACATCTAGCAATATAGCATCTGGTCTAAAACCATCATTTATTAGACGTAAAGCTTCCATTCCAGAATTAGCCTGCACAATTCGATATGTTTTTTCTAGGGTTAAATAATTTGTAAGTACTTGCAAATTAACAGGTTCATCGTCAACAATTAAAATTCCTAATTTATTATCTTTATTATCTGGAATTTCTTCATCTACTGTAATACTTTCTTCAATTGTTAGTAAATTTTCAGAATATTCTGTTAAATCATTAGCTTCATCTTTTGCAACTTTAAGAGTAAAAATTAATTTAGTACCTTTTCCAAGGCTAGATTCAGCCCAGATTTTGCCACAATGTAATGTAACTAGTTGTTTGCTTATTGCTAGACCTAACCCAGTACCACCATATTCTCTAGCAGTTGAACCTTCTGCTTGTTCAAAAGATTCAAAAATTCGTTCTAATTTATCTTCTGAAATTCCAATTCCAGTGTCTGCCACGATAACTGTCAAATCATCATCTACAGTTTGTGCTGAAATTTCTATTGTACCGCTTTCAGTAAATTTGATTGCATTACCTATTAAATTATGCAAAATCTGTTGTAAACGGTTTTCATCCGCTTGCGCTGGAGGTAAATCCGTGGTAATAGAATTAATCAAAGTAATCTGTTTGCCGGCTAATAATGGTTTACTTAATATTAAAACAATATCTACGATTTCTCGTAAGCTGATAGATTTTAATTGTAAATCTAACTCTTTATGTTTTAATTTAGAGAAATCTAAAATATCGTTGACTAAATTAGATAACCGTCTACCACTACCAACTATCATGCGTAAATTTTGCTTAGTGGAAACTGGCAATTTTCCGGTGACTCCATCAATTAAGGATTCTGCAATGCCAATTATTCCATTTAGAGGAGTACGAAGTTCATGAGATGTATTAGCCAAAAATTCATCTTTTAATTGATTGGCTTCTTTTAATGAATTTTCTCGGGCTTGTACTTTAATACTCATAGTATTAAATGATTGGGATAAATAACCTACTTCATCTTGCCGAGTGGTATCAAGTTGAATCTTAAAATTACCATCTGCTATTTGTTTAGAAGCAATAATGAGAGAATTTAGTGGTTTAGAAATTTGCCGACGTAGTACTAAAAATAATAATATTATTTCAATAAATAATGAAATGATTCCTAAAATTAGAATAAAACGAGCGGTATCAAATGCTAATTTTGCTAATAATGATTTAGGATAAACTGTTACCAAATACCAATCTGGACCATTAATTTTAGTTACGGCCAGATATTCTTGATTTTTTACATTTTCTAAAGCCACTATATCAGGTTGGCGAGTTTTTATAGTTTGAAAAATATTTTGTAGATGTTGATCATTGGAAGTTAAAATATTAAAGTTGCCACCAGCTGCTATAATTTTATCCATATATTCTGGATGTGCGATCAAACGACCATCTTCCCGAAAAATCAAATTATAAGCTCCTTCTATATGTTCAGCAACAGTTCTTTCCATCAATTCATTTAAAATGATATCATGGCCTACAGTAGCTATATGTCTATCTTTCACATAAATTGGTGTTTCTCCAGAAACCATCCAAATTTTAGTTATATCATCAACAAAAACTCCAGTCCAAGCAGTTTTACGAGTTGGATTAAACTCTGCTTCTGCAATCCAAAAATATTCTTCTTTGGGAATGTAAAAATCGGCTGATACATCAACAATCCACTCCGAACCTTCTGGCCAGTAAATCCCAGTAATATTCTCTGGCATAGTAATATAAGTATTTTGAAATCTATTATGCCATGCTGGGCCATACTGCATAAGTAAATTATAGCTACTTACCATTCGTCTACGAATATCAGCATTTAAAACTTGTGCTTTGCCATCTTTAGTTTTACCAACGTAAACACCAACTTGTTTAGTACCATCAAACGTTGCTTGGTGATTTCTTATTGTTTCATCTTCTAATCTTGTAAATAAATTGTCAAATTTAGCTTGAGGATCTTGTTCACCTAACTGTTTTATTTGTTGCAAAAAATCTTGTTTAAAAATATCATGATTATCTTCTGCTAAGGTAAATAACTGACTTTCCCGTTGCCCACGTTCAATAATATATTTTTCTAATTGTTCTAAAGTTTGTGATTCTAAAATAGAAACTAAATGCAAATAACTTAGTATGGTTACAGCAATGACAATAAAAACGATTCTGATACCCATTTTTATAATGGTAGTACGGGTCAACGACTGTTTAAAAAACATTAAATTTCCTTGAATATGAAATATAGCAATTCTTAATTATGAATGCTTAATTCTTAATTAACTTCAATATAAATATCAATTCTTTAACTAATACAACTTGTAGTGCATTAAATTGGGAATCGCTATATCTAAGATATGGATGTGGGAAAACTCAAATATGAATAGTGATTAATTTTAGAAACATTACTAGCCAAACTTAGCTATGACATCTTTCCTAAATAACTGTAGGATGTATAACGTTTCCCGATTGAACACAGTACTGTTTGTTTCGGGAATGGAGCGGATTTCCCGAAACCTTGTATAAACGATAAACGCTATAATGAAGAATAATCAGTTATTTACAACCTAACTTCTTTCACAGTAACGAGTGTCTTTGATGATTTACCATATCTATCGGTTGTAGTAAGTACGGTATCGCCAGGATTTAAAGCTCGTAAATAACAGCTGACAGTATTATTATTGCTTGATATAGTTGCATAAGTTTGTACAACTTCAGCATCCAATATAGTACATGAATTTAACACTGAATCAAAAGTTGTATCAGAATCAATCATCAACTCTAAATCTTCGCCAATGAACATAGTTAATATACTTGGTGAAGTTGGCAATACTGAAGGATTTAAAGTATTACCCAATGTAGTATTAATAAGTGCTGTATTTGAATTTTGAGTAAATAATAAATCATCAAGATCAGTATTCGCCTTTGTTAAAGTAGCAAAAAATAGATACTCTCCACCAATACCTGCAGGCACTTCAAAATATAACACTGGATAAATAGCCTCTTTATCTATCAATTCATAACTTATAATATCATTTCTAAATGGTTGAGGACTAAAGCTAAATGGTTCTAGTGGTAATGCTGTCATATAATAACGTGTACCTTCTGGGTCTTCAATTCCTACCCATAAATCTAATCTTGGATAAATAGGTTCAGTTATGATATGTTCTACTAAATCCAATTTAACAATTTCCCCAACTCGATAAAAACCTTGTAAACCAACAAATTCTAAATCTTCAACTGGAACTGGTGGTAATTGATTAAAAGTAATGGCTAAAGACTGTGGTTGATTCATGATGACTTGACAGAAGGTTGTAGAACCAGAACAAGGCCCAGTCCAATTAACAAAATTGGAATTATCATCTGGTCTAGTAGTTAACAACACTTCGGTATTATTGGCATATTCTCGTATACAGGGTAAATTACATTCCAAACCATCAATTACTACCACTCCAGAGCCATTACCATCAATACTAATCGACAATGGGAATGTGGCAATATTATCAATTGCAAAATTGGCATTAACATTAATAGATTCAGTTATTAGTACTTGACAAATATTTGTAATGCCAGAACAATTTCCACTCCAGCCAGTAAATACAGAGTTATTATCTGGAGTAGCATTAAGAGTAACTAACGTATTTTCTATATATTGTCCTTGACAATCAGTACCACAATTAATTCCTATTGCAGTAACTTTGCCATTACCAACAGTATTTACTTGTAGAGTATATAAATTATCATCAGGAATAACTTCAGAAAAATTTGCTACTACCTGTGAAATATCAGCCACTTTTATCTGGCAACTATTATTTTCAATAATTGTGCAAACTTGATTCCAACCAATAAAGTTAAAACCATCTGCTGGATTAGCTGTTAAAATTACATTATCCGATTTGGTGCAGTCATTATTACAACCATTAATATCAATATTACCTTCACCAATCACAATAACAGTTAAATCATCTACATTAATAGTTGTTTCATTACCATATTCGTCTAAGTCAGTGGAAGGTGAAAAATTTGCTACTGCTTTATCAATATCAGCTATTGCTATTTGGCAATCATTTTCAATAATAGTACAAAACTCATTCCAACCATCAAATACAAAACCAGTGGCCGGAGTTGCAGTTAATATTACTGTTTCAGCATCGACATTATTTATATCAATATTGCCATCTCCAACTATGGTAACTAAACTGGCCAGATTAATATTACTTCCAGAACAGGTGGGATATTCATCAGCAGCAGAACATATTGCTAGGCTAGATACAGCATATTCTACCTTTCCATAATCAGCACCTTCAATTCTACATAGTTTTTTATTACCACTAATACCTAATAATCGTAATTTTGGCAAAATACTGAGATTAGGGACTGGACCGCTGAGCTGATTATGGCTGAGATCAAGTTCTTGTAAATTATCTAACCCAGTTAAATCTGGAATTTGGCCACATAGTTGATTGTGATATAAAGATAGTTTTTCCAGTTTAGCCAAACCACTAAAATTTGGAATTGAGCCACTAAGTTGATTATTACGCAGATTAACTTGAGTCAAATTAGCTAATCCAGATATATCTGGCATATCTCCTGTTAACCTATTACTATGCAAAACTAATTGAGTTAAATCAGTTAAACTACTTAAAACAGGTAAATAACCATTAAGGTTATTATCATTAAGTTTTAATTCAAGAACATTACCAACATTGTCAGTGGAAATTAATGCAAAATTATTTGGGTTTTCACTGTTCCAACTAGTATTATTTCCCCAAGATCCACCATTAGTTGTTTGATAAATTTGCAACAAAGTTTCACATTGTTCCACTGGCATTCTTGGCTGACAATTATCTCCACTACATTGAACAGCATTACAATCAGTTTCAGCTTTAATTATGGAAGTAAAACTCCCTAATAAAGCTATTATAAATATAAAATAAAATTGTTTTAACATAATATTTTCCTAAATATGTGTATTATCATTAATAATCAGTATAATTCATATTCAGCAGAATTCAATATTTGGAATTAATATGATAATTAATTGCTGCTTTTATTAATTTAACAGTTAGGCCAGTTTTACAGCAATTTCCAGTTTACTAGAATACATCTATTAAGAATTAAGCATTCATAATTAAGAATTGCTATATTTAAGGTACAAGATTTCGGGAATTGAGCTTAGCAGATTTCCCGAAACTTTGTACCTTATGCAATCGGGAACTGCTATAATTTCTCGTTTATCTTCAGTGCGAGCTGCTAATACTGCTTGTTCTCCAATGCATTCGTTTCTAAATTAGCTAAAATAATTGGCTGACCATTTTCAGTAGTTGTTAAAACTCGTACTTTTCCAGCTTTAATAACATACATTGAATGTTCTCCTTCTTCAAATATTATTTCTTTTAAATTCTATAGAAGTAGCTCGGCAAAAAAAATCTTATTCTTCTGTCAAAGACTGTCAAAACTGGGGCATTACAGCGTATTGAATTATTTTCCATTGTTATTTTCCAAAAATTAAATAGATTTTTCAAGATAAGTCTTGGATTCCTATTGAATTATTTTACTTAGCTATAAAAATATATTTTTTTGATCTATATATAATTATTTTAAATAAAATGATACCATGTTTAAATATTTTTTCAATTTTTAAATTGAATTAAAAACTAATTATTTAATAAAGGTGCTGTCACAATGTCTAATGATTTTAAAGTTTATAAATGTGTTATTTGCGGTTTTGAATATAGCGAAGCAGGTAGTGTTCCAAATGAAGGCATACCAGCAGGCACTCGTTGGGAAGATGTTCCTGAAGAATGGTTATGCCCTGACTGTCAAGCTGGCAAATCTGATTTTTAAATGCTGCAATAGCCAAAAACTTCTGAAACTAATCTTGGACTAACCCAACAGGAAATAAATATGCATCCTATAACTATTATTGGAACTGGTTTAGCTGGCTATACTGTAGCTCGTGAATTCCGCAAACTTGATAAAGATTCACCGTTACGACTTATTACTTCTGATGACGGTAATTTTTATTCTAAACCAATGTTATCTAATGCTTTTACTAAAAATAAAACTCCTGAAAATTTAGTGGCTATACCAGTTGCTAAAATGATAGAACAATTAAATACCGAAATATTAACTATAACTCAAGTAACTCAACTAACACCTCTTAAAATTCAAGATAAACAATTAGAATATAGTAAATTAGTCTTAGCTTTGGGAGCTTATCCAATACAGTTACCATTCACTGGTAGTGCAGCTGACGATGTTATGTCAGTAAATGATTTAAACGATTATACTAAATTTCGTAAAGCTTTAACCAATGCTAAAAAAGTTGTAATCATGGGAGCAGGTTTGATTGGTTGTGAATTTGCTAATGATTTACAACAAGGTGGTTTTGAAGTTACTATAGTTGATCCAGCTCCACATCCATTAGGCCAGTTAGTTCCAAAAGCCATTGGTCAAACCATGCAGAAAGCATTACAAAATATAGGTATCAGTTTTCATTTTGGCAAAATAGTTACAAATGTTGATAAAGGTTATAAATTAACTCTTAACGATGACAGTATCTTAACAGCTGATGTAGTTCTATCAGCAGTTGGTTTGATTCCTCGTACTAAATTAGTAACTAATCATTTATCAATTAATCGTGGTATTTTAGTTGATCGTTATTTGCAAACTAGTATGGAAAACATTTATTCTCTGGGTGATTGTGCTGAAGTTGAAGGTTTAGTATTACCTTTTATAATGCCATTAATGAATGCTGCTAAAGCTTTAGCAAAAACTTTGGCTGGAGAGCCAACCCAAGTTAATTATCCAGCTATGCCAGTTGTAGTAAAAACTTCAGTTTGTCCACTAGTTGTATCTCCACCAAAAGCTGGTTTAGAAGGAAAATGGCAAGTTACAGGTGAAGGTCAAAACTTGAAAGCTTTATTCTTTACTCCAGAGCAAAAACTAGCTGGTTTTGCATTAACTGGAACTACAGTTGCTGAAAAGATGACTTTAGCTAAAGATTTACCAGCATTGTTGAAATGATTTGTAAGGAGTGATGCAGAGCGTTAATGCCATTAAGTTAAGCAGGACGAACAGGTTCGCTCCTACCATATTGAAATATATTGTGTAAGGGCAGACCAGCGTGTCTCCCTTTAACTTAATTGCGGATTTCCCGAAACAACTAAATATAGTACTGCGCTCAATCGGGAAACGCTATAAGTAAAGCATTGAATATTGATATGCTTCGTACCTCAACACATCCTACATTAATAGATATTTGTTTAACATCAGCTATAAAAATTGGTAGTTCTAAAGAAAGCAGTGGTAAACCTGTTAGGTCTTTGAGACCTGACAGATTTTTTGGAGTTATCACTATTCAGAACTACTTAGGATTTTTTCCGATGGTCAATCACTCGTACAGCTTTACCTTGAAACCTTGGAACTTCACCAGATTTTTTAACCACAATTTTACAACTTACTCCAATAAAATCCTTAACATCTTTTTCTACATCGTGAGAAACCCGATTCATTGCTTCTTCACCTTGATGTTCCAACGGAGCAGATGCTTCCACATTAATTAGCAACTTGTCCATAGAACCGTCTCTAAACACTTCTATTTGATAAAATGGACTTAAATTCTCTGTCTTCATCAATACAGATTCTACTTGGGATGGAAAGACATTAACTCCACGAATTATCAACATATCATCTGTACGACCTGTTATTCGTTTCATCCTTGCATGAGTACGACCACATTTACAAGGTGAAATATCTAATACAGAAATATCACGGGTACGATAACGAATAATTGGGAAAGCTTCCTTGGTCAATGAAGTAAATACTAATTCCCCTTCTTCACCATGTGGTAAAGGCTCTCCAGTTTTAGGATCAACACATTCCACTAAAAAGTGGTCCTCCCAAACATGCAAACCATTTTTAGCTTCTACACATTCTATTGACACTCCAGGGCCAATAATTTCAGATAATCCATAAATATCAATAGCATCAATACCTAATCTGGATTCAATTTCATATCGCATCTCCTCAGTCCACGGTTCAGCACCAAATATACCAGTCCGCAGAGGGAGCTTGCGTACATCAATATTTTCTGCATCAGCTTCCTCAGCAATATTTAATGCATAAGATGGCGTACAACCTATACCATTAGCACCAAAATCTTGCAACAACATTATCTGTTTCTGGGTTTGACCACCAGACATTGGAATCACTGTAGCCCCTAATTTTTCAGCTCCATAATGCAATCCAAGTCCACCAGTAAATAAACCATAGCCATATGCATTATGAAAGATATCACCAGCATGAATACCAGCTGCTGAAATAGAACGAGCCATCAAAGTAGCCCAAGTATTTATATCTCTCTGAGTATAGCCAACTACGGTTGGTTTGCCAGTTGTACCAGAAGAAGCATGTATTCTAACAACCTGTTCTCTTGGCACAGCAAACATACCAAATGGATAATTTAATCGTAAATGTTCTTTTTCAGTAAAAGGTAAGTTTTGAATATCAGCAATAGTCTTTAAATGATGTGGTTTAAAACCTAGTTCATCCATCGCAGTTCGATAAAAATTAACTGTTGCATAACAACGTTCTACTGTAGTTCTTAAACGTTTTAATTGTAAAGCTTCCAGTTCTTCTCTTGGTAAAGTTTCTGATTCGGTGTGTAATATCATATTTATTGTCTCCAAATTGGCTTGTGATTATATCATATAATTTGGGAGATATAGTGTGAAAACTGTTTAATCTAATATCTTTAGAGATAATATTAACAGTTGATATTATGAAAGATATATTAACTATAATTATACGTTTTAAAACTTAAATTTTGTTCTGGACAAAGAAATTTTCTAGTGAAATTAGAATCCGAGCCAATTTATTTTTAGTGATTTGCCAAGCTAGTGAAATTCCAATGAAATTAGTCAATAAATCTAACCAACTAAAATGTCTATTACTAGTCATACCTTGTAATATTTCTATTCCTAAACCTAACAAAATTAGTCCTAATACAGAATAAAATCTATTTGTATGGTAAATTTGAGCAAACCAAGCCATTACAGCAAAATAAGCTATAAAATGTCCAATTTTATCAGCATGTTCAATTATTTGCATAACCGGTTGAGGTGGAGTTAAAGAAAGAACAATAATTGTAATAATCATTCCCCAACCTATGCTTAACCATAATTTCTTAAAATGTAATTTTACATCATCCAAATCAAGACTGCTCCTAATCCTAATCGATATAATACAAATGGCAACATACCAATATGATCTAATAAATTGAGGAAAATTTTAATGCATAAATAAGCACTTAGGGCTGAAAATATTACAGCTAATGATAAAGCTGTCCAATCAACTGAAGCATTTTGATTTATTAAAGTTACTGTTTCACTAGCACCAGCCAAAATAATTACTGGAATTGCTAATAAAAATGAAAATCTAGCAGCAGCTTGTCGATTTAATCCCAAAAATAAGGCAGCAGTTATAGTTATACCAGAACGAGAAGTTCCTGGAATAAGGGCTATTGCTTGAGCTATTCCAATTAATAATACATCTTTCCAAGTCAAATGAAATTCATCACGGTTTTTATTACCAGCGATATCAGCTTCCCATAATAGCAAGCCAAATAAAATTGTGGTACTAGCAATTATCATAGGTGAACGTAATTGTCCTTCCCAACCAGCTATAGATATAATTAAACCAGCCAATCCAACTGGGATAGTAGCAAATCCTATAGCCCATACCAGACGGCTTTCAGGAGTTAATTTTTTAGTTTTACATGATAATACCCAACTAACGAGCAATGTTTTTAAATCATGACGGAAATATAATAATACCGCTAATAAAGAACCTACATGTACAGCGATATCAAATGCCAAACCTTGATCTTTCCAACCGGTCAGTTGGGGGAATAAGATTAAGTGGCCAGAACTAGAAATAGGTAAAAATTCGGTTAGTCCTTGCATAACAGCAAGAATTATAA
>JQIA01001296.1_pt1 | contig 13454 bp, 10 predicted proteins | sample 811431 | NCBI WGS metagenome assembly JQIA01 (sample SAMN02998118, study PRJNA258478) | marine sediment metagenome | biome: marine; feature: seafloor; material: sediment; isolation source: oil-polluted sediment collected from 3 locations (0.5 km, 0.7 km and 0.9 km)... | place: USA: Gulf of Mexico ... | reverse complement strand
ATTTATATAAATAACAGAGCGTAGCGATTCATTGGCTAACACCTAATACCCAACACCTAATGGCTTTTCATGCTATAAATTCTTAAGTTTATGACATTGATCAGCCATTAATTTTTTTTTCCGTAATTAATAAAGATATTAAAACTAAACATAAGCCCATCCAGGTAAACATTATTCAGTTCCAATTTTGTTAGAATAAATGCAACCTGCATGCCAGCCTTCGCCGCCAAAACAGTATTCCCTTATTTTACAAAGCCTTACATACAATTAAAAATTAAATCGCAACATTAAACTGTTAAAAAAACATCTGGATATAGACATTCCACGCTCTCTTGTCCGAAATCCCGGACTTTTATAATTTCTATATTGATTTTTAAAACAGTGCTTAAGGAGCAGGAAAAAAAAATCCCCTGAACAAAATCTGAGCTGTTCAGGGGATTATAGATTTAAAGAAATAATGTGTGGTGTTTAGATTCGACTCTGTATTTCAATAATATTACCAACAACGCCGGTCTTAAGATGAGCTGCATTCGCCTCATCTGTATCGATATGCATGGCAAGCTTATATTGTGGATGAACCCTGACCAGAACGTCACCGAAAATCAGTTCACGGTCACCGCTGATCTTTACCCGTACAATATCCCGATCCTTAAGACCAAACGATTCAGCATCATCCGGCGTCATATGGATATGTCTGAGGGCGCAGATAACACCCTTTTCAAGGTCGATCGAGCCCTCGGGCCCTTCCAGTGTAACCCCCGGTGTATTATCAAGAACACCGGACGCTCTGATCGGTGCCTGAATGCCAAGCTGATATTGTTCCGTCATCGATATTTCTACCTGACTTTCACTACGTACAGGCCCCAGTACTCTTACTCTTGAAACCTTGCCTTTGGGGCCGGCCAGCGTCACCTGCTCTTCACAGGCAAATTGTCCCGGCTGAGACAACTTCGCTTTTGGTGTCAGGGTACTTCCCTTGCCAAAAAGAATCTCCACATGTTCCTGAGCAAGGTGGAGGTGGTGCGCCGAGACTTCAATCGGAATTGGCACATTCTGCTTTTTAAGAACAATGCTGACAGCATTAATTTTCATTGTCTTAAGGGCATTTCTTGCAATCATTCGTTCCTGATCCGTCGGAATAACAATGACTGAAACCTTCGAGTCATCGGCTGAGATAATAACAGGTTCTGACGGGTTTGAAGCATTTTTATTCTTTTCCTCGTCAATAATAATCCCCATACATTCAAGCCCCTGACAGGCCTGAGTACGGACACCGTAACCACCTTCCCCAAGACCGCCTGTAAATACAAGCGCATCAATGCCTTCCATTGCGGCAACATAGGAACCGATATACTTACGGATACGATAGCAGAACGTCTTAACGGCAAGCATCGCGCGATGATCGCCCCCTTCTGCAGCATTAATAATATCATACATACCGCCTGAAATACCAGACATGCCCCTTAAGCCGCTCTCCCGGTTTAAAAGGGTCAGCATCTCATCAGTTGTTTTGTTTTCTTCTTTCATGATATGGAGAACTGCCGAGGCATCAATATCACCGCATCTGTTCCCCATTAAAAGCCCTTCTGTCGGTGTAAGTCCCATAGTCGTATCAACAGAACGGCCATGATCAACGGCACAGAGGGATGCAGTATTGCCAAGGTGGCAGGTTACAATTTCAAGTTTATTAAAGGGTTTTTTCAAGGTCTCAGCAGCCTTTAAAGCCACATAAGAGTGTGACATTCCGTGAAAGCCGTACCGCCTGATCCCCTTCTTTTCAAAATAGTCATAAGGCAAACCGTAAAGATAGGCGTAAGGCGGCAATGTATGATGAAATTCAGTATCAACAACTGCAACATGAAGCGCATCCACAAAAAATTCTTTTCCTTTTCTTATCCCAATAAGATTATAGGGATTATGAATCGGTGCAAACTTGCTGTATTTTTCAATTTTAGCCTCGACTTCTTCCGTAATGACAACCGATGTATCAATTTCGCTGCCACCGTGAACAACTCTGTGACCAACAAGAACCACGTCGTAGGAAGAGTTGATTACCCCGGTCTTTTTTGCTGTTAATGCTTCAAACATCGCCTTAAATGCTTCATCATGTCCGCACTTTTTGATTTTTTTAACAATAGCGCCCTCAGATGTTTTATAGGTATGCTCTGCAACGTCGCTGCCGATATGGTCGATCCGGCCTTCTGCATTAAAAGCATCGTCTGCGGTATTGTACAAATTATACTTCAGGGTTGAGGAGCCGCAATTAATAACACAGATCTTTATCGGTTCTTTTGATTTCAGTTTAAATCCATAGGGGTCATCTTTTCTGCCAAATGCCCGTTGAGCCATTTCCCGGCCCTTATCATCAATTGTAAATTTTTGAATCATTCGGCTCATGATCCTGGATATTTCCTGAATCGTCGGCAGATGGGTAAGAATGTTTTCAGCAAACATTTCCTGAGGGATAGTAAGGACACTGCACCTCGAGACACCAATGACATCTGTAAGATTTGGGTCGCCGGTCATCATTGGAATAAGGCCAATAAGTCCGCCAGGCAGTATCGGAAAAAGGTCCTTCTGTTCCCCGCTGTCATCCGTAACAGAAGCAACAGCTTCCCCTTTAAGAAGAACGCCTAAAAAAGTCCCATCTTCTCCAAACTCAAGGATACCTTCATTCTGCTCATAGGTTCTGGTATACGACGCCGCAAGTATTTTATCCAGACGGTCTTCAGGTAAAACATCAAATATCTTTACATTTTTTTGTAAGTAACTTTTAATTTCTGAACTTTTCATAAGCACGAGCCCCCTGCGGAATATCATATGGTGGATTTATTATATAAACGGGTCTGAATTGATGCTCTCAATCAATAAATGGCTAAGGTAAAGGGTCCATATACAAGATTTAGTTTTCGGCAAAAGCTATAATAATCTTTAAATAATACATTTATACATGCATAAACTCAAGATAATTATTGTTGACAATATCATTGGGGGATCAATAGAAATAAGTAGGACTAATCATTGGGATATAACAAAAATAGTCGGGCGGCAGAAATCGGGGAAAGACATGTCATTTTTATTTTTGTCCACTCCCCGAACTCTTTTCTAATCATCTATCCAAGGTCTTCAGAAACGACTGGTTCAAACAGAAGATGAACCGGTAAAATTCGTCTACCCAAAAAAACCGCTGTTTTTTATATAATTCCAGAATCCCATAAGAGGGAATGCCAGAAAAGTACCTAATGAACTTCCGATATTCGTTAAAACTACCACCAGAAGAATCTTTGTGACTTTATTTTTCCAGAATCCTTTAAAAGAGAGGATATCATCTGACAGCGATTCGAGATCTTTGACCTTCGGTTTTTTCAGATAGGCCTCTGTAAGCCCGGACACCCACCCGGCTGCGATCATTGGATTGAGTGATGTCAGAGGTGCTGCGACAATAGCCGACAGAATGGTTAAAGGATGGGCCAGCGCTATAATTGCCCCCAGCCCTGCCAGAATCCCGTTTGCAACAATCCACCAGACAATCATTTCTGTCCCTGTGTCAGCACCTTTCAGAAAAAAACCGAGACCGATAAGCAGAAATATCAAGAGCGGAATTCCCCATTTGAGAACTGTCCCGGTCTTGCCTTTTGGTGGCAGCTCATTTAATGCATCGATATCAATCTCTGTTTCAAGATACTTCTTAATTCCGGGAACATGCCCTGCTCCGACAACCGCAACAATTTTTTCACCCGGTGCAGTTCGTATTTTTTCACACAGATACTTATCTCTTTCATCAATAAGGATTTCCCTTATTACCGGATGTGATTTTTCCACTTCTGCAAGAACCGTTTGGAGCATGTCTTCCTGCTTCATCTTCTCAATATCTTCCTCTTCAATCTCATCGGTATCGCCGATAGACATCAGAAGCTGAAACATAAGTTTCATTTTGCTCCAGAAGCCCATAGTTCGCCATGTTCTTGAGAGCGTCACATTAATTTCACGATCTGCCAGATGAACCAGGGCACCGTGTTCCTCTGCAGAGTGAACAGCAGTGATCATCTCTTCGCCGGGTTTAACGTCAAATTTTGCAGCAATCCTTTTCTGGAAAGAGGCCAGTAGGAGATTCGTCAGCAGCAGAAAAGCCTTCTTCTCTTTGATTACTTTGGTGATATCCATATCCTGCCAGCGTTCCTTCTGCATCACCGATTGAAAACGAGACTCACAAAGTTCAATGCATACAGTCTCCGGTTTTTCATCTTCAATCACAGCCTTAACGAGATTCACGCTCTCCCTTGAAACATGGGCAGTTCCCAGTAGTGTAATCTCTTTTCCTTTATAGGTTATTCTATGAATATCCTGATTTTCGTCTGTAGTACTCATCAGTTGTCCTTTTTTATATACTCTGAATTTGCGCAATCCATCGTGAACAGTTCGGATTGGCAGTGTTTTTTTATTCTTAGCCAGACCAGACAATAGGATATAGTATATTTATGATTGTTTTACAAGAATCTGAATTTTTTGCTTAATAAACCGATACATTTGCCCCGGGTTGTCAGTTGCAGAAATAATCTTTGACGAATCGATATAAACATTATATCGATCAGTGTTAAAAGCAGTGTTAAAAAAGTATTAAGTTTCAGACACGACAGGATAAAAATGGCATCAGATAATGATATTGCAACTATGGTTGAACAACTCCGGGCAATCTTTAAATCGGGTTTTCATTTAGGGTCGTCTGATTGCCACTTTCTTGAGTCAGCCTGCGCCGTATACGGTCCGCATGACCTGGCGGAACTGATTGAGACAAATGACAGTGAGTCTGAAACTGTTCTGGCGCTTGTTATTTCACCGGACGAAGAAATTCAAACCTCTTTTGAGTCCCTGCTTCAAAGCGCCTGTTTTTTAAAGACTGACATCACCCTGATCGCGAAACATGCAACAGTAAAGGGTCTTAAAACAAAAATTATGTTTCCCGGCGAAAACGGGCAGGTAACGGTAAATATCACCTGTAACATTGTTGAACGTTTCATAACAAAACTGCGGATTGCTGATAATCCGCCGGAGAGTTTATATGAAGCCGCTGACACATTGTCAGAAACGAACAGATTTAAAGCTCTCATCAGACTTCGCAATGCAACGCCTGATTTTAATGAATCCGTCAACCTGTTTATTTCAGATCTCTTTTATCAGGAGCAAAAATTCAGAACGCCATTTCTTCCCCTTTTAGACTATGCGATTTCTATCCTTGAAGAAAACAGATCTGCTGATACTGTTAATGCCGCCGGTATTATGCAGTATTTTATCAAAAAACTGCACTTTTATGCGAAAACCCTTGAGACACTGACTGAGGTTGAAACAAAACTCAGGACATCCGCTGTTGAAACAATGATGATGCAGGGCACCCGAATGCCGCCGGTCTCAAGAGAGGCTGTCTCCAGTAAAATTCAGATGACAGAAGAGGTTCTTGCAGTTCTCTTCGGCTATATTGATTCACCTGCCGCCCAACCGTCTGAAGTAGATCTTGGACACGTAACAGACAAAAAAGAGATTCATAAAATATTCCGTATCCTGTCATAGCGTACCGGTCAGCAATATTTTTATCTGTGATTAATCAGTCAAATCTGATAGAATTTATTAATAATTCACTAATAAATAGCCGGGTATACCAAATGATGAAAGCATTACTTCTTTTGCAAAAAACAAAAGTCAGCCTGTTTTTTTTACTGCTTATTTATTTATCTGTTCCGCCGACCACCTATGCAGATAATGACAGAGGCCTGAAAGCGCTGAGGGATAAATATCAGCAAAAATCAGCACTTCTTATCGGCAACAGTGCGTACAAAGTGTCACCCCTTAAAAATCCGGCCAATGACGCTCAGGATATGGCTGCTGTCTTAAGAAAAATCGGTTTTGATGTAACCCTGAAAATCAATGCATCACAACGCGAAATGGAAACAGCAATAAGGGCGTTTGGAAAAAAGCTTCGTAACGGCGGGTCCGGTCTTTTTTATTACGCCGGGCACGGCATTCAGATTAACGGCCGAAATTTTCTCATCCCTGTCGGCGCAACCATTGAATCAGAATCTGATGTTAAATACGAAGCCGTTGACGCCGGTCTTTTGTTGGGAAAAATGGAGGATGCCGGTAACGATTTGAATATTGTCATCCTGGATGCCTGTCGTAACAATCCGTTTGCCCGCAGTTTCCGATCGGGCAACAGGGGCCTCGCCCGGATGGATGCCCCTAAAGGATCGCTTGTTGCCTATGCAACCGCTCCCGGATCGGTTGCTGCAGATGGCAGCGGCAAAAACGGCATATACACAAAACATCTGATCAATACCATAAAAAAGCCAGGTCTTACAATTGAGCAGGTTCTTAAACAGGTAAGGATTGCTGTCGTCGGTGAAACCGGAAACAAACAGATTCCCTGGGAGTCCTCATCCCTCATGGGGAATTTTTATTTCACCCCCGGTGATAGTCACCCGACTGTAAATCAGAGTGTACCTGTTCCGACACAACAGATTGATGAAGAGGAAGAGCTGTGGTTTCTTGTCCGAAAAAGTTCAGACCCACGCGATTTCACGGATTTCCTTGGGGCATACCCTAACGGCCGTTTTACAAAGCATGCCCGACTCAAGCTGAAACAACTCACCTCAGGCAGCCGGATAACACCGGAAGAAAAAGAGGATAACAAGGATATCTCATTTTCCACCAGTGCTTATAAAATAACGGATATCCGTTTTTATGAAGCTGGTGCCACCTCACCTGAAGCCTCTAAAAGGGTATATATCAATGAATTTTCAAAGGCACGCTCACGGCGTATCTATACTGAAGTGAAGATCAAAAATTTAAGGTACAAAGAAGAGTTTCACAGTCACAAGCTTAAATGGATTTATTACAACCCGAACGGCAGTATCCGATGCGAAATGTATAATGATTTTAATGTAAAAAAAGAATGGCTTAATGCATGGAGTTCAAAAGGCTGGGGCTGGAATAAGCCCGGTAAATGGCCGATAGGAAAATACAGAGTCAAAGTTTATATTGACGGCACTTATATCGATGAAAAAGCATTTTACATTAAGTCGTCTTCCAGTGAGTACAAGGTCACAAGCATACGATTCTTTGAAGCCGGCGATAAAGCACCGGATGCATCCGACAGACAATACGCAACCCGGTTTAAAAAGAAAAAAACAAAGCGGATCTATACCGAATTAAAAATCAAAAATTACCAATATCAGAAAGCGTTCCATCAACATAAGGTCGAGTGGGTTTATTATAATCCTGATGGAAGCGTCAGGTGCCGGATGGAATCAGATTTCAATGTGAAAAAAATATGGAAGAATTCATGGGTCCAAAAAGGCTGGGGCTGGACAGATGCCGGGAATTGGCCAAAGGGAATATATCGGGTAAAAGTATTTATCGATGCTGAAGAGGTTGATGAAAAAACCTATACAATTTATTAAGACACTATTCTTCTTCAAGTGCCTCAGCAAAAATGGTATCAAAAAAAAGATCTGACTCCCAGTTGATATGCCCATGCATTTTCCGAAATTCGTCAATCAGGTTTCTTGCAAGTGGTGTCAGTTGAGACCCGCCACCTGAAGAGCCACCGGTCTTCTTTGTCAGAAGGGATTTCCCAAGACTCTCTTCAGTGGTCTTTATTTTTCCCCACAAACCCCGGTAGCTCATCTTTAATTCTTTCGCTGCAGCGTTTAATGAACCGCATCGATCAATGGCTTCAAGAATTTTCAATCGCCCAAGACCAAAGATAACCTTCCCCTCAGTATCTTCAATCCAGACTTTAGAACGAATTTGAAATGTCGCGTCGTTATTCCCCATTGTTGCCCCCCTTAAAAATATTTCTCAACAGCTGCTTACAATAAGAGTAAACAGCCTGTTGAGCAATAGTTTTTTTTACAGGACAGCACCAGACACTTATCGCTTCATCAAAACCCGGGGTAATACAATAAGCAGCTTTACCAGCCCGCCAAGCCTCCGTTTTACAGAACCACCATAGAGCAGAACAGGAATACCACGAAGCCCTTCATAAACTTTCTTGCCTGCAGGAAACCACCAAAGGTTTTTGGGTAAAAAGGAAAAATAATCCCGAACAATCACCTGGGGCTGCGTCATTTCAGCAAACCCAACAGCCCCATGACTCCGGCCCACACCCGACTGTTTAAAACCACCCCATGGTGTCTCGGAAAGACCATGGCTCATCAGGTGATCATTAATTGTCACAGCGCCTGCCTGTATCTGTTCAGCAATGCGTGTACCCTGCTTTCTGTCGGTCGTCCAGACAGATGCCGTAAGACCGAGATCTGAATCATTTGCCATCGATACAGCCTCGCTCTCACTGGCATATTTCATAACACCCACAACAGGCCCAAAAGTCTCTTCCTTCATCACAAGCATATCATGATTTACATCTACCAGAACTTTGGGGGTCACAAGTCTACACCCCTTGTCCATATTTGATGGAGGCAAGCCTTCAGCCATAACCACGGCACCTTTCCGCAACGCATCTGCCAGGTGTTCAGAGACTGTATCCACCTGCCTGTCCGTCGTCATTTGTCCTATATCGATGTTAAAATCAGTATCTGTCCCAACCCTTAATTTCTCAGTTTTTTCTGACAGCAGCGTAACAAACCGGTTAAAAATAGTTTCGTGGACATAGATCCGTTCCACCCCGCCACAGGATTGCCCTGCATTCTGGAATCCGGCCCAGACAGCTCCTGCTGCTGCTCTTTCAATGTTTGCATCGGCACAGACAATCATGGCATCATTCCCACCAAGTTCAAGATTGACAGGCGTAAGAGTTTCCGATGCCTTTGCCATTAAATGCTTGCCAACCCGAACCGATCCGGTAAAAAAGAGTTTATCGATCCCATTTTCAAGAAGCACTTTTGATGTTGTTGGCCCGTCGCACTCGACAAAATTGAAAACCCCCTCAGGCAACCCGGCACTCTCAATAATCGTCTTTATCAATAAGCCGACTTCAGACGTTTCTTCTGCTGTTTTAAGGATCACACAATTTCCGGCAAGCAGCCCCATAATAACTTCTGAAAAAGGAATGGAAAAAGGATAATTCCACGGGGTAATAATACCGATAACCCCATAGGGAACCCTACGGATTTTGCTTTGTTTATTCATAAAAAAAATATTTCCGGAGCCAAGCCTTCTCTCCTTCAGCCACTTTTTAGCATTCCTGAGATAATAGGCAAGTGCCATTGTTGAAGGGACGATCTCAGTTGCCATCGCATCAAAACGCGTTTTACCGTTACTCTCTGAAACAGTCGAAGCGATATCATCTATCCGTTCCACAAGTGTGGGAAGAATCTTTTGCAGAAAGCCGCGTCGTTCTTTTACTGTTAAAGCCGCCCATTTGCCCTGTGCATTTTTTGCAGTGAGGATAATGGCTTTGATTTCTTTCGTTGTCATCCGACGGCTCTCCCCTGTATCTGAAAACGTTTCTTCGACAAGTCCATCATTAACCACCTGTAATTTTTCCATACCCAACTCCTTTTAAGGATAATAAGACGCGATTCTATATCTGTCGGCCAACCAACCGACAAAAGATAAAAAAATTAAGCAAAAGGCTGTATAACACATTGCTATAGGTACATATCTGTGCAGGCAGCTAAACCTTCTCCACGTAATCAATACGAAGAGAAGGTTCTTTTGCTTAAATCAATTCTTTATTTTTTCAATCTTTACTGCGCAGGCTTTATACTCAGCCGTCTGTGTCACAGAATCAAAAACAGGATTGGTCAGCCAGTTTGCACAGGCTTCTCTGAAATGAAACGCCATCCAGACCATCCCTTCCGGTACTTCGTTTGTAACTCTTGCTCTGACATCAACAGCACCTCGCCTTGAGGATACATTGATGTATTCCCCATCCCTGATGGCCATTCTTGATGCATCTTCAAGTGAAATATCTGCAGTCTCCTCACTGGAAAGCGCATTCAGTCCCTCACACCGGCCGGTCTGCGTCCTTGTATGGTAATGGAAGAGTCGACGTCCTGTGCTGAGAACAAACGGGTACTCTTCATCGGGCACTTCAGCGGGTGGTGCCCAGCTTACCGCATGGAACTTTCCCTTACCTGAAGTAAAATTGCCATCCTTATGCAGGAATTTCGTCCCCGGATGTTTTGTATCGGGGCACGGCCATTGAAGACCGTCCTTTTCAATTCGATGATACTTTATCCCACCAAGCTGAGGCGCAAGGACTGAAATTTCATTATCCCATATCTCCTGCGCAGAAGACGATTCCCATTCAACACCGAATCGCTTTGCCAGCTCTCTGAAAATCCACCAGTTAGGCTTTGCAATACCCGGCGGGTTACTGACTCCACGAACCCGGTTCACACGCCGTTCACTGTTTGTAAAGGTTCCGTCATTCTCACTCCAGGCTGCTGCAGGCAGGATAACATCTGCAAATTTTGTCGTCTCATTCTGAAAAATATCCTGACAGATCAAGAATTCCGCAGAAGCGAGCTCATGTTCAACCTTCCTGATATCGGGTTCTGTATTTGCAAGGTTTTCACCAAAGACATAAAATGCTCTGATCTTTTTACTGATAAGGCCTTCCATCATCTGAGGGATCATCATACCGTTTTCGTCAGGCAGTTTATCGACTCCCCAGCCTTTCTCAAATTTACTACGCGAAGCCGCATCAATCACTTTCTGATAACCGGGATAAACATTTGGTAGCGCGCCCATATCGCAGGCACCCTGAACATTATTCTGACCACGCAAAGGATTGACACCGCCCGATTCAACCCCCATATTCCCTAAAAGCATCTGCAGATTGGCTGTTGATTTCACATTATCCGTGCCACATGTATGTTCTGTAATACCAAGCGTATAGCAAAGCATTACTGGTTTCACAGAGGCAAGGAACCGCGCTGTTTCGATAATCTGCTCAGGTTTTATCTTTGCTATTGCTGCAGATTTTTCAGGCGTATACGGTTTCACCGCCTCTTTTAACTGTTCAAAATCAGTGGTATGATTTTCGATAAAGCCACGGTCATGTAAGTCTTCTTCAATAATGACATGCATAAGCCCGTTTAAAAAGGCAACATCAGAACCGACCGCCAGTGGTACATACATATCAGCCATTTTTGCAAGCTTATGTTTTCTTGGATCAGCAACAACCAGTTTTGCACCATTTTGAAGGGCATTCTTTAAAAAGGTTGATGCCACCGGATGGGCTTCAGTCATATTAGACCCGATTACAAAAAAGAGCTTTGCGTTTTTAAACTCACTAAACGAGTTCGTCATTGCTCCTGAACCAAAAGATGCCGCCAGACCGGCGACTGTAGGAGCATGTCAGGTGCGGGCGCAATGATCAATATTATTGGTGCGCAATACCCCCCTGAACAGTTTCTGCATCTGATAAGAATCTTCGTTGATACTTCTTGCACAACTGACACCGGCAAGAGCATCAGGTCCGTCCTCTTTTATGATCGCTTTAAATTTATCCGCAATCAGGTCAAGAGCTTCATCCCATGAGGCTTCATGAAACTCACCATCCTTTTTAATTAACGGTGTTTTAAGCCGGTCTTCGGCGTAGATAAATTCATAACCAAATCGCCCTTTCACACAAAGTCTGCCATGATTCGGTTCAGCACCTGCAGCGCCCGAAACCTGAATAATTTTACCATCATGCACATGGAGGGTCTGCTGGCAGCCAACGCCGCAATAAGGACAGGTAGTCCGGACTTTTTCTGTATCGCAAAGCCGCGGTTTAAAATATGCATCTTTGGCTACAATTGCGCCGACAGGGCATGCCTGAAGGCATTCACCACAAAATACGCAATCTGAATCCTTGAGTGGTCTGTCGCCTGCTGCTACAATCTTTGTATCACTGCCTCTGTAACCAAAATCTATGGCATTATTAACCTGAACTTCCTTGCATGACTGAACGCATCTGCCGCAAAGAATGCATTTGGAGAAATTTCTGATAATGAGGGGATTTACTGCTTCAGTAGGATATGGCTTTTTTGTCTCAGGAAAAGCTGATTTTACCTTATACCTGAAAGCCAGTTCCTGAAGCCTGCAATCCCCTGAAACCGGGCATAACATGCAGTCGTTGTGATTACCGGATGCGAGCATAAGGCTGATAATCGACTTCCTTGCCTTGATTACCTCATTCGATTCCGTTTGTATCACCATCCCTTTTTCTGCCGGTGCAGCACAGGAAGCCACAAGGGATCGTGCCCCTTCAACTTCAACCAGACAGACCCTGCAGGCCCCGGTAGGTGTTGACTCTTTTAAATGACAGAGGGTTGGAATGTTGATGCCGGCACTTGATGCCGCCTCAAGAATAGTATCCCCTGCGTTAAAAGGGATCTGTTGCCCGTTCATCGTAATCTTCATTTCGTCCATCACTGCTCCTTCACTGCGCCATCATCAGGCTATGTATATAAAAACAACCGCGCTAAATCATAGAACTCTGGGTCAAACTGTTAGAAAACCGGCCTGCAACGACCATAGTTAAAGAGTTGAGTTAGCATATGTTTTTCGTTATGTCAACCGTGGCACAATGGATAGAATATTACTATATTTGAATGAATTACGCATAAAAATTCTGTCAGGGATTTAATTTGGAGCAGTTTCAGAGGCGTAAAAATAAAAAGGCCCGGTTTTTTAAACCGGGCCTTTTTATTATTGATTTGGAAAAACTTAGTCTCTAACAGGTGGTTATGCTTCGTCAGCCTTTGGATTAGGTCCAAACCGATTTTCTTCTGGTTGGCTATCAAAAACCAGAAACACAATATTAACTATTGGCAGAAGTAGCCACCATCCACTACGATCAGTGTCATGCATTCTACGAACGCCTACTGCAATGGATGGAATAAGCACGGCTAAAGAATAGAGATTGGCAAGGATACCTGGGCCACCTATAAGTCCTTCGACAAGGCCAAGTATCAATGAGATGATAAAGTTAAACAGGACAAACATCCAATATTCTTTCCGTCTAGCTCTCCCGCTAAACACTGCATACTGCTTCAAAACTGCGATATACCAACCCATAATATTCTCCTTTTCTGTTACCCTTTGTTTTATTTGGCTAAACGGACAAGGGTGATTGCCACCTAACCTAAATCACCTGCTGCCGTCGAACAGCGACAAAGGTGAAATAATTAATAAGTTTTTCAAAAATGATACACTCCAAACAACGCCGACTTAGGCAGTCAGAGTGTATTTTTTCTTGATTGCTAATTTTTTATGCAACTCTGGAGTTAGTTGAGTATTGATTAAGATATAAATTATTGCCGCTAAAATTTATTATCAGAGTATAACGTGTAACAGACTAAGATGCAATACGAAATTCATTTCACCTACAAAAGCGCTATATCCGAAAACCAATAACGGTAATATCATCCTGTTACTCATTATCCTCAGCACAGCCTTTTTTCACTCATATGCTGATCAGTATAGCCAAACATTCTGAATTAGAT
>JQIA01001295.1_pt1 | contig 13457 bp, 9 predicted proteins | sample 811431 | NCBI WGS metagenome assembly JQIA01 (sample SAMN02998118, study PRJNA258478) | marine sediment metagenome | biome: marine; feature: seafloor; material: sediment; isolation source: oil-polluted sediment collected from 3 locations (0.5 km, 0.7 km and 0.9 km)... | place: USA: Gulf of Mexico ... | reverse complement strand
TCTATCCAGCTTGGCTTCAGTTCAGTGATGATGGACGGGTCCCTCATGGAAGACGGAAAAACCCCCTCATCCTATGAATACAATGTCCAGGTTACACGTAAGGTCGTTGAGATGTCCCACGCCTGTGGTGTCTCCGTGGAGGGTGAACTGGGTTGCCTGGGTTCCCTGGAAACAGGCGAAGCAGGTGAGGAGGATGGCGTTGGGGCCGCAGGAAAATTATCCCATGACCAACTGCTTACCGATCCAGAAGAGGCTAAAGATTTCGTTGCAAAAACCGATGTTGATGCACTGGCTATCGCGATCGGCACATCCCATGGTGCCTACAAGTTCACCCGCCCTCCTACGGGCGACATTCTGGCCATTGAGCGTATCAAGCAAATTCACGCCGCCATCCCCAATACCCATCTGGTGATGCACGGTTCTTCAGCGGTCCCCCAGGACTGGCTGGCTGTTATTAACGAATTTGGTGGCGAGATCCCTGAAACCTATGGTGTGCCGGTGGAAGAGGTTTGTGAAGGGATCAAACACGGGGTGCGCAAAATCAATATTGATACCGACCTGCGCCTGGCGTCGACTGGGGCCATCCGTCGTTTTATGGCCACCAACAAATCAGAATTTGACCCGCGTAAATACTTGAGCCATGCAACCGAAGCCATGAAGGGTATCTGCAAGGCACGCTATGAATCCTTTGGTTGCTGCGGGCATGCCTCTAAAATCAAGCCCGTTTCACTTGAGGCATTCGCAAAAAATTATACTTAGCTTCACGGACCCCATACCAGGGCCGCTTTTATATCCCTTCTCAGGGCGGAATCCTCCGCCCTGTTTTTTATAGACAACCGCTTTAACTCAGAACTTGCTAACACTCATTTGAGTGGCCACACACTCGATCTATGTACAGCTGACAGATGTTGAGGGAGAGTTAAACGGGGGGGTGTTACAGCGCTCTATTTCTAAAGATACCCCAAGCTACAGATAACGGAATAAGTATCCACAATAATAAGATGGCAAACAGCGATTCCAGCGCCCACCCGCCCTTCTGCATCAACTGCAAAACACCCCCATAAGTCTCAGCATCAATAATCATGTGATTAATTAAACGGAAAATATCGGTCGGGTTTAACAATAATAGCAGGGGTACAATATCGCGGCTCAGATCCCCTTCTGTCGCCACTAATATAGCCATCAACACCAGGTCAAAAACAAGCACAAATAAGAACCAGACCAGTAACACCAAACCAACCGCCCTGGATTTTTCACTAACAGACAAGCTAACCACATAAGCCAAAGCTAAAAAAACGAAACCAAGCAAGGCAGCAGACACGATAAAACCTGCAAAGGCCACCAATACTTCACTACGCTCTGCATCACTAAAGAGAACAATAGCCAGTGCAGAAACGCCAAAACCCAGCAGTGCGGAGACAGCTAAAATTCCACCCTGACCTATAAATTTCCCTAGCAACAGTTGGCCACGACTGAGCGGGTAGGTGAGCAGCAGCAGCATCGTGCCCTGCTCATACTCCCCAACAAAGGCATTATGAGCCAACATCAGGGCGATCAGGGGAATCAGTATCACTGCCAGACTGGCCAGGCTGGTCATGGTTGACTCCATCGAAGCAAAACCCAAGTGCCCTGATGTCGCTGAACCAAAATAAGCCAGCCCCAGCGACAATATTGCGTAGATCAGTGTAATAGCGATAATCCAGCGATTACGCATACCATCTTTGAACTCTTTGCCGGCAACTACCAATGATCTATTCATGCTACTGCCCTTCACCCGATGAATGACCTTTTGCTCTGTTATCGCTGTCATTTGTTGACGCCGTATAGTGGCGATATAAAGTTTCCAGTGATGGCTGACGCAGTTCAATATTCTTTAAGCTGGTGCAGCCCACTAGCCGACGCAACACCGTCAGTTTTTGATCCTGAGGAACCAGTAACCGTTGTACGCCATTTGAGGCTACCCCCCCCTTTGGCTGACGGTCCTGAAGGATACGGTCATCCCGATTATCCGCCAGCACCGCTGTAAAATCGGTCTCTGTTAAGCCGTAGGCGTCTATTTCCACCGGCAGTGATGCGGCTATTCGCAACTCTTCCAAGGTGCCAAGAGCTAGTTGTTGACCCTGATTTAAAATCATGGCCCGATCAATATGGGATTCTACTCCTGGTAGTACATGTGAACAGAGGATAACGGCGCAGCCACCGCTCTTTAAACGATCAACTGTGCTATAAAAGTCATTTGTCGCAACGGGGTCAAGACCTATGGTGGGTTCGTCCAACAGCAGTAATTTTGGTTCGCCCAACAGGGCTTGTGCTAGCCCTAATCGTTGCCGCATACCCTTGGAATAGGTTTTAACGGCACGTCCGGCTACTTGTGCTAAACCCACCTCTTCCAGCAACCGCTCGACATCTTTTTTACTACTGCCTTTCAAGCGGGAAAAATAATTCAACACTTCCTGACCACTAAGTTGATCATAAAAGCTGACATTTTCCGGGAGGTAACCAAACTGGCAACGGTAATGGTGGGAGTCATTTGCCGTAGGGCTGTGCCCCATAACCAACACACTGCCAGAACTAGGCTTAACCACACCGAGACAAATTTTCATCAGCGTACTTTTACCCGCACCGTTATGACCAAACAACCCCAGTATCTCTCCTGGAGCGATGGCCAGGTTAATATTTCTGAGCACGCTCAAACCTGAAAACTCTTTCCCCAGATCTTTCAGCTCTACAACGGTGCTATTCATGATGCTGCACCTGGCAGGTTTGGCTGCATGGTATGATTTTGATCATCAGATGATGGAGCCTTCATTAGCGGGTAGCTGTCCTTTATTCCGGGAGACTTTAAAACAGGAAATAAACGCTGAACCCAGCGCAACATTAACAGGGCGGGGCTGTTCATCAATATCCGCACCTCGGGATACTTCCACAATAACTTGTCCACATCATCATTGGGTTCAAAGGGTATATCGCCACGACCATCATTGTCCATATCCCACCCTAGGTAGTTACTCCAGTAATTGCCACGCTGCTCATGGCTCCACTCCTGTACCCGAGTAGAAACGTATTTAACCTGCACCGGATTATTGATAAAACTGTTGCCAGAGATACGGTTATCCTCTGAACCTGCGGTAAGATGGATACCGATTTCACTATTGGAAAAGCGATTGTCGATAAAATCGTTATAAAGCGAGTTATAAACAAACAGCGCCTTGCCCGCTGCACCACTCACTTTATTGCGTTCCTGTATTACCCCGTTAATACTATTGCTGCGCAGTTCAGAATAGGTAATAAAGTTCAGTAAAATTCCGTAGTCCTGACTGGATTCTGAACGATTCCCAGTCACTGTTAAATTGCGTGACTGCATCAGGGCGTAGCCCGCACGGGTGTTGCGGACAAAGTTATCTTCTACCCGATTACTGTGAGAATACATATAGTGAATGCCGTAACGCAGATCGTGGATATAGTTATCAATCAGTACGTTATTCTGACTGGAGATAATGTAGAGGCCATCACGGGTATGCCAAATTTCATTGCCACGTATCTCCGCATCAGTCACCAGATTTAACTGTACCCCATTACCACGGTCAGTCGAGCGTATGGCAATATTTCCCTGAATATGATTGCGCAACACCTTGGCGCCAGAATTCTGCTCCAGCCAGATACCGGTCACATCACCTTTTAACCGGTTATCAACAATCAGAATATTGTGGGCTGTTGATTCAACAAAAATACCGGCATTCATTGCCGTCAGATCATCCCCCCAATTTCGAATATCAAGCTGGCGAATAGTAACATCAGGGGCTGTGATTCGTAATGCATCGTGGTTTCCCATACCATCGATGACCGTGCCCTTCTGGCCGATCAACTCTATCGAGTTATTGATCAGAAAATTCCCAAAGTAAACTCTCGCTGATAACAGGATCTTCTCGCCGGTTTTTGAGGTATCCAGAGCGACCTGTAAATTATCATCTGGCGTCAGCACAAGAGCCTGACTAACGCAGGGGAATAGTCCACCGCTAATAGTTACAAATAACAGCGCACACAAAGTATTGGCAACTTTACGGTAGATACAATAAGAAATCTTGAGTTTTGTGGTTATCATCCCGCTGTCTTGGGCATTTTATGGAAGGTGTTTTTACAGGTCAAAAGAGCGCTCTAATACCAATTAAGAGGGCTTTTATAAACAAGACCTCTGCACGAAAACGATCTATTTTCGCACAAAGGCCTCATTGTAACGTAATGCTGACTATGCCTCTACCAACATCCGGCCTCGCATCTCCATGTGTAGCGCATGACAAAACCAAGGACAATAGAACCAATGCACCCCAACCCTATCGGCAGTGAAAGTTATAGAGGCCGTTTGTTGAGCTCCGACCTCCATATTGGCACCGTGATTGGTCATGCAAAACCCGTGAGTTACATCTTCAATCTGATCCAGGTTGGTGACAATCACGGTCACCTCATCACCCTGCTTGACAGTAAACTTTTCCATTCCAAAGGTCGGTGCAATAGAGGTCATATAGACACGGACTTCATTACCATCCCTGATGACCTTGTTATCTGTTTCCAGAGTGACACCATCTTTTTTCGCCTGGGCAGTTGTTTCTGCAAAGAAGGGGTCATTCCGCTCCCACAATTTATTGGGTTTTACCCTGCTGCGATGCACAATAATACAATCATGTGGCTCAGCAAAGGTTGGGCCGTCGTGAATCAGCTTCATAGTATCACCGGAAATATCGATCAATTGATCATTTTCGGCATGAAGTGGCCCCACTGGCAGGAACCGGTCCTTAGAAAATTTACACAACACCACCAGATACTTACCATCTGCATCGCGGGTTTCACCGGCAGTCGTATGCAGGTGTCCTGGCTGATATTGCACATCCAGTTTCTGGCGCAAATAGTTTACTTTTTTACCCTGATAAGCTGCGATGGCATCATCGACATTCCATTTAGCAATCTGACTGTCGAGAAACAGAGTAGTATAGGCATTACCCCGGCCGTCAAAGGAGGTATGGAGTGGCCCAAGACCCAGTTCAGGCTCAGCCACAACCACATCGCGTGGTTTGACCCTATCCTTAAACAACGCATCCAGCTTGTCGATAGCGATAACAGACACGGTGGGTGACAGCTTGCCATTGGCCATAAAATACTTACCATCCGGGGAAGTATTCAAACCATGTGGACTTTTAGGAATAGGGATGTAACGAGTTAAACGGTTACCCGCTGCCTTGCGACCATCAACCACCGGCACACTGGAGTCTCCAATGGTTTTATACTCCCCCGCTTTAACCGCTTTTTTGATCGCGTCAATATCGAAAACTACCACATGATCGCGTTCAGAAGCGATCATCTGCCCCAGGTTAACCCCTTTCTCAGAATTATAGCTGGTGGCAGCGACAAAACGGCCACTGTAATCTGCATCAGCATTATCCAGATTACCATCAACGATAACCTGAAACATCATCTCCATTTTTTCCGCATCAATCACATTGAACATGGAGAAGTAGTTCTTGGGGTCATCAAGATGACGGCCATCGTTTGGTAGCGGGATCTCAAACTCTCCATTACAGAACAGATACTCCGTAAACGGCACCTTCTGTACCCGCAAGCCGTGAACCGCCTGTATGTTGGGTATTGTAATTATTTTATCGGTTTTCATAATGTCGCAGCGAATACGCGCCACACGAGTATTGGCCTTATCATTGATAAAGAGATATTTACCATTGTATTGGCCATCGGTCATACTCATATGAGGGTGGTGTGTATCGCCATTCATAAATTTGGCTGAGTCACCCAGCACACGTTTACTCTCATTAGTGCAACCCCAACCAGTGGCGCTGTCATGATTGAAAACAGGTATGCGCATCAGTTCGCGCATGGATGGCAAACCCAGAATACGCACCTCACCAGACTGACCACCACTCCAGAAACCGTAATATTCATCCAGATCACCCGGTTCAACCGCATGATCGGCAGCTTCAGTGGCCTTGGCCTGCGCCATTTCCGAAAACATACCGGCACTCAGTGCAGGAACAGCTATACCCGCAGCGCCGGCCAAGGCACCAACACCCATGAAACCACGGCGACTCATGCCGCCTGATTCAGGCTTATCCTGACTTGCATCATCTATAGTGTCTTTACTCATTGCAGTCCTCCATTGACAGAAAATTTTGTATTCGGCACATACAGTCTCCGAAAAGTTTATGCTGTACGACTTGCATCAGTCGCAATAATAGTTTTGGTTTTGCTTGGTTTTTTATACTTCTTTTTGAGCGGTGGACATTTGTCCTTGCTCCAGTAGGTCACCTGACAATCCAGGCAGTGGTGACATTCACGTAGATTGATTTTACCATTAGGCTCAATGGATCCAATCTCACACTCATTGGCACAAACCTGGCAGGGCTGACCACACTCTTTACGCCGCTGTAACCAATCGAACAGGCGTATTCCAGATGGGATCGCGATAGCAGCTCCCAGCGGACAGATGTAACGACAGTAGACCTTGCGACTAAACAGCGAGAATACCAGCATCAACAGGGCATAACTGAGAAACGGCCAGTCGCGATCAAAATGCAGCAGGAAAGTGGTTTTAAAGGGTTCGACCTCCGCATACCGCTCGGCAAATTCCAGGGAGTGCAATGACAAGCCGAACAAACCCAGAAAGATTAAATATTTAATCGCCCAGAGTCGTGAGTGGATAGCAAACGGTATGGTGACTTGCGGAATTTTTAATTTTACGGCCAGTTCACTCAGCAGTTCCTGCACGGCACCAAAGGGGCACAGCCAACCACAGTAGATCCCACGCCCCCATAGCAGCACCGTTATAGCCACAAAAACCCACAGCAAGAAAATAATGGGGTCAAGCAAAAAAGTTTCCCAGTTAAAATTGCCCATCAGTGACTGGGTAAAGGTCAGCACATTGACAATCGATAATTGCCCCATGGAATACCAGCCTACAAAAACAACAGTATAGATTAGAAAGATACGCCGAAAATTGTGCAAAAAATGCGGATAAAGAACCAACCAGTCCTGTAAAAACAGTATGACCAACAGTGACATCATACTAATGGTCAGAATGATGATTGACAGGCTACGATCTCTCCATATCTGCTCCCACAGTGCCAACTCCTGCTCGACAAGCGACACCTCAGGACGAATCAAGTAAGCTTCAATCGGTGTAAAGTCGGACTTAAAGCTGGCAAAGACACTATCAACAGGCCCGGTCTGACGGCGTACCAATAGCTCTATTTGCCAAGCTGAGCCGGGATCAAACTCATGATGTTCACGAATAATAAAAATCGACATCTCACGAAAACGCGGTGATCCGTCCACATAAAGATCATTAATACGATATTGGTCTATATCACGAAAACTGAATGCATTATCACCTTGATGAATGGAGATACGGTCAAAAATACCACCGCGCACATAGCCAGAACCTTTATAGGAATAGCCATTCCCCAGCAGACCGATGGCGTGTTCTCCCGGCTGAAGATACTCCATTAGCCAGGCGTATTCACTCTCACCCAATAGATTCTTGCCGACAGTAGGGATGTCGAGCTGGGCATAGTAGAGATCAATAAAGTTTTCTGCGGCCTCCTTGGCTGACAGGGGGGGGGTGTTCTGGGCTTGCGTGCCAACAAAAGCAGCGTCTACCTCACCTTCACTTAAGGATAAGTTACGAATAGCCCCATTAGTAGTTAGAACCTGCCAATTTTCGGGCGCAAACAGATCATAATCGATGCGGACAGGCTGAACCATTGTTGCCGTTTCAACGTCCATAATGCCAACACTACGCGCCACTTTCACTGCCGCACGCATCACGGCCTGATTGATCACCATGACCGTTACCGTTGCGCCAGACAACCCATCAATATGTTCAGCAGCATCACCGGGTCGACCACCAATTTTAACGCGATCAGAAACCAACAACCCCACATATTGTTCCGCAAAATCAAATAACTTATATTCTGGTATACCCACTAACAATATGGGTTCGTGATGCTCCAGCACTTTGGCGGTAAGCAGCCGACCCTGAGCATCCATCGCCACCAGCATATTGACGGGGTCTCCCGAGTACGCAGGAATCAGGGCAATGTCATTTGTTTCAAAAGCGTAGCCAATGACGGCGTCATCCTGGTAGGCCGTCCAGATTGGAATATCACCACTTTTAGCAGAAATATGTGTTGCAGAGGGGAAGGCTTGTTCAATAAAAGGACGTGGCGCCTTGGGCGGGCTCACCTGCAGACCTGCACCAAAGGCCATACCAGTTAGGCAAAGGATAATCAACAACACTACTTGACAACCTGAAATACCTAATAAACTCTGACATGCAGACACACAATTACCTATTGTTTCTAATCATAAAAAAATATCAACTAGTTTGGTCGCTGCTACAGCCTGCGACGAAGTATCGCAGATTGGATAAAAAAATCCACTTGATTATTATCAATAAAAATTCACCATGAACGACTCTGCACACGGCGCTGCCGTGATAACAGCATCATTTACTGCCCAATATTATGTCTGCCCCCAAGAGGCTGGTGGGTTTTCCAGAGTATGACTGATGTGAGGGGGAGGCAATTGCTTGAGTCCAGTAGCCCGCCCATTAGCCCAGGTTTACGAAAAACTCAGCTTTTACGCAGTAGATCAACCCCCAATAAGCTCCAGCAGAAAGTATTGCCGCAATCGGCAGGGTCAGCACCCAGGAGAGTATAATCTCCATCACCACTGAAAGGTTGGCCTGGCGTGTAATCATCCCTATGCCAAACAGCGTCCCTACTGAAACGTGGGTGGTAGAAACGGGAAGGCCAAGGCGGCTGGCGAAAATGACCAGAATACCGGTAACCAGGTTAGCGGTGAAGCCTTGACCATGATTGATTCGAGTAATCCTCATGCTCATTGTTTTAGCAACCCGGCGGGCATTGAGTAACCCACCCATCGCCATACCCAAGCCAACAGCCAGTATCCCCTGCTCCACACCCAGTGCTTGCGCCGAGATTAGCAGCGCCATGATCTTGGGTGTATCATTCAGCCCCCTGGCAAAACTGACGATACCCGCACTGGCAAAGTGTGCCATATCCAAAAGCTGCTGAGTGCTGACACCAATTATTTGACCGCCGTAACGTACTCTGCAGCTTTCCACCGAGTTGAGGGAAATTGAAAGGGGGGCTGAGGTTTCCCGAGAAAATACCGACGCTGGCTGTGGAATTGGAACCCGTTGTTCACGCTCCCCGACACACAGACACCACTCCTTGGCCAGCCCCATCTGTATTCGCAATTTATGAAACACTAGATAGCAAAACACCCCCAGAACAGCAGCGATCAGAGGGCTGACAAGTAGTGGTAGAAAGAATTTATTGCCTAGCAGACTAATATTTACCTCGCTACCAACCGCCATCAAACCGCCCCCCACTAACGCCCCGATAAGACCATGGGTAGTGGAGACAGGAAAACCCTTTACCGCCGCCAAAAGTACAGTTACACCAGCACCCAGCGCCACTGCCATTAGAAACTCCGGGGAGCCCGCTACACTATCTGGCACCAACCCTTTTCCAGAGAAGTTATGAACCAGGGTATCAGCAAGAAAGATCGAACACACAGAACCTGCAAAGGTGGTCGTTGTTGCCCATATTATCGCCTGATGGTAGTTGGTCGTTCCACTACCAAAGAGGGTAGCCACCCCTTTAAAGTTATCGTTGGCCCCATTGGCATAGGCAAGAAAACAGGTGGCGAAAAAAAGAACAACTATCGTCATAGTAGATAAACTCCTCTGCGAACACTACTTGTAATAGTAGACGCCATAAATACCTGGCATTTGTGTTAGTATAGGCAGCTGCCACTTAGTGTCTGCAAACAACCCACCAGATCACCATAGGCCCAAATAATGGTGCCCACCCCAAGAATCCAAAAGCCGCAGTAACAGGCTTTGATATCCTGTTGCGCCTCTTCATTTGAACTGTTTTTTAATGAGTCATCCAGATAAGATTTTGAGGAGAGCAAACAGTCAAGACCCTTGCGCAATATGCGACGAGCGCTAGAGACGGCGCCAACAATAATAATCAGCGCCCCGGAACGTTGAAACCAGTGCCATTGATCAAAATAGATACTGATAGCAAAAAACAGACCGCCAGTGGCGATGGCCATCATCATTAAAACGTATGGACTGGTTACCAACCAGTATGAAACCAGCAGAACATAGCGTTTCAGGTGGATAATATTCATATGACGCATTAATAAATTTGTCGATACGCTCACAGTGCAATCCTCTCGTAGGGCTGACTCATTTCAGTTTTCTTCCCCCCTATCCTTTTGATGCCGCAGAAACAAAAATATTACAGCAGCTGTTAATTTATAACTGCCTACCTCACATCGAACCTGCCCCGTAGAGATCCAGGCAGACACTCTTATCATCTGAGACGGTCATTTTATTTAAAATGATCTGAACAATAATCGTATGCCGAAAAAAAAGTGGACAATGAACCCGGTATCATAATACCGACACCACCTCATTAATATAAGAACTCTCTATACATCAATAGGTTGCAGTTATTTTAGCGTTCAAGTTAAATTACCCCCGGCAAAGCCGAGGGATTACCTCACTGATTTATGAGGGTTTATTCTCTTTTATTGTAGAACTGAAATTGGCTGACCTCCCTCTCTTTAATCAAAACTTGCTGACTTTTTGGACAACCTACGCCCCTGAACCAAGCAGCCGCAGGGGATATTCGCTGTTTTTTCATTGCATTATTTGTGCTTTCTATATAATCTTGCTATATACTCCCGTCTCTTAACGAACGTTAGGTAAGGGTTTATGGTGCCAATGACAAATACTGAACAACGCGATACCCGCACATTCATTTTGGAACAAGCAATTTCGCTATTTGCAGCACAGGGGTATAGCGGAGCATCCATGCGCGACCTATCCAAGGCCGTAGGGCTGAGTGCAGCTGCCATTTATCACCACTTTCCCGATAAAAAAACACTCTACTTAGAAGCGATGACGCACGCCTTCACTGACAAAGCCACTGACATGATCAGCATGTTGGGGGTTAATGATCCACCACTGGAGCGTTTGAAACATTTCATTGAAGGTTTAACCAGTTTAATAGATTCTGACCCGAACTTTAGAGCATTGGTACTGCGAGAACTACTTGATAATGAGGAGGATCGGCTAAAACTGGTGGCAGAGCAGGTTTTTTTGGGGCCATTCCAGGCGGTCAAAGCCCTGACAGAGGATTTCTTCCCCGGTTCTGACCCACATATGCTGATCATATCCATGATCGGGCTAGTACTATTTCATTTTGAAAGCGCGGCAATGCGTACTTTTTTGCCGGGTTGGTGTCCTGAACAGAGTGACCCAAAAACTATCGCCCAACATCTCATACAACTGTTGACCAAAAGCTTGGATTCCGACCAAAATAATTTACCCAAAGATATGCAGGTGGCCAGATGATGAAGACCGTTAAAACGTTACTTTTAGTCTCTATCCTGACGGGGTTATGTTTTATTGTGACTGGCTGTAATGATAAAACAGCCACAGAGGCCGCCAAAATCAGCTATCAAACTTGGCCGCTACCCGTTGCCCAGGTGGCGACCGAAACATTACCACAAAACTACACTACCACAGGTTCTGTTGTTTCTGATCAGCGCATTAAGGTAGCCTCCAGAACAACAGGATTTATCAGGGAGATCCTTGTGCGCGAGGGGGAGCTGATCACCAAAGGGGAACCGCTGGTCCTTTTGGATGATGCCGATATAGAGGGCGCGATTGAACAGGCTCAAGCCGCAGTGAATAGAGCATCCGCAACACTCAAAGATGCCCAAACAGACCTGGACCGTTTTGAAAAACTATTCAAACTAGGCAGCATCTCCGGAGAAAAACTGCGTAAAACCAGACTACAGCGAGATGTCGCTAAAGATACCCTGGAAGAGACCGACGCTGCACTAAAAACCTCTTTGGCACAACGCCAGTATATTCGCATCACAAGCCCTATCAGCGGGGTAGTGATTGTACGCCACCGACGCGATGGTGATCTGGCATCCCCTGGTGTCCCTATTCTGACCGTAGAATCAAATAGCGGCTTTTTGTTTGAAACCTATGTCTCAGAAAATCGGCTTAAAAAGATCAAACAACACGATAGCGTTCAAGTGAACATCGATGCACTAGACAGCCCACTGGTCGGTATCGTTGCCCGCGTAGTACCATCAGCTGACCCGTTAACCCGAAAATTTCTGATCAAAGTCACGCTACCCGAACAAGCGGGCCTCCTACCCGGAATGTTTGGCCGCAGCCATTTCCAAATAGGCACCGAGCCAGCAATAGTCATCTCCCATGATGCCTTGACCCAGAGGGGTGGACTGCAGGGTGTCTTCGTAGTTGATAACCAAAATCATGCCTATTTTCGTTGGTTGCGCATCGGAAAACAGATCGGAGATCGTGTAGAAATACTGGCTGGTTTACGCAACGGTGAACGCGTCGTCGGCACCCCCAATCCACGCCTGCATGAAGGTGACCTTATTATTGTCCCAGAGGGTGCAACAAATGAGTGAGCAAAAACTGAATTCTGCGGGTCAATTGGCGCGGATATTTGTCACCTCCAAGCTCACAGTTTTGTTTATGCTGGCCTGCATGTTGCTGGGAATACTGGCGGTCTTTTTAACCCCCAGAGAGGAAAACCCCCAAATAAATGTACCGGGCGCACAGATTATTGCCCGCTTACCCGGCGCTACCGCCGAAGAGGTTGAGCAGCTGGTTGTTAATCCTCTGGAAGCCATTATTCGCGAAATATCCGGCGTGGATCATACCTATGCAATCGCCATGAACTCCATTGCAATTGTTACAGTACAGTTTGAAGTAGGTGAAGATAAAGAACGGTCGCTGGTTAAACTCTATGACCGGGTACTTGGGAAACGCGATCAACTCCCACCCGACACCACAGCACCCCTGATATCCAGTGTCGATGTGGATGATGTACCTATTGTAACTGTTACTCTGGCCTCTGAAATCTACAATGACTATGCGCTAAAACGGTTAGCGGATCGCATGACAGAGCGGCTGCGAAGTATGGAAACCATCTCTGTCGCTTCTGTCCATGGTGGACGAGATCGTGAAATACGCATTGAACTCGACCCAGAGCGTCTGCTTGCCTTCAATATCACACTAGACCAGATACAGACTATCCTTAAAGCGGGAAACCTGTCTGCACCGATGGGAATCCAGGTCAACCAGGGTAGCAACAGCAGCATATATCTGGAGGAATTTTTGACCTCTGCTCAAGAGGTCGGAGAGCTGATCGTCGGTGTTTTTGATGAACGGCCTATCTATCTGAAAGATATAGCCGATATCATCGATGGCCCACCTCTGGAGCGCAGTACGCTTTCTCGCTTTGCCTATGGGCCTGCCGACCCTCAATTCGGCTCAACCCAGGAACCGGAAATACCCGCTGTCACCA